>OIYH01001694.1_pt1 | contig 12320 bp, 8 predicted proteins | sample 1587911 | NCBI WGS metagenome assembly OIYH01 (sample SAMN03283252) | human gut metagenome | biome: human-associated habitat; material: feces | host: Homo sapiens | place: USA | collected 2013
CGAAAAAGGCTCGAAAAGCGCAGGAAACGCAGTCATACCAACGTTTCCAATGCATCGGTCATACGGACTTCAAGGGTCTCTCAAACGCCGTTATAAACACCCATCCCCTACTTCCATCAATGGGTACCACACGGCAAAAAAGCTCTTGTCGCAATCGCCTGCAAAACGGCCCACATTCGCTTTTGCGGATGAAAGTAGGTATACAACTCGCCTTTGCCAACAGGATCGCACACAGCGGCTTACACGGCGAAACACGGGCCTTCCGGACAGGGCCGCTATCACTACCCTCGGAGCGTTCCGCACGTTCACAAATATCCCCGGGCCGGGTGTCAGAACGGCGTACTTTGCCGCTTTTGGGTCTTGGTCGGAGGCGCTCTTGAAGAATGCAGAGAGCCTGCGGGACAGCGATGCGCTTATGCGCGTCGCTGTTCCGCAGGCGTCGCGGCCCCGCTGGGCTGCGTGATCTTTTTTCGTTTCTGTCGAAATTGCGGCTTGTATGCCCTGTTCCAGATACTTCTTTCGGTTCTCCAGACGCTCCAGCTTGTGCCGTTCCTGTGCAAGCTGCGTCTCAGCTCGTTCCTTTTCGGCTCGGAGTTCAATGGTTTTCGGTCGAAACAGGCAGGATTTTTTGCTATAATTTTGGAAAACGTGTAACCTGACTGCCCCAAAGGGGGCTTATATGGGTGAAGGCCCTTCAATCGAAACCGGAAGGAGATGAACGCCATGGATGACCGCGGCATGGTCGCGCTGTACTTGCGGCGGGACGAGACAGCCATCTGGCAGACCGCTGAAAAGTACGGCCACCGCCTGCGGGCGCTGGCCTACGGAATCGTCAACGACTTGCAGACCGCCGAGGAATGTGAAAATGACACCTACATGGAGGCATGGAACACGATCCCGCCCCACGAGCCAAGCGACTACTTCTACGCCTTCCTCGCCCGAATCACCCGGCACATTTCCCTGAACCGCTGCCGGGACCGTGACCGTCTGAAGCGCAGCGCTTTTATCAGTGAGCTTAGCGCAGAAATGGAACAATGTATCCCGGCGCCTGACAACGCCGCATGCCGTATGGACGATCTGTCGCTGGAAACAGCCCTCAACGCTTTTTTAGGCGGACTGGACGCGGAGAAACGGAACATTTTCGTCCGCCGGTACTGGTATCTGGACTCCGTGGCCGACATCGCCAAACGCTATGGCATATCCGAAAGCAAGGTGAAAACAACGCTGTTCCGCTGCCGCAACCGGCTGCGGGAGCATCTGAACAAGGAGGGTTACACAGTATGAGAGGAAATGAACTGTTAGATAAACTGGAACGGATCGACCCCGCCTACATTGAGGCGGCGGACACCGCGCCGAACAAGCGGAAAAGAGTCTGGGCAAAATGGGGGACGGCAGCGGCCTGCCTTTGCCTGATCTGCGGGCTGGCCATCCCTGCCATGGCAGCCTTCAGCCCGTCGTTTTACGAGCTGCTGTATGCCGTCACCCCTGCCACGGCCCAGTTCTTCAAGCCGGTGCAGCGGTCCTGTGAAGACAACGGCATCCGCATGGAGGTGACGGCGGCCTACATCCACGAGAATACCGCCGAGATCTATCTCTCCATGCAGGATCTGACAGGAACGAACTTCGATGAAACAGTAGACCTGTTTGACAGCTACCGGCTCCACACGCCCTTTGACTGCACAGGCCACTGTAAGCTGGCCAACTACGACCCGGACACCCACACCGCCACATTTCTTGTGACCCTTGAGCAGTGGGACCGGCAGAGCATCGAGGGTGAGAAGCTGACGTTTTCCGTTCAAAAGCTGTTGAGCGGCAAGAAAAGCTGGGAGGGCATTTTGGACGGCGTGGCCCTGAATGACCACCTGACCTCTGCCGTACAGACGGTCCAGCCCCGGGGCCTGAGCGGGAACCTGTTTGGCTCCGACGGCGGTAAAGAGGTCACGGTGCTGAAGCCAGCCGGTGAGATCGCCGCTCCCGTGGACGGCGTGGCCCTGACAGGAATCGGCTACGCGGACGGACGGCTCCATGTGCAGGTGCATTACGCGGACATCCTCAAAACGGACAACCACGGCTCTATCTCTCTGGTAGATCGGGAGACCGGCGAGCAAATTGACTGCGACGGGTCTGCGGCCTTTTTCGACAGCAAGCGAGCAGGCAGCTACGAGGACTATATCTTCACCGGCATTGAGGCCGACGCCCTTGGCACTTACGCGCTGTACGGGACGTTCGTCACGTCCGCTGGGCCTGTGGAGGGTAATTGGAGCGTGACCTTCCCGCTGGAGAACACAGAGGGCAGTTGAGCAGACCTCGCCCCGTCTTTAGATCGAGCACAGATGCAAGAAAAGCTCCGGCGCTGAAAGCGCCGGAGCTTTTCAAAAGACCGCTTATGATCGTGAGTTTCTGCATTTGTAACTTGGAAATACTCTAAGCCAAAAGCTTGACCGTTTCAGTTTGTAATTACAAAATTCTCTTTGACCCAGTTTTGACCCAGAATCCGAAAAAAGCGGGCAGGGCTGGACGGAAACAATGGAAAATCCGCCGAGTGAACGGTGGTAAAAAGCACAAATCGGAGCCGAAATGACTCCGATTTGTGCTTGAGACTGCCTCATAACCCGGAGGCCGTAGGTTCGAGTCCTGCCTCCGCAACCAGAAAAGTCCTGAAATCGGTCGGTTTCAGGACTTTTTTCTAACCTTTTGGCAGTAATTAGAAAGCGCAAAATAACGCTTTCTAACACTTTTCTAACATATTCCGGCAAAAGGCTGTTTTTGGGCACAAAAAGCAATCATAATAGAGAAAGTAACGCTCCCAAGATCAAGATGATCTCGGGAGCGGTTTTTCGTTCAGATGACGGCGGTATATGGCCATAAGACAGGTTCAGTAGAATGCTTCTCTTTCTACTCATCCTACGTTGTGGGACATTTAATGGGAAGTGCCTGCCTACTTGGTCAGAATATTCGGCAGCTGCGCGCGCAGGGCGGCCACGCCCTCGGCGGAGCCGAGGCCATAGCGCTCCACCATGCTCAAAACCGCCTGCAACGAGGTCTTCGGATCGCACCAGAGGTCCGGCTCATAGCCTTTGCCGTCTACATTCTCCATATTGTAGATGAAGTGGAACGACTGACCGAACTGGAAGCCGATGCCGGAGTTTGGAAGCGTCCAGCCTCGCACATTTCCGACCAGCTGCGCGCCTCTCGTCGGGCCGCCGATCACAAGGCAGTTGTCAAGTGTCCTGCAATAGGTCACGATGCTCTCGCCGGCGGAGCCGGACATGCTGTCTGTCAGAAGAAGAATCGGAGTGCTGTTTTCCAGCAGCTTTCCCTGAAACAGCTCATAGTCCTTATCGCCTGTCCGGAAGGCGGCAAATTCTTCACCCAGGTCCGCGTAGGCTTGGGTCCTATCGAACATAGCAGTGCCCCAGTTGGAGATAATCGTTTTCTGTTCGGGTTCTTCTCCCGTGTAGCTTTTCAGCCAGTTTTTGATAAAGTCTTCATCGCCGCCGCTGTTGGAGCGGGCATCAATGATGATGAGCTTCGCGTTTTTAAGGTCAGAACCGGTGCGGACGAACTCGTCCATTGTCTCCTCATAATTCCAGTCAAACCTGCGAATCGTTATCAAGGCAATACCGTTTGATTTCAGATAATGATAATCCGGGACCTGCGAACCGTCTTCCAGATAGGACTGGCTCAGCGACCATGTGACCGAAACCGTTTTGGTCTCAGCGCCCCTGGTCAGGGTGATACTGTCTGCCGTATGCACAGCCGTTGCGGGACAGAACTGACGCAGGGAATAGCACACTCGGCCGCTGCCGTCAAGATACGGCTTCATTTCGACATTCGCGTTGCCGCAGGAGGTATAGTACCACTTATCGTTTTCCCCCAGCAGATAGTACCCGCTTTCATCCTTGCCAAAGCTATGACCGCTGTAATAGTAAAGATACTGAACGCTTTTTTCAAAGGCCGGTTCATACCGCCCGGCGATCGAGAAATGTCCGTCCCGAACGAAAAGCAGGTGCGAGTAAATGAGCGAGACGAGCTGGTCCCACTTGATCGTCTGATAGGATGCAAGTTCTGCACGGATGGCATCTTCCGCCTTTTGGAACGTCTCCTCACCGAAATAGTAGTAAGCGCCGTAGGAGTAATGCAGCACGCGGAAGAACAGGTCCACATCCTCAAGCGCTTCCGCGCGCGTAAGAACCGCCTTGCCGGGATTGTTCAGATTTTTCAGGCTGCCGATCTCTGCCTGCGTGATCTCGACCTCGCCGCGGTGATGCTGTAAATATGCTTCAAAGCCGTCGAACGACTCTTCCCTTGCCATATCGGCGCGGCGCTTCTCGTTCACGTCCTTAAGCAGTTTTTCAAATGCGTTTTGGTAGACCGCTGTGGAACCCTTGCTCAAAACGATGGCAGTATTGCTGTCGGCATCATAATCGACGGTAAAGCCGAGCGCATCGCCGAGGTCGCGCAGCTTAAAATAGTTGTTTCCCCCGATGTTGTAAACAGAAAGACCGTCCGCAGCCTTTCCGTCGATCAAAACGGACTGCTTGCTGACAACGGCTGTTTTGGACTGATCCCGCCCGCGCTCAAGTTCGCCGCCGACAGGGGTATATTCCTTCCCGGAAACGACCGTGACCGCATTGCTTTGCTCATCGAACGAAACGGAAAAGCGGCTGTCCGCCTTGCTCAGAAGCTGCGCAAGATCGCGCAGCTTGAAATAGTTGCTGCCGTCGATGTTGTATTTGTCACAGTCTGCATCGACGCCGTCGACCGACAGATTTTGCGGCGAAGCCACCACATTCGCGGCGGAGGCATAAGACACGGCAATGCAAACCAGGAGCAGCGTCAAAATGATGGGCAATCGCTTTTTCATGGATGATTCTCATCTCCCTTATCACGCTTTCGGTGCGCCGCTTTCAAAGAAGCGTTCCCCGTCAGAGCAATTTTTCACTTTAAGGGTAGCATACTCCATCATATGCTGCAACGCAAATTTTGCATAAAAGCGGTATCGCCCGCCTAAAGGCGACCGATAGCTTCATCCGCGGCCTTTCAGCCGAGCTTCCGCGCAAGGTCCTCGAGCGCGGCGGTCATCGCCTCTTCAAACGAGGGGTGCGGACGCATGGCCAGCAGGAATTGATCGACCGTCATGTGGTTGGCGAGCGCCTGCGAGACGCCGCCGATCATGTCGCTTGAATGCTCGCACATGAGCTGCGCGCCGAGAAGCTCGCGTGTTTCGGCGTGGGCGACGAACTTCATAAAGCAGCGGCCCGGGTCGGCGATGAGCGTCTTGGCGTTGTCGAACATGACGTGTTTGCCGACCTTGACGGGGATGCCCGCCTCCTTGGCCTCGGCCTCGGTGAGGCCGACGACCGCGATCTCCGGACGGCAGTAGATGCAGCTCGGCACGACGGACATGGATGTGTGATTTTCCCTTCCGTAGAGCAGGTCGACGCAGGCGATGCCCTGCGCGGTCGCCACATGGGCGAGCTGAATTTTGGCCGAGACGTCGCCGATGGCGTAGATGTGGGGGATGCTCGTCTCGTAGCGCTCGTTCACGGCGATGCTGCGGCGGTTCATCTCGACAGAAATGCCATCCGCGAACAGGCCGTCGCAGTACGGGCGGCGGCCGATGGCGCAGAGCACGGCCTCGCCGGAGACGGTCTCGCTCTTTTCCTTGCAGGTGAAGTTGACGGCGATATCCTCACCCGTCTTCTCGACGCTCTGGACCATCGCGTTCGTGAAGACCTTCACGCCCTGCTTTTTGAGGATGAGCGCGAGGCTCTGGCCGAGCTCCTTGTCCATGTTGGGCAGCAGGCGGTCCATGCCTTCGATGACGGTCACTTCACAGCCGAGGTCTGCGTAAAACGTCGCAAACTCGATGCCGATGACGCCGCCGCCGATGATGACGATGGAGCGGTACAGGTGGTCGCACCCCTCAAGCAGCTCGTCGGAGGTCATCGCGAACTCAAGTCCGGGAATCGGCGGGCGGGACGGGACGGAGCCGGTGGCGATGAGAATGTCGTCGCAGGTGTAGTCGTTGGCACCGCCCTCGGCATCCGTCACGCGGACAGCGCCGGGTGCGGTGATGAGCGCCGTGCCGCGCAGAAAGTCGATCTTTGCGGTCTTGAAAAGCGATTCAATGCCGGAGGACAGCTTTTGCGAAATTTCGCGCTTGTAGGCAAAAATCTCCGTCATGTCGGCGCGGATATCGTCGGTGTGGATGCCGGCGTGTGCGCCGTGCTTGGCGTCGTGGAAGATCTGAGAAGAGTGCAGCAGCGTTTTCGTCGGGATGCAGCCGCGGTTTAAGCAGGTGCCGCCCGCTTCGCGTTTCTCGACGACGGCGACCTTCTTGCCGAGCTTGGCCGCATGGAGCGCGGCTTCGTAGCCGCCGGGGCCCGCGCCGATGACGATGAGTTCATAATGAGCCATAATAGTTCGTTCCTTTTTGAGAGCAATGCCGCCGACTTTTCGGCGGCATTGCGTGATGTTGAGATATGCGCTGCCTTCGTCAGACAAACTGATAACGTAAAACCATGTTGCGCGCCGCGCCGACCTCGTCGAGACGGCGGACGGGCGTGGAGTGGGGAGCGGTGTGGAGCGTCTCGGGATCGGAGTGCGCGAGTTCAAAGAGCTTGCAGTAGATGCCGCAGACCTCGTCCATGGTCTCCTTGCTCTCAGTCTCGCAGGGCTCGATCATGAGCGCCTCATGGACGATGAGCGGGAAGTACATCGTGGGCGGGTGCAGGCCAAAGTCGAGCATGCCCTTGGCAAGGTCGAGCGCGGAGACGCCCGTCTCCTTGTGGAGATCGACGAGCGACATGACGAACTCGTGCATGCAGATCTCGTCATAGGCCATGGTGAAGGTATCCTTGAGCCTGACGCGCATGTAGTTCGCGTTCAGCACGGCGTTCATCGCCGCCTCGCGGATGCCGGACTTGCCGAGCGTGAGCACGTAGGTCAGCGCGCGCACGACGACGTCGAAGTTGCCGTAGAACATCTTCACGCGGCCGATGGACTTTTCGGGGGATGCAAAGCCGTACTTGCCGTCCTTTTTGACGACCAGCGGGCCGGGCATGTACTTTTTGAGGAATTCCTTGCAGCCGACCGCGCCTGCGCCGGGGCCGCCGCCACCGTGCGGTGTGGCGAACGTCTTATGCAGGTTACTGTGGATGCAGTCAAAGCCCATGTCACCGGGACGGACGACGCCCATGACGGCGTTGAGGTTCGCGCCGTCGTAATAGCACAGGCCGCCCGCATCGTGAATGATCTTCGTGATCTCGAGGATGTTCTTGTCGAAAATACCGACGGTGTTCGGGTTCGTCAGCATCAATCCCGCGGTGTCGGGGCCGACGGCGGCGCGCAGCGCGTCGAGGTCGACGCAGCCGTCCACGCCGGACGGGATGTTGATGACCTGGAAGCCGCACATCGCGGCGGTTGCGGGATTTGTGCCGTGGGCGGAGTCGGGCACGATGATCTTCGTGCGCGCGGTATCGCCGCGGTCGGTATGATAGGCCTTGATGAGCAGAACGCCGGTGAACTCACCGTGCGCGCCCGCCGCGGGCTGGAACGTGACAGCGTCCATGCCGAAGACCTCGCCAAGCTCAGAGCCTAACGTGTGCAGCGCCTCGAGCGCGCCCTGCGCGGTCTCGATGGGCTGGAGCGGGTGGAGCTGGGTGAAGCCCGGCAGCGCCGCCATGTCCTCGTCGATCTTGGGGTTGTACTTCATCGTGCACGAGCCGAGAGGATAGAAGCCGTCGTTCACGCCATGGATGCGCTTGCAAAGGGCGGTGTAATGGCGGGTGAGCTCGTTTTCACTCACGTGGGGCAGGTGCAGCGCCTCGCTGCGCTCTTCGGGAAGCTGATATTCGGGGACGTCACACTCCGGCATGAGGGTCATGCCGCGGCCTTCGACGCCAAGTTCAAAAATGAGCTTCATTTACAGCACCTCCTTCACGATGGCGACAGCTTTGTCGAGCTGCGACTTGGAGACGAGCTCGGTCACGCACCAGAGAATGCCGCCCTCGACCTCTGCGCCGCCGAGGATGCCCTCTGCCTCGAGCGCGTCGAGGATCTTCCTGCGGCAGTTGGGGCATTCGACCTCGGTGACGAACTCGTGGAAGAATTCACCCTTGTACTTCAAGGTGAAGCCGATCTTTTGGAGCTCGGAGGCGAAATAGTGCGCCTTCGAGGTGCAGAGCCGCGCGCACTGCTTCATGCCCTTTTCGCCCATCGCGGCCATGTAGACGCCGGCGGCGAAGGCGCATAGCGCCTGGTTGGAGCAGATGTTGGAGCTGGCCTTTTCGCGGCGGATGTGCTGCTCGCGCGCGGACAGCGTCAGCACGTAGCCAACCTCGCCGTCCACATCCTTCGTCTGGCCGACGATGCGGCCGGGGAGCTTTCTCGTCATGGCGGATGTCGTGGCCATGAAGCCGAGGAACGGGCCGCCGAACGCCGTGTCGAGGCCGAGGGGCTGACCGTCGCCGACGGCGACATCCGCGCCCATCGCGCGCGGCGTGGGCAGAATGGCGCAGGCGATGGGGTTCACGCCCATGACGAACTTGGCGCCCGCGGCGTGGACGATCTCACCGGCCGCCTTCGCGTCTTCGATCTGGCCGAAGTAGTTCGGCTGCTGGAGGTAGAAGCACGCGGCGTCATCGCCGAGCGCTTCCTTGAGCGCGTCGAGATCAGTTCTGCCGTCCTTTGCGGGGACGACAAAAAGCTCGGTATTCGAGGCGAAGCAGTAGGTCTTCATGACCTCGATGACCTGCGGATGGGCGCAGGCGGAGACATAGGCCTTCGTGCGCTTGCGGTCCTTGCACATGGGGATCGTCTCGGCTGCGGCGGTCGCGCCGTCGTAGTGCGAGGCGTTGGAAACGTCCATGCCGGTCAGCTCGCAGATCATCGTCTGGAATTCAAACGTGCCCTGCAGAACGCCCTGGCTGATCTCAGCCTGATAGGGGGTGTAGCAGGTGAGGAGTTCTTCGCGGGAGGTGACGGATCTGATGACCGACGGGATGAAGTGGCGGTAGGCGCCTGCGCCGCGAAGAACGGTCTTGAAGACCTTGTTCTTTTCGGCCATGGCGGTGACGGCCTCGCGCACCTCAAGCTCGCTTAAGCCCTCGGGGATGTTCAGCCCGCCGCTCCGCAGGAGCATTTCCTGCGGGACGGCCTTGTACAGCCCTTCCAGGCTGTCGACCCCGATGGCGGCGAGCATTTCTTCCCGTTCCGCAGCCGTGGTGGGAACGTAAGAGCCCATCTCAGCCCTCCTGCGCGCAATGCGCTTCGTAAGCGGCGGCGTCAAGCAGCGCCTCAGTGTCGGTCACGGGGGAGACCTTGATGATCCATGCGCCGTAGGGGTCGGAGTTCAGCGTCTCGGGTGCGTCGGCGAGCGCTTCGTTGACCTCGCAGATCGTGCCGCTGACGGGACAGATCACGTCGGAGACTGCCTTGACGGACTCGACATCGCCGAAGCTCTCACCGGCGGTGACGCTGTCGCCCTCGGCGGGCAGGTTGATAAAGACCACATCGCCCAGCGCATCCTGGGCAAAATCAGAAATGCCGATCACGGCGACGTCGCCGTCCATCTTGACCCACTCGTGGGACTTGGAATACTTCAGCTCAGCGGGAAAATTCATCATGTGTTCCTCCTTGAATTTGATAGAGTTGTTCTTATGTCAATGTACTTAGCGCTCCAGTTTGTAGAACGGCATTGGCACGATCTCAAGCTCGACCATGCGGCCGCGCACGTCGGCGTTGAGGTGCTTGCCGATCTCGATATCTTGGGCGGGGATATAGCCCATCGCGACGCCGCAGCCGATATAGGGTGCGAACGTGCCGGAGGATGCCCAGCCGATCTTTTCCCCGTCCATCGTGTAGAGGTCGCAGTGCTCGCGCACGATGCCGCGGCCGACGACCTTCATGCCGATGCGCTTCATTTTCGGCGCGCCGAGCGCGACAAGCGCGTCGCGGCCGATGAAGTCCTTGCCCGTGAGCTTGCACGGAAGTCCCGCCATCTTCGGCGTGATCTCGTCGTTCATCTCGTGGCCGTAGAGCGGCATCGAAGCCTCTAAGCGCAGCGTGTCGCGCGCGCCGAGGCCGCAGGGGATCAACCCCTCGGGCTCGCCCGCCTTCAGAAGCGCTTTCCACAGGTCGACGGTGTCCTCGGCCTTGCAGTAGATCTCAAAGCCGTATTCACCGGTGTAGCCCGTCTGGGAGACGAGGGCGCGGATCGTGCGCTCGCCGAGGTTCAGGGGCACGTCTTCGGTGAAGGTGTAGTACTTGGCGGGGATGTACTGCTTGTCGCAGAGTTTTTTGAGAATGTCGCCGGACTTGGGGCCCTGCAGGGCGATCTGGCCCCAGTCGTTGCCCTCGTCGCGGTAGTCGACGTCGCCGGAGAGGTGGCTCTCGACCCAGGCGGCGTCCTTTTCGCGGTTGCCCGCGTTGACGACGAGCCAGTAATTGTCCGCTGCGCAGCGGTAGACGATGAAGTCGTCGATGATGCCGCCATTGTCGTTGCAGAACATCGAGTACTTGATCTCGCCGTCTTTCATGTTCGAAATGTCGGCGGTGATGATCTTCTGCACGTTGGCGACGGCGTCGGGGCCCTTGAGGCGAAGCTCGCCCATGTGGGAAACGTCGAACAGACCGGCCTTTTCACGAACGGCCATGTGCTCGGCAATCACGCCGGTGGGATACTGCACGGGCATCAGGAAGCCGCCGAATTCGACGATCTTGCCGCCCATGTCCACATGCGTTTGGTAAAGTGGGGTCTTCTTTTCCATAGTGCACATCCTCCGAAAACAATAATTTTAATGAATATTATAAAAATTATTAAAATTAAGCATCAAAAAAGAGGCACAAAACTCCCTTTTGAGCTTTGTGCCTCCGTTGATCACCTGAGAGATTCCCCGCCCGAGTCATCGCGGCAGGTTGCACCTTCGGCGTGCGTAAACGCACTTTTCGGAGCGTCGTCCGAGTTCGGCCCTTTTGCCTGAGAGCTTCTGCGTTCCCCTTCGGCGCCGCGGCAGAATATTCCGCGGTCTCTCCCGAACTCATCATCCGATCGGTTGATTCATTTTGCTTTTTAAAGCTAACATAAGAATAGACCTTTGTCAAGAAAGAAAAAATAATATTTTGTTAAAATATTTTAAACGGAAATTCGGCAAACCGAAAACTGCCGAAACGGGTCAAAATTTGAAAGCATCCCGTTGTTATGACTGCGTTGCCGGCCAGGTTCCATTTCGCTTCGGCATAGCTTTATTTGTATTTCGCATTTGCATTTTGCCTAAAGCGGTGGCGGAGAAGTGATGGGGCGTCTATTTTCTTCGACGAAATCCGTCCTGCGCGGACAAAATTGTATTGACAACGGCGTAGGATGGGTCTATTGTACACACATCATTCGTCAAATGCTTTGAGCAGGACACGACTTCCCCGGATCACCGCTTTCAGAGAGCCGTTGGTGGTGCAAAACGGCAGCAAGGAACGGGCAGGCCATCCCCTGTGAGCAGCCGCGGTGAAAGGCGCAAACGCCGAGTAATCGCAGCCGGTCCCCCACCGTTAACAGGGTGCGCTCTCCGATCCATTCGGGCAGCGGTCGAGCGGCCGGTTTTTCGGCAAGCAAAGTGGTAACGCGGAAGTTGAGATCTGCGGCGGATATCGCCGCGGTATTGGCCTTCGTCTTTGCGATGGGTTTTCGTTGTGGAAAATCCGCAGCAGAGGCGGGGCTTTTCTTTTTGCTCCCGGCATTGGCGAAGAACACAGCTTTTTTAGGAAAGAAAGGGAAATCACATGAACACACTCGTCATCGTGCTGATCGCGGCGCTGATCGGCGGCGTCTGGTCCGGCGTGACGGTCGCGGTCATTTCGCCGTTCTGCGCGTATCTGCTCGGTATCGGCCCGGCGTTTTTGCCGTTGGTGCCGTGCGTTTCGCTCGGCAACGCCGTCTACGCCGTCCTGTTTGCCCTGCTTGTCGGCGGATTCCTGCAAAAAAAGAAGCTGCCCGCCGCATATGGCAGCATGGTGCTGGCTGCCGCAGCAAAGTTTGCGGCGCTGTATCTCGTCCTTGTCCGGCTGGTGGCCCCGGCTGTCATCCCGGCAGCGAAGCTCAGCACCGTCACAGCGGCTTTTACCTGGCCGCAGCTTCTCACAGCCGTGATCGGCGGCGTGCTGGCCTGCCTGATCGCGCCGGTCCTCTGCCGCGCGCTTGAAAAGAAGAACTAACGCAGTCCGTTGGATGTCTCAGGCCGGGAATACTATTATTTTCATCCATGTCTAGGGTGTATCTGAAAACTCATGATGTGACCGGCAGCGAGGGATTTTTGCGTTGC
>OIYH01001696.1_pt1 | contig 12293 bp, 6 predicted proteins | sample 1587911 | NCBI WGS metagenome assembly OIYH01 (sample SAMN03283252) | human gut metagenome | biome: human-associated habitat; material: feces | host: Homo sapiens | place: USA | collected 2013
ACTTGGTGGCGATTTGAGTGACCACAAAGGTAAATTTGATACACGGAAAGAAGAATGCCAACTCGTCTGAGGAGTTCTCAGGGGAGTGGGCAGTTCTGCGCAGGCGGTTAATATAATTTCGATTATGATAATTCAAATTATATTAAGACATTCCATGGGCTGTAACAGCTTCACCGCTTGGTTTTCAAAAACCACCTGTTGATAGCGGTGTTACTTCTTCACAAATTGGTATACGCCATATTCTGGTGACGTCACCAATCCATGCTTGATAAGATTCTTGATAATAGAGGATGCACGAGATTTCTGAACGCCATATAGCTGTGCAACGTTTATGCTGCGGAACTGATATTGATACCGATATCTCTTGAAAAGTTCAAGCGTCCGCTCTTTTGTACTTGTAGTTAGTCTCGTGCCATTCAGCCTTTCGCAAAGTTCACTCACTTCTGCATCCGTACTCATTCCGTGGAGCACTGTAGAAGTTTCCGCACTTTCCGCAGAGGTTTCCGCACTTTCCGCACCACTTGCCACACTTTCCATACTGATCTGTGCCGGAGTCGCTACACTTCTGTTCGGCAACGTAACGATAAAGAAATCCGAATCCGAGTAGAAGGTCGGCTTCTGGGCTACTTCCACATAAGAGTTCAGGATGCGGTCAATGCCGCTGCCACGGCGCTCCATAAAGCCGAGTCGTGAGAACACATCCGAGATCACCTGATTGCGCCGCATAGACGGAATGTGCCGGATATCCATATCCTGCACCCTGCGGCCATTCATCATGCCGCCCGGCGAAGTGATCTCCAGCCGATCATCGAACACTTCTACATGAATCTCCGAACCAAGAATCTGATAATTCCGATGGATCAGCGCATTGACCAGCACCTCACGAACGGCTTTATATGGGTAGTCACTGCGTTCTTCACGGGTCATGCCCCGAATACTCCAGGGATTCTTGCTGTTGTTGCGGACAAAATCTTCCGCATTTTGCAGTAGCGTGATCAGACTTGCACCCTGAAATTCCTTGTCATCCAGAGCATCTTCTTCAATGCTACCCTTGTAGTTGCCTTTCCAGCGGGTGCAGAAAATACGGGATTGTTTCAGAACGCCCTGATCGCAGAGTAACAGGCCGCCATTCGTAATCTGTCCATCATCTGTTACCAATCCTGCGGATGGCAAGTCTTTTTCGAGGTCGAAATCCTCTTTTTTCAGATTCTTAAATGTCGCGGCCAGCAGTGTAAAACTGACATCACCCACTCGATAAGAACTGGGCAGGGCATCAAAGGTCTGGTTCATACCTTGTAGGATCAGCTCGTTCAGTTCCCGTGAAGTGGTTTCTTCGGACTGGTCGCCATGCCGCACATAGGCCGTATGGGAACCGTCAAAGGCATAATAATATGGATACGCCGGGCCGTCCTGTACTTCCAGATCAACGCAGGACTTGCCCTCTATTTCGACCTCCCGCACCCGATAGCGTGGTGTAGGGTCAATGCGGACTTTGATAAGTTCTGTCAATCTGCTCACCACAGCCTGCGGATTTTCTAATCCTACGACCTCGCGCGGCTCATTCTTTACGCCAAAAATCAGGTGTCCGCCCTCGGTATTGGCAAATGCCGACACGGATTTCAGCCAGCTGCGCGGCTTTTTCTCTTCAAGACGTTCCTTGTAATCAACATGAGAGGCTTCAATGTAATGGTCGAGGGGAAAAGGCATGGTATCACCTGCTCGCTTCTTAATCTTTAGCGTTTGTAAATTCATTATACCTTATTTGAAGGCCAAATTCAAAACTTTTTATCCGTTTAGTGCCTGCTGAGCTTTTTGCCTGAGCAACGATTGATTTTCCAACCTGATTAGAGTATCATTAAAATGAGTTGTTGTATCTTGTCGTTGAAAGTTAATTTTCGCTTTAGTCAGTCGATTGCGGGGACTCTTCTATGAAAATTCTGGATAATATCAACCATACTGTTCGGGAAGATTTACAGGATACTATGCAGAAAGGGAGCCGCGTGTCCATTGCTGCGGCCTGTTTTTCCATTTATGCGTATCAGGAATTAAAGAAACAGTTGGAAGAAATCGCGGAACTTCGCTTTATTTTCACTTCGCCAACCTTTGTGCAGGAAAACACGCCAAAAGAGCGGCGAGAGTTCTATATTCCTAAATTGACCCGCGAAAAGAGCCTTTACGGCACAGAATTTGAGGTTCGCTTGCGGAATGAACTCACCCAAAAAGCACTGGCGAAGGAATGTGCCGACTGGGTGCGACGGAAAGTAAAATTTCGTTCCAACGTCAGTGGAGAGCAAATGCCCGGTTTCATGACGGTTGGTGAAAGTTCCTATATGCCAATCAGTGGGTTTACAACGGTCGACCTTGGTTGTGAACGCGGAAACAACGCATACTACCCTGTTCAGCGAACCGAAACCTTTGAAAACGGCCGTTACTTTTTGTCGCTGTTTGATGAAATCTGGAATGATTCTTCCCGACTTCAGGATGTTACAGACATTGTATTGCAAAGCATCAGCACAGCTTATCGAGAAAACAGCCCGGACTTTATCTATTTCTTCACCCTCTACAATATTTTCAGTGAATTTTTGGAGGATGTGTCAGAAGATAATCTCCCAAATGAAGCTACAGGCTTCAAGCAGAGTAAAATCTGGAATATGCTCTATGATTTTCAGCGAGATGCAGCGTTGGCCATTATCCACAAGCTGGAACAGTATAACGGCTGCATTCTTGCAGACAGCGTGGGCCTTGGCAAGACGTTCACTGCACTGGCTGTAATCAAGTACTATGAAAATCGCAACAAATCCGTTTTGGTACTTTGTCCCAAAAAGTTGGCAGCAAACTGGAACATCTATAAAGGCAACTACGTCAACAATCCACTGGTAGAAGACCGTTTCCGTTACGATGTGTTGTACCATACAGATTTGAGCCGTTCCGGCGGAGCCTCTAACGGTATTGACCTTGCCGCACTTAACTGGGGGAACTTTGACCTTGTTGTGATTGACGAAAGCCACAATTTCCGCAATGGCAGTAATACCTCTACGGATGAGAAAGAAAACCGCTACACAAAATTGATGAATCGCGTGATTCGTTCTGGGGTGCGCACCAAGGTGCTGATGCTTTCGGCAACACCCGTAAATAATCGTTTTGTGGATTTGAAAAACCAACTTGCGCTTGCCTATGAGGGAGATGCCGGAAAAATCAATGAAAAGCTGAATACTTCGTCTCCGATTGATGAAATTTTCCGGCAGGCGCAAAAGGCTTTCAATACATGGAGCAAGCTTCCTGTCACAGAGCGCACCACAAATGCGCTGCTTGCGGCACTGGACTTCGATTTCTTTGAGGTGCTGGACAGTGTGACGATTGCACGTTCTCGCCGACATATCGAAAAATACTATAATATTTCTGATGTTGGTACTTTCCCGGAACGGTTGAAGCCGATCTCTGTGCAGCCGTGCCTGACAAGTCTTGATAATGCAATCAACTATCAGCAGATCTATAATGTACTGGATTCGCTGACGCTGCACATTTACACACCAACCAGCTTTATTCTGTCCTCTCGGATTTCCAAATACATCGACCCCAGCCAGCATGGAAAGGGACTGACGCAGGCAGGCCGTGAAGAGGGAATCCGCCGTCTGATGAGCATTAACCTGCTCAAACGGCTGGAAAGTTCTGTTTATGCGTTCCGGCTGACGATTGACCGAATCAGTAAACTGATTGAAGATACCATGCAATCGGTACGTTCATATCAAAATGGCAGCCGTGTGCTGGAGCTGAACGACATTTCCGATGCAACCGATTGGGACGATGATGACCAGAACAACGACATTTTTACAGTCGGCCGCAAAGTAAAGATTGATCTTGCGGATATGGATCATGTTTCGTGGCTGCATGATCTGGAAAAGGATGCTGAAAATCTGGAGCTTCTTTCCCTGATGGTGCAGGATATCACCCCTGCATACGATGCCAAGCTGCAAGAACTGCTGCGCCTGATTGATGAAAAGCAAAGGAATCCCATCAACCCCGGCAACCGGAAAATCATTATTTTTACTGCGTTTTCAGATACTGCTGACTATCTGTATCAGAATGTTTCCGGCTATGTAAAGCAAGCGTTTGGGCTGAACACTGCCGAAATCACCGGCAGCGTGGATGGTAAAACAACCATTCCCAAACTCAGTGGTGATCTGAATACAGTTCTCACCTGCTTTTCGCCCATTTCCAAGCGGCGGGACAGCCTGCCGAACGCGAATCAGGCGGATATTGATTTGTTGATCGCCACCGACTGCATTTCCGAAGGTCAGAACTTGCAGGACTGTGATTATCTGATCAACTATGATATTCACTGGAATCCTGTGCGCATTATCCAGCGTTTTGGCCGCATTGACCGCATCGGAAGCCAGAATCGCTGCATCCAGTTGGTCAACTTCTGGCCGGATGTGGATTTGGATGAGTACATCAACCTGAAAGGCCGCGTGGAAACCCGAATGAAGCTGACGGTCATGACTTCCACAGGGGATGATAACCTCATCAGCCCGGAAGAAAAAGGCGATTTGGAATATCGCAGCGCACAACTCAAACGGTTAAAGAATGAGGTAGTCGATCTGGAAGAAATGTCGGGCGGCATTTCCATCATGGACTTGGGATTGAACGAGTTCCGGCTGGACCTGCTGGACTATATGAAGAAACACGATGATGTGGAGCATACGCCGCTTGGGATGCACGCAATTGTTGCATCTACGCCCGATGCACCTCCGGGTGTGATCTTTGTTCTGAAAAACATCAACAATGAGATCAATGTGGATCAGCAAAACCGTCTGCATCCATTCTACATGGTTTATATTGGGCAGGATGGCTCGACTGTCTGCGATTATCTTTCTCCGAAAGAGCTGCTGGATCGTCTGCGGCTGCTCTGCAAAGGCAAAACCGAACCCGACCAGAGCCTTTGCCAACAGTTCAATCAGGCCACGGACGATGGAAAGAATATGTCGGCCTATTCTGAATTGCTGAGCGAGGCCATCAATTCCATTTTGGATGCAAAGGAAGAGAGCGACATTGACAGTCTGTTCAAGATGGGCGGTACGACGGCCCTGCTTTCTTCGATTTCCGGGTTGGATGACTTTGAACTGATTTGCTTCCTTGTGGTACAATAAGAGGTGAGATCAATGCTGGGCTTTCCACCCTCCACGGAGTTTAACAAACGGATTCCGAAACAGAAGTTCTATGAAAATGCTGCCGTTCCAGCGGCAGTCAAGCGATTGTTTGCAGACCAGCTGCGCTGTATCTACTGGCGCAACAAGCTGGCGGTGTCCACCTTGAATCTCACTGCTGGAGAGCGGGTGACAGAGATCGAGATTTTCGAGCTGTGTCTGACCGGGCCAAAGCTGGATGAAGCTGTTCTGCGCCAAATCGACAGTGAAATCCCCTATCACATTCTGTTTGTTCTTTCTTATGAGAATAAGGTGCAGGCTTGGATCGGCTGTAAAGATACATCTGCGAACAGCAGTGCCAAGGTAAGCCGCTATCTGCATACAGACTGGATGCCGGAAACGGACTTGTCCCTTGCGATAAGCGGCCTGAGCTTAGAGGCGGTTTACGATGGACTGGTGCGGCAGATTGCCCGATTGCAGGGTGAGAACTGGAACGCCGCATACAGCATTGCGGAGAACATCCAGCGCTCTGCGGAACGTGAAAAACTGCAAAAGCAGATTGCGGCATTGGAGAATAAGATTCGGAAAGAAAAACAGTTCAATCGTCAGGTAGAGATGAATGCGGAACTGAGAAGATTAAGAATCTTTTTAAAGAACTTTTAATCATAGGAGAGTAAAACATTGCTTTTTAAGGACAACCCCAAAAGATATAAGCGTTTGCCTTCTATATTGAAAATATTGGGGACATTGATTTTAGCTGGAATTTTTTGTTTTTGCATCATTCCTGTTACGATAAACAAACTCTTCAAAATTCCAGCATGGAATGAATGGTTTCATGTTCAATGGCAGCCAGAAGATTCACTTAGTTATGTGGGTGGTGTATTGTCATTTATTGGTACAATGTTTCTTGGCTGGGTCTCATGGACACAAAACCAATCTTTGCAGCACCAGCAAGAAGATGCTTTTATAGCAGAAAATTCAAGTGCCGTATTTTTGGAACGCATTTTATTTTACCATTTGGATAAAACAATTTGCAGTTTTAACTTGCATCCAGAGTGTCTCCTTGCGACGTCTGTTAATACAAAAACTCCACTAGACTATTCTTCCATTGAGTGTGTTATCGAGCTGACCAGACAAAATAGTGTGCCTGCGGCTATTCGTGTAGTCAAAACGGAAGTGTATACAGAAAATTCTGTGTTTGAGTTCCACGCAATCGATGATTGCTATTCAAGAACCATTACGGGTCTTGAAGTAAGCCGCTTTCAAATAGCGCTTATTATGTCTCATAAAGAAAAACAGGATTTTGGAGAGATTTTTAGAAGTCCATCGTTTGATATTAGTATTACGCTGGAAATTATTAGTGATAAGTATATTTCATCTCTTGTGAAATGCAAAAGTTCACTAAGGCGGTTGACCGCTGGAAAAATCATAATATTCGGGGCTGAAAAGGAAACTACCCGATATATTTGGTACAAAAGCAATATAGTTAGTCGCAACTCCATTACATATAGAACAGAAAGTACGGAGGATATTCCGAATGAATAACAAACTTCCCCTTCAAACCCCTAACCTGACAACCCAGAACATTGATAAAATTGCCGCCCTTTTCCCAAACTGCATCACAGAAATGCTGGATGAGGAAAAGAGTTCCCCCGACCACAAGGTTTACAAGCGCGGTATCAACTTTGAACTGCTGAAGCAGATTCTCTCGCCGGACGTTGTGGATGGGGATGAAGCATACGAATTTACATGGGTGGGCAAAAAGGCATCCATTGTGGAAGCCAACAAGCCCATCCGCAAGACCCTGCGCCCCTGCCCGGAAGAAAGCAAGAACTGGGATGATACCGAGAATCTCTACATTGAGGGCGACAACCTGGAAGTGCTCAAGCTGTTACAGGAGAGTTATCTGGGCAAAGTCAAAATGATTTACATTGACCCGCCGTATAATACGGGCAACGATTTTATCTATGCAGACGATTTCATGCGTTCGCAGGATGAAGAAAACCGTCAGATGGGGATGTATGACGAGGACGAGAATCGGCTGTTCAGAAACAATGACAGCAACGGACGGTTTCACTCCGACTGGTGCAGCATGATGTATTCCCGACTGATGCTGGCAAGGAATCTGTTGACAGATGACGGTGTTATTTTTATTAGCATTGATGACAACGAAGTTTTTAATTTGAAAGAAATTTGTGATGAGGTTTTTGGAAGTGGAAACTTTGTTGCACAACTGGCGGTCCAACTAAATCCGCGCGGTCGAAATTTGGATAGATATGTGGCAAAGACGCATGAATCGGTTCTGATATATGTCCGAAACTATCTTAATGCTACATCTATTCTTGGAGTAGAAAAAGAAGGAAAGATGGTCGATGAATATAATAAGTCAGATGCACGAGGAGCATATAGGTTGATCGGATTGCGAAATCGAAATCAGGCCTTTAACCCAACTACTCGACCCAATTTGTACTATCCATTATATGTTGATCCACACACAAAAACAGTTTCTACTGTAAGAACGGATATATTTACAGATGAAGTATTTCCGGATACACCAGATGGAATTAAAACCTGTTGGACATGGATGAAGAAAAAAGTTGAAGATGAAAAAAATCTCATTACAGCAGAGCGAACAGGCAATGAATGGCGTATCTATCGAAAAGATTACCTCATTGCTGAGGATGGTTCAACTGCAACTACTTTAGTTAAATCGCTTTGGACAGAAAATACCATAAACAATGATTATGGAAAGAAAGCGATTAAAGACCTTTTCGGGTCAAATATTATGAGCTTTCCAAAACCACCGGAACTTATTAAAAGAATGACAGCCATAGGAACTCATCGGGATTCGATTGTTCTCGATTTCTTCTCTGGTTCGGCTACAACTGCACATGCTGTTATGCAATTAAACGCAGAGGATGGTGGCCACCGTAAGTTTATTATGGTGCAGTTGCCTGAACCTTGCGATGAAAAGAGCGAAGCCTACAAAGCTGGCTATAAAACCATTTGTGATATTGGCAAAGAGCGTATTCGTAGAGCTGGAGATAAACTTTACGAAACATTGAAAACAAGCGGAAAAGATTTCCAGCACATTGCGAAAAACATCAATACTGCGCCAAGAAAAACATTCGCATCAGATGATGGACAGACTTCCTTTGAAGTTCCGATTATTCCTGCTCGTTGGGGCAAAGCAGATGAAACTGCTGAAAACCAAAAGTTAGCGAATGGTCTGGATATTGGCTTCCGTGTTTTCAAGCTGGACGATACCAATATGAAGGACGTCTATTATTCTGCCGAAGAATACTCCCAGACCAACCTCGAAGATTTGGAAAGCAACATCAAGGAGGACCGCACCGACCTTGATTTACTCTTTGGCTGTCTGCTGGATTGGGGACTGCCGCTGTCCATGCCGTATCGGTCTGAGAAAATCAGCAACTGTACCGTCCATACCTACGCACCCGGCGATGCTGCGCTGAATGTTCCCGATGCCCTGATTGCCTGCTTTGACAGCAATGTGCCGGAAAAAGTTATCAAGGAAATCGCCAAGCGCAAGTCGCGCCGTGCAGTGTTCCGGGATTCTTCCTTTGCCAGCAGCCCGGAAAAGATCAACGTGTTTGAAATTTTCAAGCTGTATGCGCCAGATACCGATGTCAAGGTGATTTGAGGGAGAATAGCAGATGAAACTTCAATTCAAACACCAGAAATTTCAGGCAGATGCCGCAAAAGCCGTGGTGGACGTCTTTGCAGGCCAGCCCTACCTGACTACGAATTACCGCATCGACAACGGCAGCGGCATTTACCAGACTGATATGGAAACAAGCTTCACAGGCTGGCGCAATGAACATATTGTACCAGAGCTGAGCGACAGTATTATTCTGGAACACCTGCAAAAAATCCAGCGCACCAACCAGATTGAACCATCCAAGCAGTTGGAGGGACACTATAACCTTACCATTGAGATGTAAACAGGTGTCGGCAAAACCTACACCTATATCAAGACCATGTATGAGCTGAACAAGCATTACGGCTGGAGTAAGTTTATCGTGGTCGTGCCCAGTGTTGCCATCCGTGAGGGTGTGTATAAATCGTTTGAGGTCACACAGGATCACTTTGCAGAAGAGTACGGCAAGAAGATCCGCTTCTTTATCTACAACTCCGCACAGTTGACGGAAATTGACCGCTTTGCCTCGGATAGTTCCATCAATGTCATGATCATCAATTCGCAGGCGTTCAATGCCAAAGGCAAAGATGCCCGCCGTATTTATATGAAGCTGGACGAGTTCCGTTCCCGTCGGCCCATTGACATTATTGCAAAGACGAACCCGATCCTGATTATTGATGAACCGCAGTCGGTGGAGGGCAAGCAGACCAAAGAGCGGATGAAAGAGTTCAACCCGATGATTACTCTGCGCTACTCGGCTACCCACCGTGCAGACAGCATCTACAACATGGTCTACCGGCTGGATGCAATGGAAGCCTATAATAAGCGTCTGGTCAAGAAAATCGTGGTCAAAGGCATTACGGAATCCGGCAGTACCGCTACGGATGGGTTTGTCTATCTGGAAAGCATCAATCTTTCCAAGGCAGACCCTACGGCAACGATCCAGTTCGACTGCAAGGGAAAATCCGGCCTGCGCAAAGTAACGCGCACCGTTGGGCTGAAATTCAACCTCTATGACTACTCCGGCAATCTGGACGAATACAAGGATGGTTATGTGGTGAAAGAGATTGATGGCCGGGATAACCACATTGAATTTCTGAATGGTGTCCGATTGTTTGCCGGAGATGTGGTCGGCAAGGTAGACGAGGACCAGCTGCGCCGCATCCAGATTCGGGAAACGATCCTTTCGCATCTTGAGCGGGAACGTCAGCTGTTCCACAAGGGCATTAAAGTGCTGAGCCTGTTCTTTATTGACGAGGTGGACAAGTACAAGTGCTACGATGCCGCAGGCCAGCCTTACAACGGCATTTATGCAGAGATGTTTGAGCAGGAGTACGAGGATATTGTCGGCCAGATGCAGCTTTCGCTGGGCGAGGATGATTACATCCGCTACCTGAAAGCAATTTCTGCACACGATACCCATGCGGGTTATTTTTCGGTGGATAAGAAAGGCCATTTTGTCAATCAGGTTGCAGGCGATGACAAGCGGGAGAAAACCTCCAATGACATCAGTGCCTATGACCTGATTATGAAAAACAAGGAGCTTCTTCTTGACCGTGACCCCAAGCGTTCCCCCGTGCGCTTTATCTTCTCACACTCTGCCCTCCGGGAAGGCTGGGACAATCCGAACGTGTTCCAGATCTGCACCCTGAAACAGAGCAGCAGTGAAGTCCGCAAACGGCAGGAGGTTGGCCGCGGCCTGCGTCTGTGTGTCAACCAGAATGGCGAACGTATGGATGCGAATGTTCTGGGCAACGATGTGCATAACATCAACATCCTGACTGTCATTGCCAGCGAAAGTTATGACAGCTTCGCCAAAGGCCTGCAAAGCGAACTGGCCGAAGCAGTTGCAAACCGCCCCAGAAAGGTGGATGCAGCCCTGTTTGTTGGCAGAGTTCTTACGGACGCAAACGGCAACGAGCAGATTGTGGATGCAGACACCGCCGCTGCCATCTATTTTGATCTGGTGCAGAATGGCTATGTGGACCGCCATGGTGCGCTGACGGACAAGTACTATGCCGACCATGCAAACCATGCGGTGCAGGTGGCAGAAGAAGTTGCAGACTGTGCAGCATCGGTCATTGACCTGCTGGACTCTGTTTACAGCGATAAGGTCATGCTGCCTGAAAATGCACGTTCCAACAATGTGGAGTTGAAAATCGACCCGGACAAGCTGGCTATGCCGGAGTTCAAGGCCCTTTGGAACAAAATCAGCCCGAAATCGGTTTATGTGGTGGATTTTGACACAGATGAACTGGTGCAAAAGTCCATTCGCTCGCTCAACCGCAATCTGAACGTATCAAAGATTTACTTCAAAGTAGAATCAGGTGAAATGACGGAGATCAAATCCAAGGATTCTCTGTTAGATGGCTCTGCTTTCGCAAAAGCGGATCAGCATAAATATGACCCACAGACCAAAATTCATGCCAGCCAGAGCGTCAAGTATGACCTGATTGGCAAGCTGGTGGCTGAAACCAAGCTGACCCGCAAGGCGATTGTACAGATTCTGGTCGGCATTGAAAAAGCGGTGTTCGATCAGTTCAAGGATAACCCGGAAGAGTTCATCCTGAAAGCAGCTGCCCTCATCAATGATGAAAAGGCGACAGCCATCATCCAGCATATCACCTACAATATTTTGGATGAACATTACGATACGGACATTTTCACTGAGCCGACCTTGAAGGGAAAACTCGGTACGAACGTCATGAAAGTACAGCGGCATCTGTATGACCATTTGATTTACGATTCTACTAATGAGCGTGATTTTGCCGCCGACCTCGATACGAACCGTGATGTGGCAGTCTATGTAAAGCTGCCAGATGGATTCTATATTTCCACACCTGTTGGAAAATACAATCCCGACTGGGCGATTGCGTTCTATGAGGGCACAGTCAAGCACATCTACTTTGTTGCTGAAACCAAAGGCACACTGGATTCCATGAGGCTCAATCACATCACCCCGGTAGAACAGGCTAAAATTGATTGTGCCCGTGCACATTTCAAGGCACTGAACGATGAAAACGTGGTATACGATGTGGTGAGTGACTATCAGACATTGCTGAACGCAGTTATGAAATAATAAACCAAAAGAAATAATACGGTGCTGCTGTGCAGCATTCCCCAAAACGGTAAGGTTCTATTGCGAACTTTGCCGTTTTTTCTTTTTGTCCAAAATTGTATTCCAAAACGGCCCTATAGATTCATATTGGTGTAAGAAGTTTTCCAAACAAAATTTGAAAATCAGGTTGCCAAACACCCATTTTAGAATGTTATAGGTATAGGAGGTTGTTTGAAAAAGTGAAAAATTTCCGAATTTTCATAAGACCCCGTTTAAAAATACCCCTTTAAGTTTGTATAGGGTATAGGGACTACTTTTCAAAACAGTCCCACTCGTACTTTTGAAAGCCCTCGACTTCTTGCAACACAGCATCGCACCTTGACAACAACATGATCGGCTGCAAGTTAATATGCTTTTTCGGAGAAGTGCC
>OIYH01001699.1_pt1 | contig 12291 bp, 8 predicted proteins | sample 1587911 | NCBI WGS metagenome assembly OIYH01 (sample SAMN03283252) | human gut metagenome | biome: human-associated habitat; material: feces | host: Homo sapiens | place: USA | collected 2013
TCACCGTGCGGGGGCGTTTTTCTGTCCCGTTACGGCTTCAGCGTATGGGCGATATGACGAAAAAATCTGTGCCCGATTGGCAAAAAGGTAGAAAGTGCAGGAAACCGCTTGAATCGCACCGGTTTCCGCACTACAATGGAAACTGGAAAGCTGAATCGGGTTTCCGCAGGAGGCAAGTGATGGACGAACACAACGAGCTGTGCACAAGACTGCGCGCAGTCGGAATGGAGCTGTTCCGCAGGGATGGGCTGCGCTTCACGATGCAGCAGGCCGCTGCGATGATGCACATCAGCAAAAAGACGATCTACGCAGTCTACCCCTCCAAGGAGGCGCTGCTGCTGGATATGGTGGACGATGCGTTCACAAGGATCCACGCCCGCAAGCAGCGCATCCTTGACGGCCCCGGCACCCTGGCTGAAAAGCTGCGGGCGGTCATTATCGCCCTGCCGGAGGAGTACACCGCGCTGGATCTGCAGCAGATGGATCTTTTGGATGAAAAATATCCCAGAGTCGCAGCGCGCGTGCGGGAACATCTGGAAACCGGCTGGGAGCCTACCTTGGCACTGCTGGAGCAGGCGATGGGGGAGGGCGTTATCCGTCGGGTATCCCTGCCGGTTCTGCAGCGGATGATCTCCGCTTCCATTGAGGATTTTCTTGCAGACCGCACGCTCGATGCGCAAGGCATATCCTACACGGATGCCCTGGATGAGATGATTTCCATTTTACTGGAGGGGTTGTTGGTACGATGAGATACAGTCTTTGCAATCACTGGGAATTTACAGAGCAATGGAGCGATGCCTTTTGTCGGGGTGAACCTGTTGGCTGTCGTCCGGTGCGTCTGCCCCATACCTGCCGGGAGCTGCCGCTCCACTACGCAGACCCCTCTGACTATGAGATGGTCTGCGGTTACCGTCGCACACTGACCGTTCCCGATGCGCCCCGGGTATTCCTGCGCTTTGACGGGGCCGCCCATCAGGCGGAGATCTACCTGAACGGCCAGCTGGCCGGGCAGCATCAGGGCGGCTACACCGGCTTCACCATCGAAATTACCGACCTTGTGCACCGCGGCAAAGAAAATCTGCTGGCCGTGCGGCTGGATACGCGCGAGGATCCAAGCCTGCCGCCCTTCGGCTTTGTCATCGACTACCTGACCTACGGCGGTCTATACCGGGAGGTCTGGCTTGAAACCTCGCCGCAGAGCCGTGTGAGCGATCTTTTCGTGTACACACCGACGCTGACCGAGGCTGCCGTACAGCTGACCGTAGAAGCACCGGAAAAGACCGCTGCGCTGCGCGTCCGGCTCTGCAGCAGTGCGGGCGAGACGCTGGGGAGCCGCCAGCTGCCCCCGGCAGAATCGGCGGAATGCCGCCTTACGCTGCCGGATGCCGCACCGTGGGACATCGAGCATCCGAATCTCTACCGCTGCATAGCAGAGCTGCTCGATACCGATGGGCAGGTACTGCACAGCCGGGAAACCTCCTTCGGTTTCCGGACGGCTGTGTTCCGGGCGGACGGCTTTTATCTGAACGGGAAAAAGACCTTTCTGCGCGGGCTGAACCGCCACCAAAGCTACCCCTACATTGGCTACGCCGCGCCGGAAAGCCTGCAGCGGCAGGACGCCCGCATCCTGAAAAACGAGCTGCACTGCAATGCGGTGCGCACGAGCCATTACCCGCAAAGCCAGTATTTTCTTGATGAATGTGACCGACTGGGTCTGCTTGTATTTACCGAGCTGCCCGGCTGGCAGCACATCGGCGATGGGGCATGGAAGGACCGCGCCTGCGCCATGCTGCGGGAGATGCTGCTGCAAAACCGCAATCACCCCAGCATCATACTGTGGGGTGTGCGCATCAACGAGAGCGTGGACGATGACGAATTCTATACGCGCACCAACCAAATCGCCCACGCACTGGACCCGAGCCGGGCGACCTCGGGCGTGCGGTATCTGGAAAAGAGCCATCTCCTGGAAGATGTTTACGCCTATAACGATTTCTCCCACAACGGCTCAAACGCCGGGGCCAAGCGGAAAAAGGATGTAACGCCTGATTTGCGCAAGGCTCTGCTGATCTCAGAATGCAACGGCCACATGTACCCCACCAAGTCCTGTGACGATGCCCCGCACCGGCAGGAGCATGCCCTGCGCCATGCGCGGGTGTTGGACGCCGCCTACGCAGATGGAGAGCATGCGGGTTGCTTTGGCTGGTGTATGTTTGATTATGCCACCCACAAGGATTTCGGCTCTGGGGACCGCATCTGCTATCACGGCGTGCTGGACAGCTTCCGCAATCCCAAGCTAGCGGCGTCCGTCTACGCATCGCAGGGCGGGGAGGAGCCGGTGCTGACGGTCAGCTCCGCGATGGACATCGGTGACTATCCTGCCGGGCAGATCGGCACGGTCTATGTGTTTACCAACGCCGAGCGGGTGGATCTTTACAAAAACGATGTGTTTGTGACGACCCTGCACAAAAGCGGCTGGACGGCGCTGCCGCACCCGCCGCTGGCCGTGGATGACACAATCGGTGTCCTGCTTGAAACGCAGGAGCATTTTGACAAAGCCAAGGCCGATACGCTGCGCGACTGTCTGCTTGCAGCCGGGCGTTACGGCTTGGCCGGGCTGCCGCTGCGCTACAAGCTGAAGCTGGCGTGGTGCATGGTGCGCTATAAGATGAGCTTTGCGGACGGTGTGGCGCTGTACGGCAAGTATGTCGGCAACTGGGGCGGTGCGGCTACGCGTTGGCGGTTCGATGCCAAAAACGGGGATACCGTAGTAAAGAGCGTCACGCTCTGCCCCAGCCACCGGCTGCATCTTGAGGTGACACCCTCCGCCACCGTCCTGCAGGAGGGTGACACCTACGATATGGCCGGAGTTCGGGTGCGGATCCTTGATGAAAACGGCAGCCCTGCCGTCTATGCACAGCTGCCGCTGACCTTTGCCGCGACCGGTGCCGCCGTGCTGGTCGGCCCTGCGGCGGCAACCGCCGAGGGCGGCATGGGCGGGACTTATCTGCGCACAATTGGGCAGACAGGTACAGCCGCGCTGACCGTCTCGGCCCCGCAGTGTGCGCCTGTCACCGTGGAATTTACCGTCACAAAGAAGGAGTGTGCAGTATGGAACTGACAACAAAGCAAAAAGCCGCCTTCGGCATCGGCGCAGTGGGCAAGGATATGGTCTACGCGCTGTCTGCCTCCTATGTCATGTACTATTATCAGGATGTGCTGGGCCTGCCTGCCACCTTTGTCGGCCTGATCCTGATGATCGCGCGTGTGTTTGACGCCTTCAACGATCCCTTTATGGGGGTGCTGGTGGCCAAGACCCGCACCCGCTGGGGACGGTTCCGTCCGTGGATCCTCAGCGGCACCGTCCTGAATGCGGTGGTTCTCTACGCGCTGTTTGCCGCGCCGGTGCTGGAGGGTGCCGGCATGATGGTCTACTTCAGCGTCATCTACATCCTGTGGGGCGTCACCTACACGATGATGGACATTCCTTACTGGTCGATGATCCCCGCCGTGACCCGCACCCCTGCTGACCGAGAAAACCTGTCAGTCGTGGGCCGCACCTGTGCGGGCGTCGGCTCGGCGCTCATTGCGATGTTTACCATGCTGCTGGTTGGTGCTTTGGGCGGCGACAGCGAGCGCACCGGCTTCCGCTGGGTAGCACTGCTCGTGGCTGTCATTTTTGTGGTTACCGAGGCGATCTGCTGCGCCAGCGTCAAAGAGACCGGCAGCGCCGAGATAAAGACCGCCACCGTCGGCGAGATGTTCAAGGCGCTGTTCTCCAACGATCAGGCGCTTGTGGTCGTAGGCAGCATCGTTTTGATCAACTCGGCGCTGTATCTGACCTCCAACTTTATCATCTATTTCTTCAAGTACGATTTCGGCGGAACAGGCTGGAAGGCCAGCTACACGCTGTTCTCAACCATCGGCGGTGCGGCACAGATCCTCGGCATGATGGTCCTCTATCCGGTGCTGCGCAAAAAGCTCAGCAACACTGCCGTATTTACGGTAAGCCTGGGGTTGGCGCTGGGCGGCTATGCTGTGCTGCTCCTGCTCTGCCTGACGGGCTTTTCCGGCAGTCTGGCACTGCTCTGCGTGCCGGGCGTGGTGGTGTTTGCCTGCAACGGCATGCTCAGCGTACTGACGACCCTTTTCCTCTCCAACAGTGTGGACTACGGCCAGCTCAAGACCGGGCGCCGTGAGGAAAGCGTTATCTTCTCGATGCAGACCTTTGTTGTAAAGGCTGCGTCCGGCGTGGCGGTTTTTCTGACCGGCATCGGCCTGGATCTGATCGGGCTGGCCGGCAATGCCGAGGAGACAGGCCCCGTTGCTGCCCAGAGCGCCGGTACACTGCTCGGGCTGCGGCTCATGATGACCGTTCTGCCCATGGCCGTCCTTGCGGCGGCGCTTGTACTGTTCCGTCGCAGGTTCACCCTGACGGATGACCGCGCAGCCGAAATCAGTGCTGCGCTTCACAGGGAGGAAACTCAAAATGGCTGAGATGCAGTGGTATGCCGCAACAGACAGCGGCCGGTTTGACGGCACGGCAGCCATCACCCCGCGCAGCGGTGCCGTCTGCCTGAGGGCAGAGCTGCCCGCCGGAGTGCTGCAAAATGCGGTTGCTGTGCTTCCGTGGACGATGGCGCGCGAAGAAAAGATCTTCATGAACGGCTATCAAACCTGGACCGCCTGCCCGGAGCTGGGCAAATGGGACCGGCAGCACGGTGTTGAGAGTGTCCCGAAATTTCTTTTGGAGAAATACAGCTTTGACCGTTACGGCGATTATCATTTTGTTCCCTACAGCGGCAAGAGGGGACAGAGCCACGGCTTCTCCTACTGCTATTTCCGGCGCGGAAAGACCTACCGCCTTTTGGCCAGCCTGGACGAGGCACCGGGCTATACGATTTTTTCCTATGACAGCCGCGCCGCACAGCTGCGCATTGAACGCGACTGCGCCGGGGTACAGCATACCGGCGGCAGCTTTCCTGCGTTCTCCCTCTTTTTTGCCGAGGGCACCGAGGACGAGGTATTTGACGCATGGTTTGCGGCGCTGGGCTGCCGCCCCCGCACCACGCGCAGGCTGGCCGGGTATTCCAGCTGGTATAACCGCTACCAGAACATTGACGAGGCCTCGATCCAGGAAGACCTCAACGGCTGCAAAACGCTTTTCCGCGCAGGGGATCTCTTTCAGATCGACGATGGATGGGAGCGCAAGGTAGGAGACTGGCTGGAGCCTGACCCTGCCAAATTCCCCAACGGGCTGCGCCCGCTGGCAGATGCAGCCCATGAAAGCGGCTTTCTGGCAGGACTGTGGCTGGCACCGTTCGTCTGTGAAAAGGAATCCCTGCTCTGCAAAAATCACCCGGACTGGCTGCTGCAGGTGGACGGTCAGCCCTGGTGCTGCGGCTGCAACTGGAGCAGCTTTTATGCGCTGGACATTGACCACCCGAAGGTACAGGCCTACCTCAAGCAGGTCTTTGACCGCGTCCTGCAGGATTGGGGCTTTGACCTTGTCAAGCTGGACTTTCTCTACGGCGCAGCACCGTTCGGCAACGCCCGGGAATCCCGCGCAGGACGGATGCAGCGCGCCATGGCACTGCTGCGCTCATGGTGCGGCGACAAGCTGATTCTCGGCTGCGGTGTGCCGGTCATGCCTGCCTTTGGTATCGTTGACTACTGCCGCATTGGGTGTGATGTAGGGCTGGACTGGGACGATGTGTGGTATATGCGGCTTTTCCACCGCGAGCGGGTCTCCACAAGGCAGTCCATCGGCAACACGATTTTCCGCCGCCAGCTCAACGGGCGTGCTTACGGCAGCGACCCCGATGTATTCTTCCTGCGCGAGGAAAACTGCAAGCTGACCCTACAGCAAAAGCAGACCCTGGCCCGGGTCAATGCGCTGTTCAGCGGCATCCTGCTCACCTCCGATATGCCAAGCCGCTATACGGATGAGATGCGCCGCCAATACAACGCCCTGCGGGAATTGACCGACCACGCCGAAAATTGCACCGTGGATGCAGACGACGGTCTGACCGTACACTACACTTTGCACGGCAAGCAGCAGGCGATCAAGGTTTTTTGACCGTTCAGCCTTCTTCAAAAACACACAAAATTTTTGCTGCGACGGCTGATGGAATTGCAATCACAGGGTGGGGGATGGTATAATGTATAAATAGGGCGGTATGCCCTTCCGCTTTGGCGGTATATGTTATATTGTAATAGGTTTTATCTGAGGAGTTGTGGAATGAAGAAAAACGATCTTTCCCCCGAAGCCTTCCGCTTTGAAGGCAAGATGTCCCTGAAGCAGGCACTGCCGCTGGGCATGCAGCATGTGTTGGCGATGTTTGTCGGCAACCTTACGCCGCTGCTTATCATCACGGGCGCCTGCGGCCTGGCCGGCGGCGAATTTGCCGACCTGCGCGTTACGCTGCTGCAGAATGCCATGCTTGTGGCGGGCATCGTCACACTGGTTCAGCTGTATTCCATCGGCCCCATCGGCGGCAAGGTTCCTATCATCATGGGTACCTCCTCCGGCTTCATCGGGGTGTTCAGCTCGGTCGCAGCCTCGATGGGCGGCGGTGTGCTGGCCTACGGCGCGATCATGGGTGCCTCCTTGATCGGCGGCCTGTTTGAGACCGTGCTCGGCTTCTTTCTGAAGCCTTTGCGCAAGCTGTTGCCCTCTGTCGTTACCGGCACGGTGGTGCTTTCCATCGGTCTGAGCTTGATTTCGGTCGGTGTAAATTCCTTCGGCGGCGGCAACACCGCGCAGGATTTCGGCTCGGTCGAAAACCTGCTGCTCGCCATCTTTGTGCTGGTCGTCATCCTGATCTGCAAGCACTCCGGCAGCACCTTTTTGAATTCCTCCTCGATTTTGGTGGGCATCATCTGCGGCTACATTGCAGCGTTTCTCATGGGCCTTGTTCTGCCCACCACGGCGCTGAACGCCGAGGGTGTTGCCTACACCAAGGCATGGGTGCTGAACTGGAACAAGGTGACCGAGGCCAAATGGTTTGCATTGCCCGAGCTGATGCCGGTCAAGCCGGTGTTTGATATGCGCGCGATCGCACCGGTCATGATTATGTTCATCGTCACGGCGGTCGAAACCGTGGGTGATATTTCCGGCGTTATCATGGGCGGCATGGACCGCGAGGCCACCGACACTGAGTTGTCCGGCGGCGTCATCTGCGATGGTATCGGTTCCAGCTTTGCTGCACTGTTCGGCGTACTGCCCAACACCTCCTTCAGCCAGAATGTCGGCCTTGTCAGCATGACCAAGGTCGTCAACCGCTTTGCGCTGGCCACCGGCGGCATCTTCCTGATTCTCTGCGGTCTGGTGCCCAAGCTGGGCGCGCTCGTCTCGATCATGCCGCAGTCGGTGCTGGGCGGCGCAGCTGTCATGATGTTCTCTTCGATCGTGGTGAGCGGTATTCAGCTCATCACCCGCGAGCCGCTGACCCCGCGCAGCCTGAGCATCGTCTCGGTAGCGCTCGGTCTCGGCTATGGCATCGGTGCCAACAACGGCATCCTTGCACACGCACCGCAGATGCTCTCTCTGGTATTCGGCGGCTCCGGCATTGTGCCCGCCGCACTCGTTGCCATCCTCTTGAATCTGGCCATTCCCAAGGACGAAAACGGCTAAAGTAAGCATCCCTATAGCGGGCAGTGTAAAGCGCACTGCCCGTTATTGATTTTTTGTTGAAATTCAAACGCAAAAAAGCACCTTTAGCACCCTATTGACATTTGGGTGCCAGACTGCTATTATATGACCGAAATATCGTAGAATCGTTGCTAGTGCGCCGTTTTGGCTGCAGGCAGCTTTTTTACGATCCAACGGTTAGATTATTCTAACGCGCATATACAAGCTTCCATGCTGCCGCCGGGCAGCTTTTCAAATAAGCAGCAGTTAGTTGATGCAAACCAAGGAGCTGAGCATTACGAAAAAGAATTTTTGGGACAGAAATGCAGCAAGGTATGACCGCTTTATGCGCAAGAACGCAATAGCCTATGATCAATTATATGCATTGCTTCGCCCTGCTGTGTGGCACAAAACCGTTTTGGAGGTAGCCACCGGCACAGGGCAGGTGGCAAAACATCTCCTGTGTTCTGCCGACCACATTGAGGCTACCGACGCCTCCGCAGCGATGATTGCGCAGGCAAAGCGGGGTAATTTTTCCTCCAAGCTGTATTTTTCCGTGCAGAATATGTTCCATCTGCCTTATGCTGACAAGTCCTTTGATGTTGTCATTGTCTCCAATGCACTGCACATTGTGCCGCACCCTGAGAAAGCCCTTATCGAGTTTCGCCGTGTACTTAAAAACGATGGCACGCTGATTGCTCCTACCTTTACCCATGCAGAGAATTCCCCTTGGGGAAATCTTCAGGCCCTTGCGCTGAAAATTGCAGGCTTTCCGCTGCACAGCAGATGGACGAGTGCTGCGTATCTGGCATTTTTGCAGCAAAACGGCTGGACCGTTTGCAAAAGTGTTGTTTTGCAGAATTCCATTCCACTTACCTACGCAGAGTGTAAAAAAGTTGAAAGGAGATAAACGATGTCATTTTTTGAAAATACGAGAGACCCCAAAGGCTTCGGCGGCAGGCTGATGGTCACCATGATGAACCTTGCCCACACCCCCGTGGCGCTGTGGGGGCTTCACTTTCTGCATCTTGCGCCGGACGCAAAGGTGCTGGACTGCGGCTGCGGCGGCGGAGCGAATATCAAACGGCTGCTGAAAAGGTGTCCGCGCGGCATCGTAAAGGGCGTGGATTACTCTGCTGTCAGCGTCGAAAAATCCCGCCGTCTCAATGCAGAGGCGATTCAAAGGGATCGCTGTGTCATCTGGCAGGGCAGCGTGCAGCGCATCATTTTTGCCAGCGATTGGTTCGATGCAGTCACAGCGTTTGAAACCGTCTATTTCTGGCCGGACCTTGCAAAATGCTTCCGGGAGGTTTGGCGGGTTTTGAAGCCGGGCGGCACCTTCCTCATCTGCAATGAAGTCAACGGCGACACGGACAAAGACAAAAAATGGACAGAAATCATTGATGGCATGACCATCTACAAGGATACTGAGCTGAAAGCATATCTTGAGCAAGCGGGCTTTTGTGACATTGCGGTACACAAAAGCAAAACAGGCTGGCTGTGTTTGACCGCCGTAAAGCGAAGTGACTGTGGCTGCGGGAGGCAGGAGAATGAGGGTTTATGAATTTGGGGCGGATACCGCTCCGGTCATTTTGCTGCTGCCCGGCACCTGCTGCCACTGGAAAAGCAACTTTGGCCAAGTGATCCCTCTGTTGCAGCGGGATTTTCGCGTACTTTGCGTCAGCTATGATGGCTTTGACGAAACAGAAAGTAACGAATTTCCGACAATGCTTGCAGAAACCGAAAAAATCGAAGCCTACATCCTGAAAAACTGCGGCGGGCATATACGGGCCGCCTACGGCTGCTCTCTGGGCGGCTCTTTCGTGGGACTGCTGGCAGCACGGCAAACCATTCGTATGGACTACGGTATTCTGGGCAGCTCCGACCTTGACCAATGCTCCAAGCTCGCGGCCAAATTACAAACGAATCTTCTCCTGCCGCTGATTTATCCGCTGATTCGGGACGGGCAGTTCAAAAGTTGCTTTCTGCAGAAGCGATTAGAAAAGTGCTCTGCGGAGAAGGGGGACTATGTCCGCGCTTTTATGGCGATGTTCGGTGCTGCACGCCCCTATGTGACGATGCAAAGCTGTAAAAACCAATTTTATTCCGACCTCATCACGCCCTTGCCGGAGGGAATTGATGTTCCCGGTACGGAGATTCATATTTTCTACGCGCTGAAAATGGGAGCGAAGTATCGCGCGCGTTATCAGCAGCATTTTGCGCACCCTGTAATTCATGAGCAGGATCTGCAGCATGAGGAGCTGCTGGCCTGTTACCCTTACAAATGGGCACAGCTTGTCAAAAGCATCATTGAACAGGGGGTATAAAGTACCTGTGTTTTGTGTATATACCATAAAAGGAGGCGACTTCATTGACGGAAACTTTTTGGGGGATTCTGATCCCCTTTTTGGGTACATCGCTGGGCGCAGCATGCGTATTTTTTATGCGGCGCGCTCTGGGAGATTTGGTGCAGCGCTCACTTGCAGGCTTTGCCGCCGGTGTGATGGTGGCGGCATCGGTCTGGAGCCTGCTGATCCCGGCAATCGAACAGTCGGAGAAGTTGGGACGGTTCGCCTTTTTCCCGGCGTTTGCCGGATTTTGGTTCGGCGTGCTGTTTTTGCTTGCCCTGGATCATCTGATACCCCACCTGCATGTCGGCAGTGAGGAGGCTGAGGGACCAAAAAGCAGGCTGGGCCGCACTACGATGATGGTGCTGGCAGTGACCCTGCACAACATCCCGGAGGGCATGGCAGTCGGTGTGATGTACGCCGGCTTTCTCGCAGGCAGCGCACAGATCACCGCGGCGAGCGCACTGGCCCTGTCCCTCGGCATAGCCATCCAGAATTTCCCGGAGGGCGCCATCATCTCGATGCCCCTGCGCGCCGAAGGGGAGAGCAAGGGCAGGGCCTTTGCAGGCGGTGTGCTTTCGGGCGTGGTTGAGCCAATCGGCGCAGTGGTGACTATTTTGGCCGCGCAGCTTGTGATACCGGCATTGCCTTATCTCTTGAGCTTTGCTGCGGGCGCGATGATCTATGTCGTGGTGGAAGAGCTGATTCCCGAAATGTCACAGGGACGGCACTCTAACCTTGGCACAGTATTCTTTGCTGCTGGTTTCAGTGTGATGATGGTGCTGGATGTGGCACTGGGGTAACAGGAGCCTTACAACGCAGAAAATGCAAACAGCTTCACCCGGCCCGACACAAAGTCAGTCAGAAAAGGTCCAGCATAGTATCCAGATACAACTCCTCGCGGACAGCCAGCTGATATTCCGGCTTGGTCAGGTAGTGAAGCAAAAATTCAAGAATCAGTGCACTGCCAAGGCCGCGCCCCTCGATCTTGAATTGGGTGAAGCCCCTCGGCAGGTAGGTATCCCGGATGGCCTTGATGCCGATAAAGCCGGGGTTCGCCATCGCCCGGGAGAAGCGATACCCGTCCGCTGCGCCGGGGGCGCTGCAGTAATGCTCCGGGCCGGGCAGACCCAGATTTTTGCGGCTGACGGCCTCATAGCAGGCTCTGCGTTCCGTGCATCCGAACCAGCAACACTCATTGCAGAGGAACTCCACCTTGTCCTTCTGGGACTGGGGCAGCGCTGCAAGTCGGTCAAATGCTCGGTTCAGCCGGAAATCCGGCACGACATAGCGAAACTCGGGCCGTGCCAGCTCCCGCTGCAAATCGTTGAAGTCTGTCAGCACTTTTGTGGTTGAGGATACAAGATACAGCGATGGATAGTTCTTTTTCAGGTACTGCGTCAGCAGCTCAGCATGAACGATGGCGCCGTTTTGCGGGTCATTTTGTTCCTGAAACAGTCGGCAGAGCGCATTGCAGTCCGGGTCTGTGAGATGCTCCGGGCGCAGTAATGAATTGCTGAGTGTCAGCCGCGCCGAGATGCCGTATTCACGCGTCAGCGCCAGCACCTCGCGTGGGGTGCGGTCACTGTACTCGATCCGTCCGCCCGCCCATAAGCAGTCAGACGGTGCGCCGTAGATCGAGCCGATGGCGCACCAGTCGTAAAAATACTCCCGATGCGCACGATAAAGCGGCAAAAACGCCGCATACAGGTCATAAAATTCAAACAGACCGGGCAGATGAAACAGGGCCGTGCCCTGATGAGGTGTTTCCATAGCGGGGACCTTTCCTGGCCGCACAGGCGGCCCGATGGGATATATTTATTATACCAGCAATCCTGCCGGAATGCAAAGCGAAGCGCCGCGTCAGCCAAAACAACCGATGCAGCGCTTTTTATCGGTTTATAGGTAATGGCCTTCGGCCTTTTGTGCCAAATTCCGAAGGCCGTTGACGCAGCATAAACAGGTGTGGTACTGTATCCTCAATCTGCATTGGCCGAATGGAAGAAAAGAAAGATGCTTAAGGCAACACCGCACAATTCCCGCCTGACGGCTTAAGCACCGCTCCGGCGGATCTCCGCGCCAAGAGCCGCCGCAAAGCGTCGGTTGCGCTCCGAAGCGCCTCGCTGCGGCTCGGTGTGCGGCACGGCATCTGCGTTGCCAAAATGCTCGATAATGTCGGGTTGCGGTACCCGCATCGTGCTTCGGGGGCAAAAGCCCCTCGCACTCTGCGACCGCTGCCCCTGCTTCGGTTCGCTGTTTCCGCCACTGGCGGCGCTCACCTTTGCAGCATCCAGTATTATCTGCGCTTTTGGC
>OIYH01001705.1_pt1 | contig 12255 bp, 11 predicted proteins | sample 1587911 | NCBI WGS metagenome assembly OIYH01 (sample SAMN03283252) | human gut metagenome | biome: human-associated habitat; material: feces | host: Homo sapiens | place: USA | collected 2013
AAACGACGCTATGTGTCGCTGGATTTAGTGCCCTCTTTTTTATTTTTAATGGAGGTTTTATGAAACATATATTCGTTACTGGCGGTGTTGTATCTGGACTTGGAAAGGGTATTACAGCTGCTTCTTTAGGAAGACTTTTAAAGCAGAGAGGATTTCGTGTCATTTCTCAAAAATTAGATCCATATATGAATGTGGATCCTGGAACAATGTCTCCATATCAGCATGGTGAAGTGTTTGTAACAGACGATGGTGCAGAAACAGATTTGGATCTTGGGCATTATGAAAGATTTATTGATGAAAATTTGAATAAATTCTCTAATTTAACTTCTGGAAAAGCATACTGGAATGTTTTATGCAAAGAAAGAAGAGGGGAATATCTTGGGGAAACTGTGCAGATCATTCCACATATCACAAATGAAATTAAAAGATTTATCTATAATGTTGGAGAACATGCAAATGCAGATATTGTCATTACAGAAATTGGTGGAACGGTCGGTGATATTGAATCACAGCCATTTCTAGAAGCAATTCGTCAGATTTCTATTGAACACCCTGAAGACTGCTGCTTTATTCATGTTACATTGGTTCCATATATTTCTGGATCCAATGAATATAAATCAAAACCAACACAGCATTCTGTAAAAGAATTACAGAATATGGGTGTCAGACCAAATATCATTATTCCTAGATGTGATGGAAAATTGCCACAGTCTGTAAAAGAAAAGATTTCTTTATTCTGTAATGTAAAACAGGATTGTGTAATTGAAAATACAACAGTTGCGGATTTGTATGAAGCTCCTGTGATGCTTGAAAAACAGAATTTTTCAGCGATTGTATGCAGAGAATTACATCTTGAAGCGGGAAGCATTGATTTGAGTGAGTGGAATATAATGCTGGAACGTATTTATTCAGCCAAGGATGATGTGAATATTGCTTTGGTTGGTAAATATGTTGCTTTGCATGATGCCTATTTATCAGTTGTGGAGTCTTTGAAGCATGGTGGATATGAAACTGGTGCAAGAGTACATATCAAATGGGTGGAATCAGAAGATATTACGGAAGAATCTGCAGGTGCAATTTTTAGAGATGTACAGGGAATCATTGTTCCTGGTGGATTTGGTGATCGTGGTATTGAAGGTATGATTGAAGCTTGTAAATATGCTAGAGAACATAATATTCCTTATTTTGGAATCTGTCTTGGCATGCAGATTGCAACAATTGAATTTGCTAGAAATGTATTGGGATATAAAGATGCGAATTCTAGTGAATTTGACAAGAACTCAACACATAAAGTCATTGATTTTATTCATGGTCAGTCGGATGAAATTGATAAAGGTGGAACAATGCGTTTGGGGGCATATTCTTGTCACTTACAGAAAGATACAAAATTATCTAAGCTATATGGTGTTTCTGATATTTCTGAAAGACACAGACATAGATATGAGTTTAATAATGAGTATTTAGAAGCGTATGAAAAAGCTGGTATGACAATTGCGGGAATCAATCCTGATGCACATTTAGTAGAAGCTGTTGAAAATGATTCTTGTGATTTCTTTGTGGGTGTACAGTTCCATCCTGAGTTTAAGAGCCGTCCAAATAAGGCACATCCTGTATTTAGAGGATTTATTGCGGCTTCTTTAGCAAAAAAATAAGGTAATTTTCTTAAAAATTTAGTATTATAGTTACAAGCGGATTATCGCTATTGATAAAATAAGGAGCTATATGGCTGAAGAAATGATTTTAGTACTTGACTTTGGTGGTCAATATAAACAACTGATTGCTCGTAGAGTAAGAGAAAACCATGTATATTGTGAGATCCATCCATATACAATGCCAATTGAAAAAATTAAAGAAATGAATCCAAAGGGAATCATTTTAACAGGTGGACCTGATAGTGTGTATCTTGAAGATTCTTTATCTTATGATCCACAATTATTTGAATTGGGAATTCCAGTATTAGGTATTTGTTATGGTGCACAGCTCATGGCTTATTTGTTGAAGGGGGATGTTCAGACTGCTCCAACAAGTGAATATGGCAGTACAAATGTAACGCTTGAAAATACTTCTAAGTTACTTGGTGACTGGAAGAAGGAATCTATTACATGGATGTCTCATACAGATTACATTGCACGTGTTCCAGAAGGATTCCATGTAACTGCTACAACACCAGTTTGTCCTGTAGCTGGTATGGAAAATACAGAAAAGAATTTATACGCAGTACAGTTCCATCCAGAAGTTGTTCATACGGAAGAAGGAACAAAATTGTTCCATAACTTTGTATATGATATTTGTGGATGTCAGGGTACCTGGAAGATGGATTCTTTTGCGGAAAATGCAATCCAGCAGATTCGTGAAGAAGTTGGCGATGGAAAAGTATTATGTGCATTGAGTGGTGGTGTAGATTCATCTGTATGTGCAGTATTACTTTCTAAGGCAATTGGTAAACAGTTGACATGTGTATTTGTTGATCATGGTTTACTGCGTAAAGATGAAGGTGATGAAGTTGAAAAGGTATTTGGACCAGAAGGACCATATGAATTGAACTTCATTCGTGTTAACGCACAGGATTACTTCTATGAAAAACTTGCTGGTGTTACAGATCCTGAAACAAAGAGAAAGATCATCGGTGCTGAATTTATCAATGTATTTGAAAAAGAAGCAAAGAAGATTGGTGCAGTAGATTATTTAGCGCAGGGAACAATTTATCCAGACGTTGTTGAATCTGGTATTGGCAAGGGTGCTGTAATTAAGTCTCATCATAACGTTGGTGGTTTACCTGATCATGTTGATTTCAAGGAAATCATTGAACCTTTGAAGGCTTTATTTAAGGATGAAGTTAGACAGGTTGGTCTTGAATTAGGTATTCCTAGAGAATTGGTATATAGACAGCCATTCCCAGGACCTGGTTTAGGTATTCGTATTGTTGGTGAAGTTACTGCTGAAAAGGTTAAGATGGTACAGGAAGCTGATGCTATCTATAGAGAAGAGCTTGAAAAGGCTGGTATCGATATGGGTAAGGGTCAATTCTTTGCCGCATTGACGAATATGAGATCTGTTGGTGTTATGGGTGATCATAGAACATATGATTATGCAGTGGCATTGAGAGGTGTAATTACTTCTGATTTCATGACTGCTACAGCAGCAGATATTCCATTTGAGACATTACAGACATGTATGACACGTATCATTAATGAAGTGAAGGGTGTTAACAGAGTAATGTATGACATTACAAGTAAGCCTCCTGGAACAATTGAGTTCGAATAGTATATAAAATGTCGAAAAGTCGCTTAAACAGGCGACTTTTTTGATGTTCAAAACGACCGTGAAAACATTTTGAAAACATAGAAGCTCATTTTTTGGATTTTTGAGGCAAAAAGTAGTCGATTTTGACTGATTTTTGACCGTTATGAAAACATTTAGACCCGTTTTTTACCAAAAGGTTCCCGGTGGCTTGGAGGTTGGTATTTCCTCAATTTTTACAAAATATGGCTTAGAAGTGCATAATCTCTAAGCCACTAGAAACCTTCTACTCGTGAAAACATGCTATAGCTTTACATATTTTTTATCTTTTGAACGCATTGCTAAAATCATTTCCAATACCCACACCATCATTTCCTCACCATCAGAATCAATTGATGTTCCATAGAGCTTGGCAAAGTGAACCAGTTCGTCATGAAGACTTCTGAAGACATAAGGACTTCCATAAACAGCTATCTCCTTATCAAGGATAGAGTTGATTATGTAATCCTGTTTTGTTAGTCCAGATAACAAAACACGGCGATCAAGAAGTTTAGCTTCTTCTTCAGACATTCGTACAGAAACAATCTTGTTTCTAAATCGACCTTTACGATCAAGATTCTTTTTGCTCATCAAAAGTGCCTCCTCGAATATCTGTAAGTTTTTTGGCAATGGCTTCATCTTTTGATGGGAACATGTGAGCATAACGATAAGTGATCTTTACACTTTCATGACCAACTCGATTGGCAATGTCTACAGCAGTAAACCCCATCTCAATTAATAATGACACATGTGAATGGCGAAGGTCATGAATACGAATTCGTTTCACTCCAGTTTCTTTACATCCACGATCCATTTCATGATGTAGAAATGATTTTGTGAGTATGAAAATACGTTCATCAGGTTCTATGGTATAAAACCTTGAAATATAATCCTGCATTTCATCAGCTAAAAAATCGGGCATCTGAACTACACGATTACTTTTAGCTGTTTTAGGATCTGTAATAATATCTTTTCCATGAAGTCTTTGATAGCTTTTATTGATACGGACTGTTTTCTTTTCAAAATCAAAATCGGAAGGGGTTAATGCGAGCATTTCCCCAAGACGGATTCCGCACCAGTAAAGCATTTCAAATGCTTGGAAAACTCCATCTTTTTTCATCATGGCTTTGGAAAATTTCATGTACTCTTCTTTTGTCCAAAACTGCATTTCTCCATTTGTTTCTTTTCCCATGCATCCTGCAATTCTTGCTGGATTATCTTTAAGTCCATAATAGCGGACGGCATAATTGAAAATGGCACTTAATTGATTGTGTACTGTTTTAAGATAAGTTGGAGAAAATTCTTTATCTTTTTTACTTGTCTGTTTCATCATTTCATTTTGCCAATAGATGACATCTTTAGGTGTAATGTCACATAATTTCTTATCCTTAAAATAGGGAAGGAATTTCTTTTCAATAATTGTTTGTTTTGTGAGTAGTGTATTTTCTTTTAAACGATTTTGCATGGAGTCCATATAAATTTTAACGAAACTTCCAAATGTCATTGAAAGACTATTGCTTTTCATTTCAGTAAAATCAATCTCATAATTTTTGGCATCCATCTTTGTTTTAAAACCCCTTTTTGTGGTGGTTCTAAGTTTGCCAGTCCAATCTTTGTAACGTGTGACAATATACCATGTGCCACGCTTCTTATCTTTGTATACTGGCATTTTTATCATCCATTCCAAAAAATCTTTCATAGAAATAAGGATAGATAACTCTTCCGCGTACAATTAAATATCCTTTTTGTTTTAATTCTTCATTAAGTTGCTGAATGATTTTATAAGCTCCAGCTTTTGATACACCTGTAAGTGCAGCTAGTTCTTCTGCATCAATAAATCTTGCGCTGTGTCTGTCCATGTTAATCTCCTCCTCGATATTGTTATACTTTTTTTGAAAAAATGATTCCCACCTGCAAAATAAAAGGAAGCAGCTACGTTCTAATAAATGCTGCTTCCAGGGAGAAATAATGCATAGTCGGTGTTGTTCCTATTTCCGACTATGTAAGTGTTGTTGTTTTAAATCCAAACTGATTTTAATGCGACGGTCAATGTGCATCATATGTCTTTTATCTAATTTCGTTATCTTCTTAATTAAACGACTTTTATCAAGAACACGGATCTGTTCACACATGACCATAGATTTGTACTTCAGTCCTAATCCTTCTGGTAATAAGTAATGCGTTGGTAAATGATGCTTGGAATATACTTTAGAAGAAAGACATGCAACAATCGTAGTTGGACTGTATTTATTACCACGATTATTTTGTATTACAACAACAGGGCGCACTTTTCCTTGTTCAGAACCATTCGCATCACTTAAATCTGCTAGATAGATATCTCCTCTTTTCACTTTCATTTTGATCACTCCTTATATGTAAAACCGGGATTAACTCCCGGTTGATTCTTTATTTAAAAATTATTTATCGTGTTTTCTATTTATCACCTGATTACCCGAAAACAAAGGAATCCTATTAGACAAGAAGTTTGCTACATTTCTTTCATTGGAGTTGCACCAACCCATCTTACGCGTGGGCCTATCGCTAGAAGTATCATTATCTTATATATTGTCATGGCACAATCAGCAACATTGTTTGTCATTCTAAAGTATCATCGCTCGGAATCAATCCATCATGGCGCAGTAGTGATCTAGCTCAATATATAAGTGTTTGTATCTAATAGATGTTATGAAGTTTTCAAAGATCTGACAAGAGACTTAATTGCCCCTTCACTATAGAGCCGACGAAAACGTCCAAAAATTGCACGAAATTGAAAAAAAGTTATAATTTTTTTATTTTCAGGAGGAAAATGATGAAAAAGTCTATATTTTACGATGATCATGTTAAGTCATTGTTGGATGTTTTGGAGCTATATCATGCGATGCAATACTTGCCAGAGGAAGTGGATGAAAAAGCAGTAGAGTTTGCCAATTTTTTAAGTGATTATATGTATGGTGATTTCTATGATTAATTCAAAGAATATGAAATTGATGATATAGAGCATCAAGAAATCGTTACGTATTCAAAGTCAAAATTTTAAAAGAAGCGAAATCTATATTGGTTCCGCTTCGTCTGCATTATTCGTCCATTTCGTATCTCCTGAAAAACTGATATAAATCATATAAATTGTCTAGATTTCTACAAACTGTAGATGGATGTACACCAATAATACGTGCTACTTCTGTATCACTGTACCCCATATTTTTAAGAAAGCTCATTAGCCTAACTTGTGCACTAACCATTTCTAAAGCTTGTGATAAAGGTACAATTGGGATTCGATCAAGAAATTCTTCCAGTGTTATTGCAGATGATACAAGATCTTCACTTGGTTGTGTAGCAATAGTGATAAATAAATCGCTGTGTTTTGATTTGCGTTCATTATATCTACGATCTGAATTAAAATCCTTACGATCATGAAGATACATTTTGTCGATATTTGGTTCTGACATTTCATTCCGACGCATGAATTCATTGTCCTTTTGTTTCATTTTTTTAAATTCAAGCTCTGCACTTTTGTGATTATAACCTTTAGCCATTTTTAGTTCCTCCTTTACGTCTATAGCTAAGTGAAGGGACATCCCTTCACTTATAGAGCCGACGAAAGAGCCTAAAAATTGCACAAAAAGCTAGAAATTTATAAAAAAATACAGATCAACTGTCTGAAACAGAGATCTGTACCAATTCGTTGTGATTATGTCGAACTTTATTTATCATTACCTTAATTAGAACATGCGAAAAATAATTCTTCAACAAATAAAGTTAAATTATAGAAAACTAAAAAAATATTACAAAAAAGTGATATTTTCATTTATGTTTCTTTTCATTTCCTCTATAATGAGAATTAAGAGAGGTCTATCATATGGAAATTAGTTATAATCGTTTATTTAAATTATTAATTGATAAAGGTATGAAAAAAACTGAACTTGCAAAAGTAGCAGGATTAACTCCTGGTACGCTTGCAAAACTTTCAAAGAACCAAACAGTTTCTATGGATTCTTTGATTAAAATATGTACAACATTAAATTGTAGTTTTGATGATATTGTGGAAATAATTAATACAAAAAATTGAGGTGATTATATGCCGATTGTTTTGGATAATAATAAAGTTGGTGCTATTGGAGAGTATATAAAAGAAAATGCAGAAGAACATTCAAAAGTCACAATTTCTTCTCCAATATTTACAATTTATGCTTTTGAAGAACTTAGAAAAGTATTAGAAAAAAGTGATAAATTTCGTTTTCTTTTCAATGAACCAACTTTTATTAAGAGAATTATCGCAAATGATAAAGAAGTAAAAGAATTTGAACTTCAGATGCATCAAAGAGAAAGAAATGTTTCTGAATTTAATTTGGAAATTGGTTTAAAGAATAACTTGGATCAAAATCAAATTGCATCAAAATGTTATCAGTTCATTCAAGATAAAGGTGAAATAAAATCTGTTGTTAAATCAGGTTGTGTAACTCCCAGCAATATTCTTGTAGAGAATCCAGATAATAGTTTTCTAATTCAAGGAAACAATATTGCATTTTCAAAAGATGGTTTAGGATATACAAATCAAATTCGTTTTGATTTTAATACAGTTAATGATGAACAACAAATGATTGAGCAGTACTTAACTTTTATCAATCAAATCTTTGATAATGAAGAATTAGTTGTAGATGTGAAGGAAGAGTTACTAAAGCATCTATCCAATCTGTATAAAGAAAATTCTCCGGAACTTATTTACTATTTAACTTTATATAACATCTTTGGCGAAAAACTTTTAAACATGGATGATATGGCTAGAGTAAAAGAACGTACTGGAATTAACAAAACAAAAGTTTGGAATTCTTTATATAACTTTCAACATGATGCAGTAGTTGGTGCTATCAAAAAACTGGAACTTTATAATGGTTGTATTATTGCTGATTCAGTAGGTTTAGGTAAAACATTTGAAGCATTGGCAATTATTAAATATTACGAGCTAAGAAATAATCGCGTACTTGTCTTGTGTCCAAAAAAACTTCGTGGTAACTGGACTTCTTTTAAGCAAAATAGTGTAACAAATTTCTTGGCAGAAGACCGTTTCAACTATGATGTTCTGAATCATACAGATTTGTCTCGTGATAAAGGAAAGTCGGGAGATATCAATCTGGAAACAGTCAACTGGGGTAATTATGATCTTGTTGTTATAGATGAATCTCATAATTTCAGAAATAATAATGCATTTAAAGGCAAGGAAACCCGATATCAGAAACTGATGAATCGAATCATCAAGAATGGTGTAAAGACAAAAGTTCTGATGCTTTCAGCAACACCGGTGAACAACAGACTGGCAGATCTGAAGAATCAGATTATGTTCATTACGGAAGATCAAGATGATGCTTTTAAAGATTCTGTAGGTATTAACAGTATTGAAACAACATTACGAGTTGCACAAACACGATTTAAAGAATGGTCTAAGCTGCCAGAAGAAAAACGTACAACAGCTACTCTTTTACCAATGCTTGACTATAATTTCTTCAATTTATTAAATACTGTAACAATTGCTCGAAGCAGAAGGCAAATTCAGACGTATTATGATACAAAGGATATTGGTGAATTTCCAACTCGTTTGAAACCAATTTCTGTTAAATCAGATATCGATATCAATAAGAATTTTCCACCTCTTGGAAAAGTGAATGGAATGATTGCGAGTCTTCATCTGGCTATTTACTCTCCTATGCTTTATGTACTTCCTAGTAAACTTGAATATTATGAAGCATTGTATGATCAAGAAGTAAAAGGCGGTACAGGAAAGTTTAAACAAGTAGATCGTGAAAAAAATATTGTTAACTTGATGCGTGTGAATATTTTTAAACGATTAGAAAGTTCTGTTAACTCATTTACATTAACATTGGAAAGAATTTTAAGTCAGATTGAAATTATGATGGATATTCTTGATAAAGGTCAAGAATACGATTTTGATGATGACACATTTTCAAATGTTGAAGATGATGATTTTGATTATGAAGTTGGTGGAAAAATTAAAATCAAAGTCAAGGATTTAGATGCATTAAGATTAAGAGAAGATTTAGCAGAAGATCGTAAAATCTTAGAGGAACTGCTATATCAATCTATTGATGTTACACCAGATAAAGATGCAAAATTACATGATTTAAAAAATCAGATTACTAACAAGATTATGCATCCAATTAATGAAGAAAATAAAAAGATTATTATCTTCACTTCATTCTCAGATACAGCAGAATATCTATATAAATGCTTAAATGAATGGCTATTAAAGACACATGGTTTGTATTGTGGTTTGGTTACTGGTGGATCAGGTGTGAAAACAAATTTAACATCTGTTTCAAATCAATTTGAATCTATACTTGCTAATTTCTCGCCAAGATCAAACCATTTAAGAACATATAAAGATCAAATTGATGTTTTAATTGCGACAGATTGTATTTCGGAAGGTCAAAACTTACAAGATTGTGACTATTTGATAAACTATGATATTCACTGGAACCCAGTACGGATTGTTCAAAGATTCGGGCGTGTGGATCGTATTGGTTCAACAAATAAAGTAATTCAGTTAGTAAACTTTTGGCCGAATATGGAATTAGATGAATATATCAATCTTGAAAACAGAGTAAAAAACAGAATGGTTATGTTGGATCTTTCAGCAACTGGTGACGATGATTTGTTATCTGCTGAAAGTAAGAATCTTGAATATCGTAAGAATCAATTAAAACAACTTCAAAATGAAGTGTTAGATATTGAAGATTTACAAGGTGGTATTTCTATTACAGATTTAACATTGGATGATTTTATTATGTCGTTAGATCGATATATGAAAGAACATCCAAATGTATTAGAAAAATATCCTACTGGTGTATATGCAATTACAAACATTCCAGAAAAAAATAAGGATGAATGTACAGCAGGTGTGATCTATTGTTTAAAACAAAAGAAATATACAGATAATCAAGAATCTGCTTCTTCTTTATATCCTTACTATCTTGTATACGTAAAGGATGATGGTTCAATTCAAGTTAAAAATACAAACCCTAAAAAGATACTGGATCTGTTTAAAGTACTCTGCCAGGGTAAAGAAGAACCAATTGAAAAATTAGTCAAATCTTTTAATAAAAAGACAAAGAATGGATCAGATAAGTCAGACTATACATATTTGTTGGAACAGGCTGTTTTTGATATTAAAGGTGTTGTAGAACAAAAAGGAGTTCAATCTTTATTTCAAATCGGACAAGCTACTTTGTTAGATAATACAGTAAGTGGATTAAATGATTTCGAATTAGTTTCTTTCTTGGTGATGGAATCATGAGATTATTAGAAAAGTTAGAAATTCCAACATTACAAAAACAACGAATTCCTGTTAAAACACTGATTGAACAACTACAACCTACACCTGAAAATAAAAGATTAATTGAAAGACATGTTGGAAGTATTTATCTTGTAAGTCTATTAAATCAACAAACGATTCACTATAGACCTTACAAAGATGATGACTATAGTTATCAGGCTATTTATGTATTACAGATTACATTGAAGAAACCAGATCAATTGACGGATGTATCTATCCAACTGCATTCTGCTTTTCCAGAGCCAACACTATTGTTGCTTGATTATGGTGAAAATGAATGGATGAGTGCTGCACCTAAACATATTAATAAATTGGATGCAACAAAAACAGTATTAGATGATGTCGTTGTACAACAAGTTGATAACAAATTAGATATATCATTAAAACATCTATCAGCAACAGATTTAAAGGACTACTATACACAAATTGTTCAATTGGTTTATAAAATTGGTGTTTATAACGTAATACATATCTTTCCGACACGGAACTTAGATTATAAAAATGTTATTAAAGAGTACCAACAAATAACATCAAATATAAACATCCTAAAAGAACAATATAAGAAGGCAACAATGAAATCTGAAAAGATGGATATTGATGATCAGATATATGATGAAGAAATGAAACAAAAACAATTAACAAAAAAACTTAAAGGAGAAATATCAAATGGATAAGATAGAAGGATTAAGTTTAAACTTAGAAAAACAAAATATTGATAAACTCAAAGAATTGTTTCCAGAAGCTGTAGAAGAAGGAAAAATTAATTTTGATATGCTAAGAGCAATGCTAGGAGATGAAGTGGATGATTCTAGAGAAAAGTATCAATTTACTTGGAATGGAAAAGCTAAATCAATCAAGTTAGCACAAACCCCTTCTTCAGCTACATTAAGACCATGTAAAGAAAAATCAAAGAATTGGGATACAACAGAAAATCTGTATATTGAAGGCGATAATTTGGAAGTATTAAAACAACTCCAAAAAACTTACTATGGAAAGATTAAAATGATTTATATTGATCCACCTTACAATACAGGTAATGATTTTGTATATCATGATGATTTTAAAAACAGTCTGGATAATTATAAGGAACAAACAAATCAGATAACATCATCAAATCCAGAAAGTAATGGTAGATTCCATACAGATTGGTTGAATATGATGTATCCAAGACTACAGCTAGCTAAAAATTTATTGTCAGAAGATGGTGTTATTTTAATAAGTATTGATGATAATGAAGAAGTGAATTTGCAGAAGATTTGTAATGAAATATTTGGTGAATACAATTTTGTGGGAAAATTTGCGGTACAAGTTAATCCTAGAGGAAGAAATCTTGATTTATATATTGCCAAAACATATGAACCAATACTTATTTATGTAAAAAGTTATGGTAATACATCTTCAATAAATAAAATTGGAAAAGATGAAAAAATGTTATCTGAATACAATCGCATTGATGATAATGGAAAATTTAGACCTATAGGGCTAAGAAACCGTAATCAAGCATTTAATCCGGAAACAAGACCAAGTCTATACTATCCGTTATATGTTGATCCTGAAAATGGAAATGTTTCTGTGGCAATGTCATTAAGTTAAGCAAAAACAAGAATTTAGAGTTTTACCTGGCAACAGGT
>OIYH01001712.1_pt1 | contig 12235 bp, 12 predicted proteins | sample 1587911 | NCBI WGS metagenome assembly OIYH01 (sample SAMN03283252) | human gut metagenome | biome: human-associated habitat; material: feces | host: Homo sapiens | place: USA | collected 2013
CCGAACCTTGAGGTCGAGGTTATTCCGGGCATCACGGCGGCCTGCTCGGGCGGCGCCGTGCTCGGCTCGCCGCTGACATGCGACTTTGCGTGCATCAGCCTGTCCGACTTGCTCACGCCGTGGGACAAGATCGAGCAGCGTCTGCGCGGCGCAGCGGCCGGCGATTTCTGCATCGTGCTGTACAATCCGTCAAGTAAAAAGCGCACCGACCATCTGCGCCGAGCCTGCGATATTCTGCTGGAGACTGTGCCGCCGGAAACCGTCTGTGGTCTGGTGCGCAGCATTGGCCGAGAAGGCGAAAGCTGCACGCTTACAACGCTCGGTGAGCTGCGTGATACACAGGTCGATATGCTGACCACTGTGTTTGTCGGCAACAGCCGCACGCGCGTGATGGACGGCCGCATGGTCACGCCGAGGGGGTATCGCGGCGTATGAAGCTGATGATTTTCTCCGGTACGACAGAAGGACATGATTTGTGCCGTTTTTTGTCGAAAAATAGCGTGCAGGCAGATGTTTATGTTGCCACAGAGTATGGCGCAGCGGTGATGGAGCCGATGGCTGGAATCACGGTTCACGAGGGCCGTTTGGATGAGCGGGAGATGGAAAAACGATTGACCTCGGACACGCTGCTCATCGACGCAACGCATCCGTACGCGGCGGCTGTGACCGACAATCTGCGGGCGGCCTGCGCGAAATTGGGCGCACGCTACGAGCGGCTGCTGCGGCCTGCCCTGCCTTATCAGAACTGCGAAATCGTGCTGGACACAGCCGCTGCAGTGGACTGGCTGAACGCGCACGAGGGCAAGGTTTTGCTCACCACAGGCAGTAAAGAATTGGAAGCGTACACGGCGGTGCAGGACTTCCATACGCGCCTGTTCCCGCGCGTGCTGCCGACTGCGTCGGTGCTCGAAAAGTGCGCCGCACTCGGCTTCCCGGGCGCGCACATCATCGCCATGCAGGGCCCGTTTTCGCAGGCGATGAACGCGGCGCTGCTGCGCGAGACCGGCGCAAAAATCCTCGTGACCAAGGACACTGGCGTGTCTGGCGGCTTTGCGGAGAAGGTCGCGGCAGCTGAGGAGGTCGGCGCAAAGGTACTGGTCATTGCGCGTCCGCGTATGGAAAACGGCAAAAATCAGGTGGAAATGCAGAGATTTCTCACGGATTTGCTCGGCTTACAGCCGGAAAAAGTGCAGCGCATATTCACCATCATCGGTGCGGGCATGGGCACGGCGGACACGCTGACCGGCGAAGCGGTTCGCGCGTTGGAAACGGCGGAGGCGGTGTTCGCGACAAAACGGCTTGCGGCACTGTCGCCCAAGGCGGAGGTCTGCGCGTTCTCGGAGCTGGCTGAGCGGGCAATTTCCGGCAATGCCCGGCACACGGCGCTGCTGGTTTCCGGCGACGTGGGATTCTTCAGCGCGGCCGGAAAGCTGCGCGAGCGGCTCCTGCCGTACGGCGGGGTAACACTCGTGCCGGGATTGTCCAGTATGCAGTATATGTGCGCGAAATGCGGTATTTCCTACGAAAATCTGTGTTTTAAGAGTCTGCACGGTCGCACAGGAAATATTCTCGGTGCCGTAAGTTACCATGCGGCAACATTTGCGCTGACCGGCGGCGAGAACAACGCGCAGGCGGTTTGCAACAGCCTTACGGACGCGGGATTGGGCGCGCTGCCCGTTCATCTCGGGGAAAATCTCGGCGCGAAAAATGAGCGGATTGTGCACGGCACAGCCGCAGAGATCGCGCAGCTTTCGTGCCCGGATTTAGCGGTTCTGCTGATCGAAAACCCGCGTGCGGCGAACAAAAACGAACCGATTCGAGATGAAATGCTCACGCGCGGAAAGGTGCCGATGACCAAGGAAGAGGTTCGGTGGGTGTCGGTGAACCGCCTGACTGTCCGACCGACCGACACGGTCTGGGACGTGGGTGCGGGCACCGGCGCGGTCACGCTCGAGCTAGCGCGCAAGGCCAGCGACGGCACGGTTTACGCCGTCGAGCGAAAGCAGGAAGCGGTTGCGCTCTTGCACGAAAACCGCATAAAACTCGGCGGATACAATGTGAAAATCGTTGAAGGACCTGCGCCGGAGGTACTGGCCAACCTTCCGGCACCGGACTGCGTGTTCATCGGCGGGAGCGGCGGCAGAATGAGGGAGATTCTGGCACTTGCCAGGGAGAAAAATCCGGAAGTCCGCGTGGTCGTGAACGCGATTGCGCTCGAGACCTTGTTTGCGGCGCAGACGGCATTGAAAGAATTGGGGTTTTCTGACATCGAGGTCACACAGCTGGCAGCCACGCGCGGCAAGCCGGTCGGCGCGTACACCATGCTGACTGCGAACAATCCGGTGTTTATTCTGTCCGGGAGGGCCGCAAATGACACAAAATAATGCACCAAGACTGCTGCTTGCGGGCACCGGCAGCGGCTGCGGCAAGACGACGGTCACGACCGCGATTCTGCGGGCGCTGCAGCGTCGCGGCGTAACACTCAGCGCATTCAAGTGCGGTCCGGACTACATCGACCCGATGTTCCACACGGCGGTTTTGGGCGTTCCGAGCCGCAATTTAGACCTGTTTTTCGAGGACGAGGCCGGTATTCGCAGTCAGCTTGCGCGGCATATTCAGCCGGACGGTCTCGGCGTGATCGAGGGCGTCATGGGCTTTTACGACGGCGTTTCCGGTACGACGGATACGGCTTCGGCGGCGCATCTGGCCCGCGCAACCGGCACGCCTGCGGTGCTGATCGTGCGGCCTAAGGGGCAGTCGCTGTCGCTTGCGGCACAGATTCACGGGTTCCGCACATTTGCGGAAAATACGCTCGCAGGAGTGATTTTAAACGGCGTTTCGGCGGGAATGTACTCGTTTTACAAACAAATTGCAGAGAAAGCGGGACTGCCTGTGCTCGGCTTTTTGCCGCCGGTTCCGGAGGCCGAAATACCTGACCGCCACCTTGGTTTGGTGACGGCGGACGAGCTGTCCGACCTGCGTGAGAAAATTGATCGGCTCGCGGATGCGGCAGAGGAGGGCATTGACCTTCGCGCGTTGTGTGCATTAGCACAGACGGCGAAACCGCTGACCGATACACACATGCCGCTCGCTCGTGCGACCGATTTTCCAGTGCGGATCGCGGTAGCCAAGGACCGCGCATTCTGCTTTTATTACGAGGATAACTTCGATGTGCTGCGTGAACTGGGGGCAGAGCTTGTGCCGTTTTCGCCGCTCACAGACGAGCGGCTGCCGGAGAATATCGACGGTCTGTACCTTGGCGGCGGATATCCGGAATTGTACGAAAAACAGCTTTCAGAGAATGAAATTATGCGAGATTCTATCAAAACAGCGATTCAAAACGGTTTGCCGACAGTTGCAGAATGCGGCGGATTTCTTTATCTGCTGCAGTCGCTCGACGGCGCGGAAATGGCAGGCGTGCTGCCGACTTCGGCACACATGACGCACAGGCTGCAGCCGTTCGGCTATGTCACGCTCACGGCAAACAGTGATAACCTGCTGTGCGAAGCCGGTGGACAATTTCCTGTGCACGAGTTTCATTATGCACAGGCTGTGGATAATGGCACAGATTTTCACGCGGTCAAGCCAAACGGGCGCGCGTGGGACTGCGGCTTTGCGTCGGACACGCTCTACGCAGGATTTCCGCATTTGTATTTCCGTGCGAAAACTGAAATTGCATCGAATTTTGTCCGGAAATGCGCAGAAAGGAGCGGAAAATGACACTTGAACAGACTATTTCTGCCATCCGACCGCTGGATGAGAAAAGCATGACGGCGGCGCGAAACCGTTTTGCAAATATTGCCATGCCGCTCGGTGGACTGGGTCTTCTGCAGGATGCGATTGTGCAGCTTGCGGGTATTCTTGGTCAGCCGGTGCCGGATATTTCCAGACGCGCGGCGGTTGTTTTCTGCGCGGACAACGGCGTGGTCGCCGAGGGCGTGACGCAGTGCGGGCAGGAGGTGACAGCCACGGTCGCGGAAAATATGGGCCGCGGCGAGTCCACCGTGTGTCTGATGGCAAAACAGATCAGAATGGACGTATTTCCGATCGATATTGGTGTTGCGCAGCCGATAAAGAGCGAAAAAGTGCTGCAATTTGCCGTTCGGCGCGGAACTGCAAACTTTGCGCATGAGCCTGCCATGACGCGGAAAGAGGCGCTCGAAGCGGTTGAAATCGGCATTAAAATGGCGGAAATGTGTGCCGAAAAGGGATATTCGCTGCTCATTGGCGGCGAAATGGGCATCGGCAACACGACCACGAGCGCGGCAGTCACGGCGGCGCTCACCGGCGCGGAGGCTGCGGCGGTCACAGGACGCGGAGCGGGTCTGTCAACGGCCGGGCTGGAGCGAAAAATCGCAGTGATCGAGGCGGCGCTGGCGCTTCACAAACCCGACCCGAATGACTCGATCGACGTGCTGCACAAGGTCGGCGGTCTGGATATCGCGGGTCTGTGCGGTCTGTATCTGGGTGCGGCGGCGCAGCGCATTCCGGTCGTGCTGGACGGCGTGATTTCGTGCGCGGCGGCGCTTCTCGCCGTGCGATTGTGTCCGCAGTCTGTGCATTTTATGATCGCAGCGCACAGATCGGACGAACCGGCGAGCATTTTGCTGCTCGATGCACTCGGCAAGCGGCCGTTCCTGACGGCGGGGATGCACCTCGGCGAAGGAACGGGCGCGGCGGCGGGTGTGGCGCTGCTTGATCTGGCGCTCGCGCCCTATCGGGAAATGGTGAACTTCGCGGACATTGGAATGGAGGCATATCAGCCGCAAAAGTAGTTGTTTGTCTGACAGACAGCACAAATTTTTTACATAAATATTGTGTGTAACGCCGATAAATGCTATCTGCCCGCATTCTTTACAGGAATACTGCGTGCAGTAAAAAGCACCGAGCGTTAACTCGGTGCTTACGGTTCAAATTCTTAGCATTTCAGAGCTTCATCCGCGATATTTGCGGTGATTTTGTTGTAGAACTCCTGCTTTTGCGCATCGTTTTCAAACGCTGAGAACGGCACGATGACCGCGGAGAATTCATCAACAAAAATATAATAATGCTTGTCATCGGTGGCGGTGCGCTGAACGGCCGAATACTGGTAAACGGTATCTTCGTTCTCGCCGGACAGCTCGAATTCGCTTTCACGCAGCGTGAGTGTTTTCGGTCCGCAAAGCTGTTTGTTCTTTGCGTTTCTGAGAATTTTCTCGATATTTTTGATCATTTTATGACGCATATAGCGCGGTGTACCCCAGAAGCAGACGGCAGCGAGCGCAACGTAAACCGCGATGGAAACCGGCGTGAGCGTGTGCAGCCAGTACATGAGCGCACTGCCGCCGAGAATGACAATAGCCGCAGTGGCGATTCTCATGGTGCGAATACTGCGTTGAACAATCGCATTATTGTTGTAATAATTCAAATTAAAATCAATGAAATCCTGTTTGGTGATATCGTAATGCAACTCCATTTTTTCTTACCTCAACTTACTCGGATAAAGTTATTGTATCGAAAATCAGAGCGGATTGCAAGTCTAATTCAGAAAGGGGAGCGAAAATGCTGATTTTAGTGACCGGCGGAGCGGCTTCGGGCAAGTCGGCGCACGCGGAACGGCTGGTGTGTGAAAAAGCACAGAGCCGATTATATCTGGCGACCATGCAGCCGTTCGGCAAGTCCGCAGAGGCGCGGATTGCGCGGCATCGGGCGCTTCGTGCGGGAAAGGGGTTCGCTACGGTAGAGAGAACACTTGATTTAGCGAATCTCAGGCTCTCTCAGCAATACGACGGAATTTTGCTCGAGGATTTGGGCAATCTGCTGGCAAACGAGCTGTTTGCGCCGGAAGGCGCAGGCGCAGGATCGGCGTTCGACAGCATTGTTGCAGGCGTGGATAATCTGCAAAAATACTGTGAAATGCTGGTTATCGTTTCCAACGAAATCTTTGCGGACGGCGTGCCGTATCCGCCGGAGACCATGCAGTATATTCGGATTTTGGGAGAACTGCACCAGAAATTAACTGGGAAAGCAGACGCAGTATATGAATCGGTATGCGGAATTTTACTGCCGGTAAAGGAGGGAAAACAGCCGTGAAAAGTGTAATCAGCGGACTTTTGGTCGCGTTCTCAATGTACTCTGCGATACCTGTTCCGCAGGTGAACTGGGAAAAACAGACCATGCGGTGGGCACTTGGCTTCCTGCCGCTCATCGGTGTGCTGATCGGTGCGATAGAGTGGTTCTGGTTCGCATTTTGCGTGCATTTCGGCGCGGCAGGCGTGTTTTACGCTGTGATCGCAGCGCTGATCCCTCTGGCAGTGTCCGGCGGCATTCATCTGGACGGCCTGTGCGACACCTGCGACGCGCTGTGCTCGTTCGGCGACCGGGAAAAGCGGCTGGCTATCCTCAAGGACCCGCACGTTGGCGCGTTTGGGCCGCTCTGGCTGATGGCATTCCTACTGGCCGAGGTTGGCTGTTTTGCCCAGATTTACGACCGGCCTGTGCTTCTTCCGCTGGCATGCACAGGATTTGCTTTTGCACGGACGATGGGCGGCCGCAAGGTGGTTGCGTCACCGTGCGCGAAAGACAGCGGACTTGCACATATATTTGCGGAAAACAGCGATAAACGTGCAGTATCGCGCATGTTAGTTGCTGAATTTGTTCTGTTTGCGGTGCTTCTCGGATTGTGGATATACCGCGTGCCGCACGCGCTTGCTGCGGCGAAAGTGCTCGTTATCGTGCTCGTTGTGTGGTATGCTGTGCATGAGCACATAAGCCGCCGCGTGTTCGGCGGTGTAACCGGAGACCTGGCAGGATTCTGCATTTCGCTGTCGGAATTGATCACGCTTGCGGCAGCAGCGATTGGAGGACTGATTTTATGACTGTGCTCATCATTGGCGGGGCATATCAGGGGAAACGAAAAGTTGCCGAAAACCTGTATGCAGACCTGCCGAGGATTGAAAATCTGCACGAAATCGTGCGGAAAATGCTGAAGGAAGACAAAGACCCGCTGTCGCTCGCAGATACGCTGTGCGGACACGTTATCACCTGCGACGAGATCGGCTGCGGCATCGTTCCCATCGACCGTGCGGACGAAAACTGGCGTGAAGCGGTTGGTCGTCTGTGCTGTGCTTTGGCACAGAAAGCAGACGCAGTCGTGCGCGTGATCGCAGGCGTGCCGCAATTCATCAAAGGAGAACAACCATGACGATAACCCTTGCCGTGCTGCTCGGCTTCGCGCTCGACTGGCTGCTCGGAGACCCGAAAAAATTGCCGCATCCGGTATGTGCGGTGGGAAAACTCATCTCAGGAACCGAAAAAGTTCTGCGCCGCATCTTTCCCGCAACGCCTGCGTCACTGACATTCGCCGGAATTTTACTCTGGCTCATCACCTGCGGCGTGAGCTTTGCCGTGCCGTTTTTCCTTTTGCGCTGGCTGTATCATGTGAACTTCTGGCTCGGTTTTGCCGCCGAAACGCTGCTCTGCTGGATGATTTTCGCACGAAAAAGCCTTGCGGACGCCGGTTATCATGTCTACGGCGCGGTCAAGCAGTCGCTCGAGGAGGGCCGCAAGGCCATCGCGTGGTACGTCGGCCGCGACACCGCAGAGCTGTCCGAGGAGGGCGTTATCAAGGCCGCTGTCGAGACCGTGGCTGAAAACCTGACGGACGGTGTGGTCTCGCCGCTCGTGTTCATGCTCATCGGCGGAGCGCCGCTCGGCATGCTGTACAAGGCGGTCAACACGCTGGATTCCATGGTCGGCTATCATAACGATAAATACGAGTATTTCGGCAAGTTTTCGGCAAAAATGGACGATTTTTTCAACTTTATCCCTGCCAGACTGTCCGCACTGTGTATGATAGCCGGTGCCGGCATGCTGCACCTCGATAACCGAAACGCGCTCCGGATTTACCGTCGTGACCGCAGCAAACACAAGAGTCCGAATGCCGGTCAGACCGAGTCTGTGTGCGCGGGCGCGCTGCATATCCAGCTCGGCGGCGATGCCAGCTACTTCGGTAAAATCGTTAAAAAAGCCGCCTTCGGTGATTCGATGCGCCGTGTAGACCGCACGGATATTCTCGCAGCGGTCGATCTGATGACGGCGGCAAGCGTGTTTGCGCTGGTGCTGTGCTGTGTAATCCGCCTGATTGTAAAAAGTTAGGATGCTATGCGGGAGAGAAAACTCGCATTTGAAAGGATGAAAAAATGCTTAATTATGTCCACGGCGGCGACATCCAAACCTACATCGACCGCCACGGCTTCGCGCCGCTCGACCTGTCCGCGAACATCAATCCGTTCGGCATACCGGACGCGGTACGCGCGGCCATGCACAGGGCTGTGGATAACTGCACGCAGTATCCCGACCCGTTTTGCCGCGCCGCGCGGCAGGCGATTGGTGCGAGAGAAGGCGTCAATCCGGATTTTCTGTACTGCGGCAACGGTGCGGCGGATGTACTCGACCGATTGGCGGCGGTGCTGAAACCGCGCAAGGTGCTGCTCACCGCACCGACCTTTGCGGAGTACGAGCGCACGCTCTCAGGTGCGGAGATTCGGGTGCATAATCTGCGGGAAACGGACGGTTTTGCGCTCACGGAGCGCATTTTGGACGAGATTTCACCGGATTTGGATGCGGTTTATCTCTGCAACCCGAACAATCCGACCGGGCGAACCGCCCAACCGGAACTTCTGCGGGAAATCGTCCGGAAATGCACAGAAAACGGCGTAAAACTGGTTGTGGATGAGTGCTTCAACGACTTTCTGACAGACGCAGAGCGGCACACACGGAAAGAACTGCTGGAATCCGATCCCGGCCTGATCATCCTGCGCGCGTACACGAAAATGTACGCCGTACCCGGTGTGCGCTTCGGCTGGTGCATGACGGCGGACGCGGCGCTGATTGAGAAATTATACCATGCCGGACAGCCGTGGAATGTGTCGGTCATCGCGCAGGCGTGCGCCGCCGCGGCGGCAAACGAGCCGGACTGGGCCGCCGAAACCGCCAAACGCATTGCCGAGGAACGCAGGTTCTTATCCGACGGACTTGCAGCCTGCGGACTGACCGTCTTTCCGGGCGAGGCCAACTTCCTGCTGTTCCGTTCAAACGATACCGGACTGCACGAAAAACTCGCGGAACACGGCATAATGATACGAAACTGCGATAATTATCGCGGACTTTCGGCGGGATACTATCGCGTTGCAGTAAAAACGAGAGAAGCGAGTGAGCGGTTACTGCAAATCATTACTCATTATACCCAATGTGAGGTGTAAAATGGCAAAGACAATCATGATACAGGGCACCTGCTCAAACGCCGGCAAAAGTCTGCTTTGCGCGGCCCTGTGCCGGATTTTCCGGCAGGACGGCTACCGCGTTGCGCCGTTCAAGTCACAGAACATGGCGCTCAACTCGTTCATCACGGCGGACGGCAGGGAGATGGGCCGCGCACAGGTCGTGCAGGCCGAGGCGGCAGGCATCGCGCCCGATGTGCGCATGAACCCGATCTTGCTCAAGCCGACGAGCGACGTTGGCTCGCAGGTCATCATCATGGGCGAGGCGCAGGGAAACCGCACCGCGCGGGAGTATTGGGGCCGCAAAAAGGCACTTTTGCCCATTATCAAGGACGCATTTGACAGCCTTGCCGCCGAGAACGACATTATCGTGATCGAGGGTGCGGGCAGTCCGGCGGAGATCAATCTCAAGCAGGATGATATTGTAAATATGGGTCTGGCGAAGCTGGTGGATGCACCCGTTCTGCTGGTCGGCGACATCGACCGCGGCGGCGTGTTCGCCTCGCTGTACGGCACGGTCAAGCTGCTCGAGGAGGACGAGCAGGCGCGGATTCACGGTCTCATCATCAACAAATTCCGCGGTGACGTGGAGATTTTGCGGCCGGGTCTGACGCAGCTTGAGGATTTGACCGGCAAGCCGGTCATCGGCGTGGTGCCGTACGGCCATTTTGACATCGACGATGAGGACAGCCTGTCCGAGCGTCTGGACGCAAAGGCTGCTCCAGCACTGGTAAACATTGCGGTTGTAAAGCTGCCGCGACTGTCCAATTTCACCGATTTTTCCGCACTTTCGCGTGTATCCGGCGTGAGTGTCGCGTACGCGGACAAAACGGCGCAGCTTGCCGGAGCCGACCTGATTATCCTGCCGGGCACCAAGTCCACGCTGGCAGACCTGCGGTGGCTGCGCGAGAGCGGTATGGAGGCGCAGATTCTCAAGGCGCACGCGGCAGGCACGCCGGTTTTCGGCATCTGCGGCGGCTATCAGATGATGGGACGCACGGTCTCCGACCCGGACAATACCGAGGGCGGCGGCAGTCTGCGCGGCATGAGTCTGCTGCCGATCGACACGGTGTTCCGCCCGAGCAAGACCACGACGCAGACGCGCGGCACGCTGCTGGAGATTGACGGCGTGCTGTCCGATTTGAGCGGTCTGGCGGTCGAGGGCTACGAGATTCACATGGGCGAAACTGTGCGCGACGCGAGTGCAAAGCCGCTCGTTCGATTGCTTCGCAGGGAAGGCGAAATCGAGGACGGCTGTCAGACGGAAAACGCCTTCGGCACTTATCTGCACGGTGTGTTCGATGCGCCGGAGGCGGTGCTGCGGACGGCGCAGGCACTGGCGAAAAAGAAGGGCGTGACGCTGACCGGCGAAGCACTCGATACGCACGCCTACAAGGAACAGCAGTACGACAAACTGGCGGATTCGGTGCGAAAATCGCTCGATATGGAGTGGATTTACCGTATAATGGAGGGAAAAGCATGACAGGACTCATTCACCTGTACTGCGGCGGCGGCAAGGGCAAAACCACGGCGGCGGTCGGACTGACCGTGCGCTGCGCGGGCCGCGGAAACAAGGTCGTGTTCGCGCAGTTTCTCAAGGATGGGACTTCGGGCGAGTGCCGCGTGCTGGCGAAATTGCCTGATGTGACCGTGATGGCAGCCAATCCGGTCGGCAAGTTCTCGTTCCGCATGACGGATGCGGAGAAGCGGGAGACAGCGGACGCGCTCACCCGCACCTTCGATGCGGCAACCGGCTTTGCCGTGCGGGAGCACGCGCGGCTGCTCGTGTTGGATGAGGTCTGCGCGGCAATCTCGTGCGGCTTTCTGGATGAGAAAACGGTCGTAAAATTCCTTGAGACCAAGCCGGAAACGCTCGAGGTCGTACTGACCGGACGGGGTCCGTCCGAAGCGCTGCAGGCACACGCGGACTACATTACGGAAATGAAAATGCAGCGGCACCCGTTTGAGAAGGGCATCGCTGCGCGGGAGGGAATCGAATTTTGAACGGATACATGAAGCCGCAGGACATTGAAAAGCGGTCGTTTGAAATCATCACCGCCGAGCTGGGCGAGCGCACGTTTCCGGCAGGCATCGCCGAGGTGGTCAAGCGCGTCATTCACACCACGGCGGATTTTGACTACGCGGACAGCCTTGCGTTTTCGCCGGATGTGATCGAAAAGGCAAAGGCCGCGCTTGCGGCAGGGGCAACGGTGGTTACCGATACTAATATGGCGCTCTCCGGGGTGAGCAAGGCGACGCTGGCAAAGCTCGGCGGAAAGGCGGTCTGCCTGATGGCGGATGAGCAGGTGGCAAGCGAGGCCAAGGCGCGCGGTGTCACGCGGGCAGTCGTTTCGATGGAGCACGCCGCCAAATTTGAAGGCCCGCTCCTCTTCGCCATCGGCAATGCGCCGACCGCGCTCATCCGTCTGCATGAGTTGATTGAGGAAGGCATTGTCGCGCCTGCGCTCGTCATCGGTGTGCCGGTCGGCTTTGTGAACGTCATCGAGAGCAAAGAAAACATTTTCGCCGTGTGCGAAAAGCATCATGTCCCCGCCATCGTTGCATTTGGGCGCAAGGGCGGCAGCACCATAGCCGCCGCCGTCTGCAATGCGCTCATATATTCCGCAGCCGAAATGCTCGACCCCACCGCCCGCGGCTGGAAATAATGCGGCCCCAAATTTTTTGTTGACACGATTTGTCGTTTATGATATACTCATATCGATTTTGAAAGACGAAGTGAGATGTAAGAGTTTTTCAAAGCAATTTTTACTTTTGGACCGCCCTTTTGGGCTAAGGCCATACGGACAGCCGGGTCCACTGCCGACCGGCAGCTTCGGCTGCCTTATTGACTGAGTTAAAAAGCTCAGATTTTATAAGATGGTTCCTTTGCAACCATGAAATTGCGCTAAAACGCAGACTTGTGAAACGTCAATAAGAGTAGTAAAAGTATAATTGCTATATAGACTCTGAAACGC
>OIYH01001713.1_pt1 | contig 12233 bp, 14 predicted proteins | sample 1587911 | NCBI WGS metagenome assembly OIYH01 (sample SAMN03283252) | human gut metagenome | biome: human-associated habitat; material: feces | host: Homo sapiens | place: USA | collected 2013
AAATTCTCTAACCGGATGACCAGACGTTCTATCTCCACACTGTACTCCGTCATCTGATACCGGTATTTTTTATTCTTGAATTCTTCGATCGATGCGACCTTTTTGGTATCCTGGATCGTATTCAGATTCTTCCACTCTGTCAGCATCATGAGATCCTGCTGGCACTGTTCCATTCTATAATCAGCAAAAAATGGATCCTGTATCATCTCTTCATAGACTTCTTCCTGATACAACCAGTACTTCAGTTTTTCATAATGCTCAAAAAAGATACGCATGATACAACGGTATCTGCTTACATTGTCAGCATTCAAATATTTTGCTTCTGTCAGTGGCCTGATTAATTTGTCCGATACCTGCATAGAACTTCTCCTTCTTCTTAGTTAAATCCAGTATAGCACATATATTAGAAATGTATGCCATAATCCCCTGTTTTCTCTTTTATATCTACCTTGAATGAAAAACTAAAACCCAACTGAAAATACGTCTAATAATCAAAATTCTGTTCTGAGGTCAAATAAAGCCCTAATAATGGATGTTCAAATTCAAATATCATGCTATAATTAAGGCATTCCAGATAGCAGGTATATATTTGTTTGCATGATTAACAGACGGCTGGCTACTTGTTATGCAAAAGTAAATGCGACCCGTCTATTTAATACCTATTGACAAATCGATTACTATCTGCAGCTTCGGTCTAATTACTTTTTAACGAATAAATCTGGCATTAAATGCACTTCATCTGGCGGGATGAGGTGCATTTTTAATAATGACATTAATGATTTGAAATCTTCATCATCCTCTTCTACGAGCTCGTATGGACTTTTATTTCCAAGTCCAGGACGTTTTACACTATTGATATGATTCATTAATAAAGTCATATCTTCTTGCGTGTATGGGTTTAAGCTTTTTCCTTTTGGCACGGCATAACGAATAAATTCATGATTCTTCTCGATACACCCTTTTTGCCATGAAGCCATTGGATCACAGTAATAAAGGCTTGTTCTATAAACTAGGAAGCCATCCTCATCCAGCGTAAGTTCTAACTCATCTACCTTCTTGAATTCGCTGCCGTTGTCAGTCAATATAACCGGAAACAACCGTCTAAAAACATCTATTCCCAATCCTGTCTCGAGATAGTCCAGAACCCTTTTTACGGATTCTGCTTTTCCATCTGGCATCAAGAATAGTAGCATTACGTTGTTCTTTCTAAAGATCATTGTAAGCAAACGCTTTCCAGATTCTCTAACGCCTTTTACAGTATCCATTTCTGTTACTTCATCTTCTGAATATTTGAATTTCATCGCATACTCAAAATCCTCATATGTCCTACACTGTCTATACTCCATTGAGTGAAATCCATTGATATCGTTGTACTTTTTCTTTCGTGGTTTGTAGCCTGTCTTTCTTCTTAAATCTATGTTTTTAATAGATAAGGCACCTTCATCGATATAGTTATAAAGTGTTCTCAAACACACTGGCATTTCATTTTCATGTTCTGCATATATGTGTGTTAAAGGCTGGCCTTTCTTAACAAGTCGAGTCACAAGTTCATCCAATTCTTCCTTCTTTTCATCAGAAAGTCTAACTCCTTGTCGACTCTCCGATCTACGACGAGTTACAGCTACATCAGCGAATTTCGCACTGTAAATATACTTATCTTTGTTGCAAAGCTTTTTATCCTTGCAGTTATTACAAACATACGGAGGCGAATCAAACTTATGGCAAGCAACTGATACATATCTATCGCATACCTTGGTACAATCCACTCCTCTGCAAAGTCTACACTTTGTATTACAGGCTTCTTCATCACAGCCGCACAAATTCCTTACTGTGCATTGTCTTGCCATGCGGCAATCTTTTCCATTCGGGTAATTACCTTTAATGAAGGTTCTGTTTTCTTTAACTTCATGTGCAATAGTAGATGGATGTCTGCGAAGTCTTTTTGCTATTTTTTTGAATGACTCCCCGATGCATATCCCAGTTTCTATTGCTATTCGATCTGACAGGTCCATTTGTCCGCTAGCATTGTAATAATTCATATCTGCTCCTTTCCCAGCAGATAGTAATCGATATAACCAATATATCATGCCTTGGAAAGGGCTGTAGAAAAAGTAAACTAGACCTTTTATAGCCATTTTCAGTTGTCAAAGTACAGGTTTAATTTTTCATTTTAGGATTTTTATATTTTTATTTTATCACATTAAGTGGGGTATAAAAATATCATCATCATTATTACTACTTGCATTCAAAGGTAAAATAGTGATAAAATATAAAAAGCATATAAAAATAATACATAAATGATATCAAAATAATATAAAAAGTAATACTTTTGCAGAAAAGGAGTGATCGCATGAAAGTAATAGCAATTGCCAATCAAAAGGGCGGTGTTGCAAAAACTACTACAACATATAATCTTGCAGTGGCAAAGGCAATGATCGGAAAAAAAGTGCTAATGATTGATCTTGATCCGCAGGCAAGTTTGACGATCTGCTGTGGAATGAATCCGGATGATAAAGAATTTGAAAATTATAATGTATGCAAATTATTTGATGGAAAGACAACACCTGCGGAATGTGCATTTAACGTAGAAAAAACAGAATTGGACAACTTGTTTATTATTCCATCAAATATAGATTTAGCTGTCACAGAGACAAAATTGGTTGTTGGGAGAAATAGTGATGTACAATTGCGAAAAGCAGTTTTAACATTGAAACCATTTTTTGATTATATATTCATTGACTGCCCACCTCAGCTTGGTACGCTTTTGATCAATGCGTTAGTAGCAGCAGACGAGGTTATAATTCCGGTTAAGACAGAATATCTTGCATATCGCGGCTTAAAAGCATTGCTCACAACGATAAGGGATGTGCAAAGTGGAGATGGAGACAGATCATTAAATCCAGATCTAGTACTTACAGGAATTATAGCAACAATGTATAAGAAAAAAATTAATGATAATCAGGATGTATTAGCTATGTTAGAGCAGAAAGCACCAATTCTTGGAATTGTAAAGGATTCCGCAGATGTTAATAGATCTATTACGGATGGAAAGCCGGTTGTTTTATCAAATAAGAAAGCACCGACTGCAAAGGAGTATATGGAAATTGCATTTAAACTATAATGAGAGGATAATGGAATTATGGCAAAGAGAACTAGATTGATAGATACACTTCAAGAAGAAGAAATACAGGAATTAAAAGAAAATCAGGAAAAAGATAATTCAATCGTTGAAAGAAAAGCACCAATAGATCAAATCATATCAAAAGATGGAGCAAAGGACAAACAAATATCTGCAAAGGTAAATATGAAGATGTATAGTGCATTTACCACGATAAATAAACGACAAGGGGTATCCAATAATAGTGCTCTAAATATGTTGATTGCGAATTATGTACGTGAAAATCGTGACATTTTAGAGGATGATGGTATTTTTTAAAAATACGAAAATATAATAATCATATAAAAAGTATTACTTTTTATATGATTATTTTTTTTACCCTCTTGCTTTTTGGCAAATTAGCTTGTACAATAAATGATAGCAAGGAAATTGAAGCAATTAGATACTGGCAAGCAATTTTGTAACATAGGAAAAGAGGTATGCCAGATGAATGACATACCTCTTTTATCTCAAACCGTTTTCTTTGCTCGATCAGCTTTACCAGAGCTGATTATCCAATGGTGCATTGGCTGTGCAAGCATTGGAATATAACTTCATATCGTCAAAATCAACATATGATAAGGAAACAAACTTCCCTATAGGTTATTTTAAATCACAAATGCAGTTTTTGTCAATAAAAAACGGTATTTAGGTGTGTTAAGGTTATCCCAAAATGGTTGGACAGGGTTTTAAGGTTACTTCTGAATAAAGAAAATCTGGTGTCGGCAAGCCTAAATAATAAATTGTCGGGGTAGAACGCTATATCTATTAGTTGTTCTTGACCTAAGGGGTTGAAGAGATTGCAAGACCTCACATGCCTAACCTGTGGGTTCTATTGGTACGAAGTCACAGTACATTGGTTAAAGTAGCATATACGGGGGCAAAAAGGTGAGCCTAGACGTACATAGGGTAGACCTGTACACGGATACCTATAGATATTATAGGGATCGGAAATGGACAAGCATTGGAAACGATGTGTATTGTGGGCGTGGAATGACCAATATGAAAGTCCATGCGGGAACGAAGAAAACCGCACTCATAGATTGAACTGCTCTGCAAGGAATACGGATACTTCTGAAAAAGTGGATTATTGCAAAGCGGACAGAGTTTCAAAATCAATTCGATAGGGAAACTCTGTCCTGATGCAGAAAGCCGTTGCTTTTCCCCTATGGATTATTTGCCTTCGGCGTGGCTAAAGTCAAGTGATTTTCTAAAGTTTTCAGTTTCTTGGTATATATATAGTATACAAAAAGTAATACTTATTGGGATAATGAAAGGCATGTACTTCTGATTTGAGATACATGCCTTTTGATGTGTTAGTTGGTAGATACAAGTAAGCAGTTGATATACTCCTTGTCTGCTGAAATAACCTGTAGTTTTGCTCCATGCTGTATATCCACTTCATAATAGTGTTCTTCAAAATTTACATTTCCCATGTATTTTACATGAGAGCCTTTTGGAACAAGTATTCTGAATCCCTTAAATTTATTTGGTTTTTGTGGTGATCGTGATCCTCGTAATTCTTTTCCTTTTACAAGGGAAGTTGCTAAGATCCCTTTATCGTATAAGTCGCAGTCTGGAAAGATAGATGCTTCTTCTATTAGGCTTTTTAATACTTCATTGAATACATTGTCCTGAATACCTCTATAAACGATAAGATCTGTGTCTGTAGTATTATTTTTTAACATGTTAATAATGTCTCGGATATAGAGGTCTACATCTTGCATTTTACGATTGCGTAATTGCTTATTTATATTTTCTCCCGCATTTGCAAGTAAATATTCAAGAGAATTCATGCATTGTTTAGGTTCAGCATTAATGTGTTCATGTGCAAAATCAATGGCATTTTCTTCTTTCACAGCCTTTTTGTCCCATTTAGCTCCAATATGGAAAATGTATTCTTTAATTCTGTAATAAATCATTGGTTTCATAGACTAGATCTCCTTTATTTGAAATAGTAGGTCTTTTCGGCTTTTATGTATTTCCCTTTATAGTATACGATAACTGCATCTTCATTTGGCAGATTACCAAAACTTTCAGGCTCATAGATTTTTTCACGTGTTTCGGTGACAGAGATTCCAGACGTTCCGTCTTTTTGGTTCTGCTCTGAATTGCTCACTTTTAGACATTTTTTTGTACCGATTAATCGGCTTGCCCAGTCTCTTGTATCTGGATCCATGATGGATAGAAAACAATGAGCCTTAGTACAATCCATAAGTAACTTACGTCCGGCTGTTCCGTAATGCTTTTCAATCATAGCAAGTGACTGGCAGGATAAGAGAAGAGAGCAGTTATACGCACGTAATAAGGCTGCACTTTGTTCTATGACTGGCATAGCCGGAATTTGTCCAAATTCGTCGATGATATAGGCTATAGGAGGTGTCTGTCCTGTCTGCCCTATTTTGCGATATAAGGCGTTAGAGAGAAAGTCTTGATAGATCATACCTATGACAGGCGCATAAAGTGCCATCTTATTAGGGTCAAGCTGAATGTAGATATCAATACAGTTTTCGAGATCATCTGGGGAGATACAATTGTTATCATTTTTGAGAAGTGTCTGCATAATTTCTGTTCCAAATAAACGTGTGCTTGAAACCAACTTACTGTATGTTCCCGATACATTCTTCTCATTTTCGCCGTAAAAATGGTTGGTGTAGGCTTGAGCTGATCGATCAGAGGACTTCATAATTTCGATCACCCATTTACTATAATTCCCGATCACAATTTGTTGAATGATTTCTGGAAAGCTGATATTTATATTTTGGTTCATTAGATAAAGGCAAATTCCGGTAAAGAAGTCTCTTGCCCCATCTGTGAAGTATTTTGAATCAGCTGACCCATCATCTGGAATAATGGTGATAGCGAGGTTTTCAAGAAATATAGCTCGGTCATTTACAGACATTTTGCGTGCGTTTACTAATGGATCATAGTGTGCGCTTTCTTTCCAGTTTATTGTAGAAAATCGTTTGATTTTACGATAATCTTTATTGGCAGCATAAATATCACCTTTCAGATCGGTAACCATAACAGCACCACACTGTTTTAATTTTCCTGATACATGTTTCATCCCGAATGTACGACTTGATGGTATGATATGTGCTGTAGTCTTGCCAACCCCGGGTGCCCCTCAAACCATCGAGACAATTCCTCCATTGGTGTTTGGCTCAAATGAGAGCAATTTATTTCCAACTTTTCCAAAGATAAGACCGCCGGAATCCTGACACTTCATAGTAGGAAGATCTTCTACTTTCATGCGTAATGGGTCAGCGTCTTGAAAGTAAGTGACTAACTCTTGATAGCTCCGTTTGTAGTGAGTGCTGTCATATCTATATTTGCGACCAGTTTTATAGAGATAGGTTTTATCTCTAATATTTGTGAGAAGCAGTAACATCCATAATCCCAATAGTGCTATTGGAATTATGATTTTATAAATCGTATGAAATAGGCTTTCGTCGGGTATCTTTTGCAGATAGCATAAGAGATCAGAAAGCGGTGAGCTGATGATACAAAATCCTATACCGAGCAAAAGGTGAAATAGGATATTATAATATCTCAAAAAATAACAGAATTTTTTTACCATAGATGTTCATTCTCCTTATCCATATTCTTTCCCCAATCTGATTGTGTACCCCAAGAATCAGTACCCCAAGTATGTTCCTGATCTACAGAGGAATGAGAATGGAGATTTGAGTTTTCAAGTTTCTTTATTTTTTCTTGTGATTTTTGCAGTTCCGTATTCAATTGTTGTGTCTTTTCTTTCTCCGCAGATAATAAAGCGTCCTTTTCTTTTATGGTATTAAGCAAGGCTTCTTTTTCTGCAAGATGGAGTTTTTCATTTTTTTGTAGTGCCTGTATAGCCTGATCACATTCGAGTAGCAAGGACTTTAACTTTGAAATGGTAGTTTTGGCGTGTTCAATTGTCTGCTTTGATTGAGTGTGATCTGTTTCTACTTCATGTAGTTTTTGTAACAGCTCTTTTCTGTCCCTTTCTAGGTTCTGTATCTGATCTAAAGATAGTCCAGTAGTTTTGCTGATTTCTTTCAAAGATTTCACAGAAATTCCTTTACCAGAAGTTTTACCGGAATAGACAGTAGCTTTTATTCCTGCATCATCAAGCCATTTCTGATATTTTTTATGCCATTGAAGTAATATAGATCGACGGGTTAATGCGTCACTACAGAGACGAAAATCATATCCATCATGCTTAGTATCAGGAACTGCTGGAATGTACATAATGTGAAGATGGGGTTTCCCATTTGCCACAATTTTTCCGTCCTTGATAACCTTTCCCTCATCATAATGAACCACACTTTGCACAATGCATTTTTCGCCCATTGGTAATGTAGAACATACATACTTAAACGTTTCTTCAAAAAATAGATGTTCCTGCTCCGGTTGTGTATCATTCGGTAAAGTGCAGATAATCTCATTTGCATATACGATGTTTTTCCTCTTATAGTGAAAGCATGCCTTAGTGATCCTCTTGCGGTAGGCTTCTATTTCCGCTGCGGTATTCCCTCTGCGAATAAGACTGTAATTATATTTTGTTTTTTCCGGATTTACTTCTAAATTAGTCGGGCATTTTCCATCTTTAAATTCACGGATATTATGCTGAATAACTTTCTTAATGCCGGTATGATATTTTTGGATTCTAGCCAATCATAAATCACTTCCTTGTTAGTAAAAAATTTTATAGATAAATGGTTTGGATTGAATGGCATGGTAGGTTCATAAATTTGATTTTCAAAAGTCGCTCCACGCTCCTAATGAAAATCAAAAAATCTGGTATATGTGCCATTCAATCCCTACAAGCTAGGGAAACAAGTAGTTTCCCCGACCTCTGGTCGCCCTGCGGGTAGCTTGCTTTCTTGAGACAAACCGTGCCGGTTTTTCTCATGCAAGACACAACTCTTTTCGGCTCGGTTCTAAATTGGCTCACTATGGTTCGCTAATTTAGAAACCGATAGGGCACTGCCGTTCCCTACAGTGTTAGAGCAGTCCTTGACAGTCCTGATCTAACACTTACCCTTGCTATCTTTCAACTGGCATTGAGCCACTTGAAAGATAAAAGGAGCTGCGCCCCTTTCGTGGATGCAGAGCATCCACTATCCCGCTTTTCATGCGTTAGTTATCGGATTCCGGATTTTCTACAGAATTGTAATGATTGATAAATTCATTTGTGCAGAATGTATCGAGAAAATCCTGATAATCTGCTTCTGTTTCTAAGCCATAGAAATCAGCAATTTTTTTGATAAAATTGTCTTTAAAAGAGCTGTGGTTTTCCAGAATTTTCCGAATACTTTTTAAGTCCATTCCGAGGGCTGTTTTAACCATTTTATCGAATAATTTTTCTAAATTTTTTAACCTAGTATTTTCACATTGAAGCTCTTCAATTTGTTCTGAGATCGTTTTTCCCATAGATAAGTCCTCTCTTATTTTTTTGTAAAATAAATTGTGGGAATAATATAAGAATTGATGATTGTAGAAATCTGATGATTTGATATAATAACAATGGTCGGTTGTAAGATATCAGTTATGATGTTTTACAATCTAAAGGCGTGGTGTTGGTAGCATTACGCCTTTTTTATATTTCATTATATTTTTCCTAATTCTCATTATTTTGATGATGCTACATTTCTATGCTTTGCAAGAACACTAATAAGCGGACATTCCATATCTATCTTCTGATAGTATGAAAATCTGTCTTCTGTACACAGTTCATAGAAAAATTCTGTATGTACAAGTTTGTTTGGAGCGTTTATTTCTGGCTTAAAATATTCAAGTGCATACACCACGTGCATAATGCTTGAATCATTAGAATTGTCTATGATAGATTGTGCTTCAATCCCATGTAATTCTTTAGCGGAAATAAATGATACGGTATAGGACATTAATATGGTAAAGAAGCTAGCAGGTCTAGTTCTTGATTCTGACAGATCATCCTTCAATTTTTGATAAAGATCAGAATCTATCTTTATAGACATTTTCTGATTTTTAATTTCTTGAATGGATGGATCTTTAGCAGAGAAAAGAAAACTTCTTAGAGTATCAAGCGTTCCAATATTTCCTTTCAGATAGTCTCTTATCAATGTTTCTAGTTGCTGAGTCATTGTAGTGCAACGTAATTCACATACTTTTTTGAATTTAGATTGTAATGATGGATAGGTTGTAAATGCTATTGTCTGATTCATATAAAACTCCTTTCTATGTAGATTTCCATAGCAATTGTAAAGCATTTTATGCTTTACAATTGCTATGGAAATAATATACCACTTGGTGCATAAAATATCAAGATATTTTTGGAAAATTTTTCAAATGACTTTTTTACCATTCCTTGCAGCCACTGTTCAGTGGTGCGCATCCCATTTCCAAGCGCACTTGCACCTGACAATTAGTAAATAATTGTCTGAAAGCGGTGCAGAAAAAGGAAAATAAAATCCCCTTTCCATCGGTCCCCCAGACCCCCATCCCAATGAAACGGTTCTCAATCAAATGTTCTGTACCTGTCTAGGGGCGGTAGCCATGATATTATACCGTAGCAAGGGTGATGCGTGCAATATTGCGGGAAAATGGTAAAAATTGGAAAAAATATAGCTTTTTATGTCACAAAGTATAGCTTTAAACCGTTATAAAGGTAGGAGGTATATGCTTACATGGAAAATGATTCAAATGAGATGGATAGGTTGTTGTACCAATTTTATTTGTCGTGCCAACAACAGGAAATTGATCAGGTAGATCGATCAGCGCAGCGGAAAAGAATCATGCATCAAATGTTTAGAGAGCTTGAAAAGGAAGATCCATCTGTGGCGTTGGATATTGATGGAGTCCCTTACAGTGCTGCAGATTAAGTATCAAATTTAACTATACATCTTAAAAGTATCAAAAAGGCGTTAGAAAGAATTGCTTTACAACGCCTTTTGTGCTATAAAATGAGTATCAAATTTAATGAACGTCAAAAAAAATATAAAAAGAGGTGGGTTAGATGATATATGGTTACTGCAGAATTTCTCGAAAGACACAGAACATTGAACGACAAATCAGAAATATTCAGGAAAGTTATCCGTCGGCACTGATTATACAGGAGGCCTATACAGGAACAAAGGTAGTTGGAAGAAAAGAGTTTGAAAAATTGGTACAGAAGGTTAAGTCAGGAGATACGATTGTTTTCGACTCGGTCAGTCGTATGAGCAGAAACGCTGCGGAGGGATTTGAACTGTATAAAAAATGGTATGATGAAGGAATTGAACTGGTGTATTTGAAGGAGCCAAGCATTAACACTGCGATTACAAGAAAAATGCTGCAGAATCGAATTGACATCAGTATACATACTGGTAAGGATTCTACAGATAAGTTTTTCATTTCTATTGTAGAAGCGATGAATCAGCTGCAGATGGATAATGTCTATGAAAGAATTAAAGAAGCTTTCAATCAATCACAGAAAGAAGTGGATGACCTTCATAAGAGAACCAGTGAGGGTATTCAAACAGCTAGAAATGCCGGAAAACAGATTGGTCAGTTAAAAGGAGCAAAGCTTCATGTGAAGAAAAAAGCACCAATTAAAGAGCAGATTAAGAGAAAGTCAAAAAGTTTTGAGGGTACTTATACGGATACCGATTTAATCAGGGTACTTGGTATTGCGAGAAACACGTATTACAAGTATAAACGCGAAATCCGATTGGAATATGGCGGTGTATCTATAATAGAGGAATAGAGCCGTTTATCTTTCGGCATTGAATGTGTATTGTTGAAAAAAGATGGACTATTGGTGATGAAAGTATGCCGGATTGGTTAAAACGGTATGTTGCATAAAAAATAAAAGCAGAAGGAGCGTTTTTCTCTTTCTACTTTTATTTAATACTAATTTTATGTAATACGTATGTATTACAATGTAGTGTATTACACAAAATATTTATAACTATTTACAATATCTTTGTAATAGTATATAATGTATTATATAGAAATACGTTGTAGTGTATTACAAAGAAAGGACGGTATTATAATATGGCGGATGATAAAGCATTAAAACCGAGATCGTATCGAATCAATGATGAGACGGCAGAAAAAATCAAGGAAATTGCAGCCAGTATTGGGGGAAATCAGCAGGAGACATTGGCAAAATTGATTGAGGCATATGAGTTCCAATCTGGTAAAGCTGTTTTAACAGAAAAAAAGTCGGACATTGAACAATTTGAGAAGTATGTGAATGCAATTATCAGAATGTACATGGGAAGTCTTGAAGACAATCAAAATATTACGGAAACCGTACGAACGGAATTTGATGCTTTGTTACAGTCAAAGGATGCTGTAATTCAAGACCTTCAGAGCCGTCTGGTATCTGCAAATCAATCTAAAGAAGAAGCTGTAAGTAAAGCTAAGGTATATGAGGACGAAAACAAGACTTTATCCGGTAATATCGAAAAGCTGCAGAAAGAATATACACAGAAAACAAATGATCTGCAGTCTATGTTGTTGGATAAAGAGAGTCTGAATAAAGCGTTAACGGATTCGTGCAATGAATTAAAATTAAAGTTGGATCAGATGAAGCAAGAACATGATGAGAATGTTGCTCTTAGAGAAAGAATCGCTGACTTGATTCAGGAAAGGGATAAGGCACTCAAACAGGTTGAATATGGCGAAGAGGCCATTAGTTCATTAAGAGAAAAGCTGCAGCTAGAGCATGAAAAGACCATCCTTGAGTTGGAAAGGAAATATCATGAAGAGAAGCAGGCTGAGGTTGATAAATATCAGAAGAAGTATTTTGAATTACTTGAGAAGATGAATGCATCCAAGGAAGAATAGAAAAATCTATGAGTAAAAATTGAAATAGGGTACATGGATTTCTTGAATTCATAATTTAGTAAAGAAATCATATGTATCCTATTTTTTCAGTTATTATAAAGAGTGTCTGTCTTAAATTGATCGATCATGGTCAAGATTTTGCTTAATTCATATCGACTCTCGAATTGAATTTTGTCTCCATCAATACGCTTCATATTATGTGCCCTCTTATTTTTATATTTTCCTTGAATGAAAAACTAAAACCCAACTGAAAATACGTCTAATAATCAAAATTCTG
>OIYH01001715.1_pt1 | contig 12229 bp, 13 predicted proteins | sample 1587911 | NCBI WGS metagenome assembly OIYH01 (sample SAMN03283252) | human gut metagenome | biome: human-associated habitat; material: feces | host: Homo sapiens | place: USA | collected 2013
ATTGTCGACCCCGTTTCTTACACGCGCCCCGGCGGTGCCTACGAAGACGGCTCTTTCGGCCCCGAGCAAATCTTGTGCTCGGAAAGCAACCTCTACCCCATTCTGTGCGGTATGAAATCGACCTACCACGACCAAAACCGCAGCTACATGTGCGGCATGCTGCTCACGAGCCGCGCGATATACCTGCCGAACGTCGTTTTCATTCGTGAAGGCGAAATTCGCGAGACGAATGTCATCGCCGTGCCCGAGCCCAACCGCGAGCGCGCCCTGGGAAACCATCGCTCCGAACGCGAATGCCTCGATTGCCTGGCGGCCCGCATCGAAACCATGCTCAACATTGCGGCTGCCAACGAAATCGAAACGCTCATTGTGAACGCCTACGCATGCGGACGCCAAGGCTTCCAGCCCGCCCAAGTCATCGAGCTTTTCCAGCAATGGATCGCCGCTCACCCTGGCGCCATCAAAACCATCGTGTTCGCCGTGCCGCGCGCAAGCTTTGATGCGTTCGACGAGGCGTTCGGCCAACCCGCGCCCGTCGTTGAGGAGGTCGTCGCGCCCGCCGAGGAACAGGAAGACGACGAATTCGACTTCCGCGCAATCGATTTGCCCGAAGGCATCACCATTCGCTAGAAGCGATGCCGACGAAGATCTTCGCGCGCAAAGCGATGCAACTCAGCACAGGCCAACGCGAACCGAGGGCCAACGCAAGCCAACAAGAAAAGTGCTGGATGCAACATACGCATCCAGCGCTTTTTGTTTTCAAATATATACATCGCGTCCAGCGGGCGGTTGAGGGCGGCTGCGCCATAGACGCATAGCTTGAAAATGGGAATTGCGAAAAGCAAGCAGACGGCCGGCTCAAAGTGACCCCAGAAACAACACCCCGCGAACCGAATAGGCACCCCTACTACCCCATTCAAACGACCACGCCGCGAAAAGCCTTGCAACGCAGCACCAAGCAGCCGTCGAACGCGTGAATCGAGCGCAAACGGCGCTCGCCCAAAGCGACCGTCGCATCGCCGTTTCGACACGTTATTCAATCGGCCCCATGAGGAACATATTGTGCGTCGACTGGAACAGCAGCTTGCCCGTCGCCGCCTCGCGCGTGGTCACGCGAATCACGGCCGTCGAGCGGCCCTTGTGCAAAGGCTCGGTCGTCACGTCGACCTTGCAGCACGGCACAGCCTTGAAGAAATTGATGCTCGCGGAATTGCACACGTTGTTCACACCAAACGAATACGTCGCGAACCCGCAGCCGATTTCTCCAATGAAATAGCCCGTGCCGCCATGAATGCCGCCGCGATAATTGCCCAGGCTTTCGGGAATGTCCATCGTGAAATGCACATACCCAGGCTCGCTTACCTCGACAATCTCAATATTCTCTCGGAACTCGGGCGCTTCAGGAACGTTGCACCACATCTTCTCAATCAGCTTCTCGTCAACCATTCCGATTCCCCTTCCGCATGCAAAAATGTTGTTCGTACCAACAACGTCAACTGCTTTCATCGGCGTCATTTTCGTGCAACCGTCACATTGCATCAATAAACAACTTCCGTTATCTGTGGAAACGAATCGGGAGCGGGCTGCCCAACTCTATTCCGTCTAGGCCTTGCGCACTAAATAGCAGCAATGGATTTTGGCATTGCGCTCGAAATCGTGCGGAATGGTCTGCGGCGTAATATCCTCAATTGCCACGCCCGCCTCGGCAAGCGCTTCAACATCAGGCTTGAAATTGCGCAGGTTGCAGCTGAACACCGCTACGCCGTCGCGCTCGAGCAAGCGCACCACATTCGTCAACAGCTTCACGTGATCGCGCTGGACGCTCCAAGTGTTTTTACCCATGGCCTTCGAATTCGAAAACGTAGGCGGGTCCACGAAAATCAAATCGAAGCGGCGCCACCCGCGCGCCTCACGTTCAATCCACTGCAACACATCGGCGCGCACGAAGCCGTGCTCGGGGCCATCGCAGCCGTTCAATTCCATATTGCGATGTGCCCACGACAAATAGGTCTGCGATAAATCGACCGTAAGCGTCGATTTTGCGCCGCCCACCGCCGCATGAACCGTGCAGGTACCCGTGTACGAGAACAGGTTCAAAAACGACTTGCCCTCGGCCATGCTTCCGACCATTTCGCGCGTCACGCGGTGATCGAGGAAAATGCCCGTATCCAAATATGAACCCAGGTCGCACTCGAACACGTTGCCCGATTCCTGCGTATAGAGCACATGCCCCTCTTTTTGCTGGTCGGTATATTGCCCGCCGCCTTTTTCGCGACGGCGTGTCTTCAAGAACACGCGCTCGCGAGGAATGCCGAGCGTTGCCGAGGCGATTTCCACCGCATCGTCCAGACGGGCGGCAGCCTTCGCCGCGTCGATTGATTTCGGCGCCTGATACTCGGCTATGACCAGGCAACTCTCACCTTCGCTTTTCCATACGCCATCATATCGGTCGATAGCTACAGCGAAATCGGGCAAATCGGCATCGTAAACGCGATAGCACGAAATGTCGTTGTCGCGCGCCCACTTGCGGCGGTCTTTCGCCACTTTGCGAAGACGCGCCGCGAACTGATCGGCGCCCTTGTCGCGACACAGCACCTCGACTTTGCGCCCACCGTCGATGTTGCCCACCATAAGGGGATACTGCGCAGGCAACGGTTCGAAAGCGGGCTCCGTGGGCGCCAGCTCAACATCGCCGCGAGCGCCGCGGGACGCGCCATTGCCACGGGACCCCCAATCGTTATGGGGTCGGCCATTGCCACGAAATCCCCGTTCACCGCGGGACCCTCCATTGCCACGGGACGCGCCATTGCCACGCGAAGCACCGCGACCACTTGGCCCGCTTTTGTGCGAATCTCGCCCCCGGAAATCGCCTCGTGCGCTCGAGCGACGCGCTTCTTGGCCACCTTGGCCATCACGGGCACCACGTTTATCGCGCGATGGGTCTTGAAACTGCTCGTTTTGCGCCACTTACGCACCCGCCTTCACGCCAAATTCGAACGGCGGCTGAGCCACCATCTCAAGCACCAGCTGGCAACGAATAGAAAGCGGATCGCGGTTCTCGCGCAGAAACGCCGGCACCCCGGCGCGCGGAAGAAGGAACGACTCGATGAATTCGGTCGACTCGCTGCGCGGCTCAGCCACACGTTCCACCTCGGCAAATACCATGGCGATGCTCTCGTCGCCCATGCCGAGCGACGAAAAACCAGGCTGCACGCATGCACGTGCGCTCACCGGCTGGCCGCACTCGTCGCGTACCAAATCGAAGCCGGTTTCTTCGCGCAGCTCGCGGGCCGCGCATTCCACGATGTCCTCGCCAGGCTCGCGCAAACCAGCGGGAAACGCCACGCACATGCGATTCATGGGGAAACGGAATTCGCGAATGAGCAGGAACTCATCATTCGCCGTATGGCCCACAATGCACACCGCATCAACCTGGGGCGCAACGGTTCCCAGCGTCTCGATTTCGCTGCGATATTCCTCAAGGCCCTTGCGCGAAACCACGTCATATTTCAGCTCGCGCCCATTCGGCAAACGATACGTCAGAATATATTTCTTAATCCAGCCATCGCTCACCTGCTCGATGCCGAGCAATTCGGGCAATCCGGCCGCCTCATCGAAGCTTGCCGTGCACACGTCTTCTTCCATAATCGCTCCTTCGAGTGCCACTTGATCGGCAGCGTTTACTGCAGCGTTTTTTAATCTGCACCATTGTATAGCGACGACGCGCGCAAAACAGAAGATGACGGCAACGCCACCGCGAAAACGGCTATCGCGCCCCATAGCAAGCATCGCGAACGTCGGCGAACATCGGCGAACATCGACGGGCGCCGACCGAACAGCCCAACAGCCCAAGTCGAACGGCCCGTCAGCCCAAGTCGAACGGCCCGTCGGCCATCAATCCGGATCGAACGGTTCGCCAGCTCGGCTCGAACAGCTCGTCAGCTCAAATCAACCAGTTCCTGACGTACGCGCTGCGCACGCTGACGTCCATTGGCGCTCGGAGTGCACACGCAATCAAATCCATAGGCAAGCAAACGAAGCGCCGCAAAGCACACGGCGAGCGTTGCCACGAGCGCCACAAGCAAAATCGCGAGCTCCATGGCAGACTCCTTTCCGCAAACGCAAAAGTTCCTATCGTATGCTCGCCGCGAGAGTTTCGCGAAAGAATCAAACCCCTTTCGACGAGCGCGGGAAAAGTCCAATTCGTTAGAATCATCATGTCGCACGAACGTAAAACCCACGCAAAGCGCAGGTCAAAAATGAAATTCAACTTTTGAAGGCTACTTTGCAAAACGTGAAGATGCTGCCAAAGTGCCATGGACGTTTTTTCACATTTCCAGGAGCGGCCCCATGCGGGTGTACGATGGCGACCCCTTTTACCGAAAGCCTGGAGATGACTCACCCATGCGAGAACGCATCAAATTCCACAGCAAGCGACTTACGCTTTTCTTCATTCAGCTGGCCTTCCTTGCCGGCGTTTGCTACATCGGCGAAGCGGTTTCGGTCCATTTGCCCGTCGAGGTTCCTGCGAACATCTGCAGCATGGGTATTCTGCTCTCGCTGCTTATCTCAGGCATGATCGACGAGAGCAAAATCGAACTCGTATCAAGCTTCCTGCTGAAATACATGCCCGTATTCTTCATTCCCGCGGGCGTCACGATTCTAAGATGCCTCCCCATGATCGGCGACCGCATCGGCTGGTTCGCACTCGTGTGCATCATCACCACCGTGCTCGTGTTCCTCTCCACGGCGCTCACGGTAATTCTTGTTGGACGCTTGCAGAAATACATTGCAGGCAAACGTGCCGGCAAAGACGTCCATCTGCGTGGCGTGTTCACAACCGAAACCGAAGGAGAATAGCCATGGATTTCGCATCGGTTCTTGAAGCAGGCGGAAGCCTGGCGCTGAGCATTGGCGTGTTCGCGTTCGCCGTGTGGCTTAACCGCAAAACGAATTCCCCGCTCCTCAACCCCCTGCTCGTCACGGTGGCCATCATCATGATCGGCCTTACCGTATTCAACATCCCCCTCGATTCGTACGAAAAGGGAGCAACGCTCATTTCGTCCATGCTCGGCCCCGCCACTGCTGTGTTGGCGTTCTCCATTTACCAGCAACGCAAGATTCTGCAGAGCAATTTCCTGCCGATTTTCATAGGATGCTTGGTAGGATCCACCGTTTCCATGGTGAGCGCATACGGACTGTGCGAGCTGTTCGGCCTGGGCGACCAAGTGGCGCTTTCCACACTGCCGAAATCGACCACCGCTCCCATCGCGCTTGCCGTGACCGGAGAGCTGGGCGGAACGGCGTCTATCACCATGGCGGCCGTCATGACCACGGGCGTTATGGGCGCCATCTTCTCGCCTATGCTGGCCAATTTGTTCCACATCAAGAACAAAGTGGCCCAGGGCGTGGCCATTGGCACGTGCAGCCACGCGGTAGGCACGGCGAAGGCCCTGGAAATGGGCAAACTCGAAGGAGCCATGAGCGGCGTGGCCATTGCGGTATCGGGCCTGCTCACCTGCTTTATTGTTATTGCGGCTACGTCCATTATGTAAGGAGCGAACTTGGGCAGCATTTCTACCCTCGACTTCATTGGGGCGAACACGTCGGCGGCAGCGGCGGAACTCGCAAATGAAACCGTCATCGAGACGGCGCACGGCATCGTGTGGCCAAGCGCCCCACAGTGCGTTCATGGCGCGATTTTCGATCTGGACGGAACCCTGCTCGATTCCATGCCTTGGTGGGACGACTTGGGCGAGCGTTACCTTCGCTCACTCGGCAAAACGCCCGAGCCAGATATTCGCTATCACTTCAAGCGCCTTACCATGGAGGGATCGGCGCATTACATGAAGGAAACTTACGGCCTAGAGCAATCGATTGAAGAAATTTGCACGGGAGTGATGAGCGGCATTGAATTCGCCTACCGCGATTGCATCCAATACAAGCCGAGCGTTGTCGACATGCTTGAGACGTTGAGCAACGCGGGTGTCGCCATGTGCGTCGCAACCGCCACGCGTCGCGACTGCGCACTTGCAGCCCTCGAAAGGCTCGACATTCTCAAATATTTCTCGGCGCTGTTCACCTGCACTGAAGTGGGCGCAAGCAAAACCGAGCCCGACATTTTCGAGCTGGCGCTTTCGCACCTTGGCACCCCGCGCGAAACCACATTTGTGTTCGAAGATTCGCTGCACGCTATCGAAACGGCGCATGCGGCCGCCTTCCCCGTGATGCTCATCGACGAACCGGCCAGCGCGGGCGACGCGAAAGCATGCCAAGCCCTCGCCGACGTGCGCCTGAAAAACTTCACAGCCTTCTCAACGCTCTAATCGCGGAAGTGGCGCGCGTTGCATCTCGCAACCTGTTAAATGATCGTAGCGTTTAACAGGCACGGAAAAGGAAGGAGGGGAGCGAGCCCGATGCTCACTCCCCTCCTTTGATGAAACGACGAATGCGTTCCGGTTAGATTTCGCCCGCTTCGGCAGCCTTCAGGGCCTGTGTCAGCTGATCGGCGCAGCTCGTGGTGCGACGACCGCAGGTATTGCCCTCAAGAACAGAAACGACCCAATCGACAGGCTTGCCCTCGATGAGCTTCGAGATAGCCTTCAGATTGCCGTCGCAGCCGCCGACGAAGCTCACGTTGTGCACATTGCCGTCGACGATGTCGAAATTGATTTGGCGCGAGCACGTGCCGCGCGTATTGAATGTATGCATGCCATTCCCCCTTGGAACTTCTCGTGATACCCGCACAGCTTACCATGATGAACTCTCATAGGCAGGCTATAATCAATCGCACTGAATACTTGCAGAATTCCTAAGGAGGTGACCATGCCACAACCCGCCCGCGCCCTTGCCGGTGCCGCATGCGCGCTCGTGTTGAGCACCACCATGTTCACCCCCGCGGCCTTCGCCGACGACGCCGAAGGCGATGACGCCACAACTTCCCGCAACGCCATCTCCGCCGCCGCCGACTCTATACGCGGGGAGCTTGGCCCCGCACTTTCAACATACGACCAGGCGAAAAAGACCCTCGAAGCCCTCGAAACGACCGATATCGCCACTGCCCGTGTTCAGGGCCTGCAAGATATAATGTATGACGGCACCGAAAAGCGTCCCACAGTCACCCTGCGCATTGACTCGGTCAAAGACGGCAAGAAAACCGAGACGTCACTTCGCGAGGGCGTCGATTTCAACGTGCAATTCGATGGCGACCTGGTCAATCCCGGCACCGTGCACGTAACCATCACCGGCGCAGGCGACTATACGGGCATCGTGGAAACGGGTTTCGTGATTCTTCCGGCCGACTTGGCGAACGCAACCATCGACATGATTCCCGACCATGTACGCACAAGCTATCCCATTGAGCCCGACCCCGTCGTGAAGCTCGACGGGCGCACCCTTGTAAAGGGCGTCGATTACGAGGTGTCTTATTCCGAAAACGTGAACGAAGGCACAGCGACGCTCATGGTGAAGGGCATCGGCAATTGCGCTGGCGACACGCACGCGACATTTCAGATTATCGCGAATCCCAAGGAAGGAAAAATCGGTTATCGGGCCGTATTCCCTTACGTAGCTGCTGCTGCGCTGGCCTGCTTCGCCGCGTTTGTCGTGCTGGCGGGCGCCCTTATCCATAAACGCCGCAAAGCAAAGCGGTTGCAAGCAAAATAAGCTACGAAGGACGCGCACCCGCACCGAATTCGCGTCCTTTTGCGCGCCCGCGCCAAGCCGCGTCGCAGATGCAAAAGCTCCGCGCCAGCATTAAGCCGCGCTCCAACGCTAAACCTGCATTTCGTCATGCGTTCCATCGATCTGCATCTCGAACGCAAAAAGCCCGGGATGAATCTTCATCCCGGGCTTTTTAAACCTTATTCAACGAGAAGGCTGCGTTTATTCGAACAAAACCTGATCGTCTTCGTCGTCTTCCACCGCAAATGCGTTCCATGCCCCCGAATCGGCGAAGGCAAGGAAATCATCCGTAGGAATGTCCATGCGCAGGCCTTCTTCGTCGAACGTGCCATTGAAACGTTCTTCGAATTTCGCCCTCACTGGACCGTTCACAGGGCGCGAGAACCATACCCACGACGCCACCGGACCGCCCGCGTCGTTGAAGTCGGCGCCAAAGCCAGCGTCGACCGGCGTGCCGTCTTTACGCTGAATCATATATTCGTCAATCGCGAAACAGCCATCGAACTGCATGCGCGAGGCAATGCCCTCAATGGAGCTATCGACGGTGTTGCCCTTTTCGAAGAATGTGATTTTCACCGTGCCTTCCGCGGGTTCGACGGCAGCAGCGTCACCCTTGTCCATGAATTGCGCGGCCATCATTTCCGCGAGAGCTTTTTCGGAATCACTCAGCATGCTTCCTCCATTCCAAAACGCCGCCCCATCAGCGACGCATAACGACATGTCCTTAATATAGTCGAAGGTCGCAGCACGTGCACCAAATGCGCCCTTCCAATCGCAAAGCGAGACGAATTCGCCTTTATCCATAGGCTCGCCCTATTTATCGCGCGCGAATAGGCCCACAACGACAACTGCGACGAAACAGGGGGCTCTCTTTTCGTCGCTGCGCTTTTCGCGACTTTTCAGCGAGCGAAAGTCGAGCGCACTACAATGGGCTCATTCACGAAAGGACCCATGGGCCTAGAAAATTCATTGCGAAGGAGTTATGCGATGTTTTGCGTTTATTGCGGCACAAAACTCCCCGATGAAGCACGATTCTGCTTCATGTGCGGAAAGAAAGCCGAACCCGCCGACAATGTAGAAAATATCGTTGCCGCCAACAGCGGAAGCATCGACGAAGAAGGATTCGGCATCGAAATTCAAGAGGCCCCCACAACCAGCTCCAGCGAGAAAAGCCCCGACACACCAGAGCTTGCCATTGAAGAGGGCCCCATCGAAGATGCCCACGACGCGTTCGCGACGGCTAACGAAAGCGGCCCGGACGAAACATCAGCGGAAGACCAATCCAGCGAGCAAGCACGCGGCATGTCGGAATCCGCCGACGAAAACGATCACGACGAGCTTGAAGAAGCTCAGGGCTCGAACTCAGCCGAGCTCGACGCCCCGAACAGCTCGTCCAACGAGACAACCGTAATTCCCTTTGCCACATCGTCCAGCAAGACGACCGTGATTCCCCCTGCCGCGCCGTCGGACAAAACGACGATACTCCCCGGATTCGGCGCCGAAAAAGCGGCCCTCGAGCAGGAAAAATCTGACGAAATCGCCGCGCTTGCAGCTCTCTATCCCGATGCCAACCCCGCTCAATTCTGCGACCCCACGCCTTTTGAGGCGAAAAGCCCCGACATTACCGAGTTCATCGCCCCCGCACCCATCAATGGCACCAAGCCCGCCTCTGCGGAATCGGTTCATTACGCCGAAGGCCAAGAAAAGAAGCGCGCTGGCAAACGCGCCCTTCTTATCGCCTTCATTGCAATCATCGCAGTGCTTGCAGCGGCCGCCGCATTCGGCATGTCATTCGACGTTTTACCTGATTAACGCTAGAACATCTCACGTTTATTGAATACGTACAGCTGCTCGAATTCCGACTGGCTCTTCGTAAGGTAAATAATGCCCTCGATAACGCCAATGAGCCATACCACGCCCGCCGCAATGCCGATCGTGAGCAGGCTGCCCAAAATAGTCACGCCCAACATAATGAAACCCGTGGTGTGATAGCCCAGATAAAACTTATGCACACCAAACACGCCCAAGAAAATCGCAAGCAAGCCTGCGGCAACATGGTCTTTCGTATGCACGAGCGGCTGCTGGTACGGAACCTGATAGGCGCCTTGGCTCGACGCATAATAGCCATTGCTTTGCGAATAGTACGCTGCTTGGCCCGGCTGCTGAGCATAAGGTTGCTGAGCGGCATAACCAGGCTGCGCATAGGGTTGCTGCTGGCCGGTAGGCTGCTGCGACGCCGCACCTTGCTGCCCATAGGGAGCGCCATTGAAGACAGGAGGCGCCGGCTTGGGAGGCTGCGACGTGGGCATGAAATCGGCAACGGCAGCCGCGACATAGGCAGGGTCGACCGGCTTGCCGTCGTCATCGACGACCTTCTCAATCGGCGGGGTGTTCGGGAAAGCCTCGAAAGCCTCTGGCGCGGCAGCCGACACGTTGGGGGCGGGGGCGGGAACCGCTTCGACCGCGGAGGCGTTGGTTTCGGCAACGAAAGACCCCGTCATACCCGAATCGGCAGCGGGCGCCTCGGATGAAATCGCGGGTTCGACGACCTCGACGACCTCAGCAACCTCAGCCGAAGCAGCCAAAGCAGAAGAATCGCCCTCGGCAGGCATGCCCGCGTTCGTGGCGGCAGAAAGCTCCTCGAGGCGTTTGTTCATTTCTTCGATTTGACGCTTGAGCGCCTCAATTTCAGCAGCATGCGCAGCCGCCGAATTCTTCGCCTCTTCAGCCATAACCTCTCTCCTTTTTCAAAACGGCGTATCGCGTCTATTCGCGATGCCCGAAATATGTGCTGGGGCCATACTATAACGAAAAAGGGCGACGGCCTTAAGCCGCCGCCCACCTGTTAAACGAGCGTTATGTTTTCGTAAGTTGCATACACCGCGCGAGCGATGCGGGTTCTACTTCTCGGGAACTTTCGTCATAAGAACGAAACCGATGATAAACAGCACGGCAATGCTGAGCACGCCGATAGAGGAATTGCCCGTAATCTGGGTAAACACGCTCACGAGCAGCGTGCCGAGCACCGTTGCGTACTTGCCGAAAATATCGAAGAAGCCGTAGTACTCGTTGGCATGTTCCTTCGGAATGAGCTTGCCAAACTCGCTGCGCGAAAGGGCCTGGATGCCGCCCTGGAACAAACCGACGCACACAGCAAGCACCCAGAACTCCGTGGCGGAGCGCAGGAAAAACGCCGCGAACAACGTGATGCAGAAATACGCGAAAATCGCGATGAGCAGCATGCGCTTCGTGCCGAATTTGCCCGCCAGGCGGCCATACGCGATAGCCGAGGGGAACGCCACGAACTGCGTGACCAACAGCGCAAGCACGAGCTGGGTGGAGCCGATGCCCAGATCGGTGCCGTAACTCGTCGACATCGTGATAATGGTATGCACGCCATCGATATAGAAGAAGAACGCGAGCATGAACATGAACACGCGCTTGTCGGCGAAAATGCGCTTCGCCGTGGCCCACAAGCCCACGAGCGCGTCGCGGAACAGGTGCTCGGTGCGCTCCTTGTAATGCGTCTGGTGCACGTTCTTCAGCACGGGCACGCTGAAAACGACCCACCACACAGCGGTAATCACAAAGGAAATGCGAATGGCGTCGAGCTGGCCGAGGCCGAAGTTCTCGCCGAATAGCACGAGCACGAGGCAAATGATGAAGGGCGCGCACGAACCAATGTAGCCCCATGCATAGCCTTGCGAAGACACCTCGTCGTAGCGGTCTTCGGAATCGGTCGCGTCGATAAGGAATGCATCGTAGAACACGAGCGACGCGTTAAGCATGATGGTCGCCACCACGTACATCACTAAGAACACCATCGCGTTGCCAGGAATGCCCATGCATGCGAGCAGCACGGCGCCCGTGCCAATGGAGCCCACGAGCAAGCGTTTCTTGTTGCCCTTCAAGTCGGCGATACTGCCCAAAAACGGCATGAGCAACGCGAGCAAAAGCGATGCCACCGTGGTTGCATAGCCCCAGGCCACTACAACAGAGCTGCCGGGGTCGGCAATCGCCGAGAAGTAAATGGGGATAAGGGTCGACGCCAGCAGCACGAATGCCGAGTTGCCAACGTCGTAGACAATCCAGCTCTTCTCGCGCTTCGTCAGTTTTATTGCGGACATGCGTGCTTCCTTTTTTTCGTGGGAGGGACGCCCAAAATAACAACTTGCGTAAAGTTCTGGGCGCTGCGGAAAAAACGCTCAAACGATTGTATATCATGGGGTCTACACTGGGACGCGCGCATTGGCGGCTTAACGTCAATTCGCCGTAAAAACGCCCCGCGCCATACTTCCGAAAGGGAGGCATCATGCCTGCAATTCTTACCCACGATTTCTTCGGCCAAGACGTCTATGCCGCGCATTCGCACGTCATCGGCAAATCAATCGACGAGAAAGATGCGTTCTTGCTGGGCAACCAAGGCCCCGACCCGCTGTTCTACCTTGTTCTTTCACCGAGCATGAAGCAATTCTTCGGACTGGGCAGCACCATGCACCACGACGCCCCCAGCAAGCTCATCGCCGCGCTGAAGGAAAGCCTGCAG
>OIYH01001719.1_pt1 | contig 12215 bp, 10 predicted proteins | sample 1587911 | NCBI WGS metagenome assembly OIYH01 (sample SAMN03283252) | human gut metagenome | biome: human-associated habitat; material: feces | host: Homo sapiens | place: USA | collected 2013
GAATCTCGGCTAGCCCGCTCATGCTGATGCCGCCGATCCCGATAAAATGGATATGTATGGGTTCTTTGAAATTGATTTTATACATTATAATTCTACCTGCCTGTTTTTCTTTCTATGATAAAGTTCATTATAACCTTATCTTACTGATTTGCAAATTCTTTTGGGATAAAATATTTTCGACAGAAAGTGAAAGAGGAGTGTAGAAAGAGAAAAGATTTGACGAAAATGTCAAAAAATAGAAAAATGTGCTGGCAAATTTGTGAAAAATGATGTACATGGGTGGACGATTATGTTATAATTATAAGTGCAAAGAGGAATAGACTGACTAGAAAGACGAGAGGTGATTGACGTGATTCGAAAAGAAATGATAGCCATGCTATTAGCTGGAGGCCAGGGCAGCCGCCTGGGAGTGCTTACAGCGAAGGTTGCCAAACCTGCAGTTGCGTTCGGAGGAAAGTACCGCATTATCGATTTCCCTCTGAGTAACTGCATCAATTCCGGAATTGATACGGTCGGAGTTCTGACCCAGTATCAGCCATTACGTCTGAATACCCATATCGGAATCGGTATTCCGTGGGATCTGGACCGTAACAGCGGGGGAGTGACGGTGTTACCGCCTTATGAGAAGAGCGATAACAGCGAGTGGTATTCCGGAACGGCAAACGCAATATTTCAGAATATGAATTATATGGAGCAGTATCATCCGGAATATGTGCTGATCTTATCCGGCGACCATATTTATAAGATGGATTATGAGGTTATGCTTGATTTCCATAAGGAGAATCATGCGGATGTGACGATTGCCACGATGCCGGTGCCGATTGAGGAGGCAAGCCGTTTTGGTATCGTGATCGCAGATGAGAACAAGAAGATCATGGATTTTGAAGAGAAGCCGGAAAAGCCGCGCAGCAATCTGGCGTCCATGGGTATCTATATTTTCAGCTGGGATACCTTAAAAGAAGCGCTCTATGCCATGAAGGATCAGAGCGGATGTGATTTTGGTAAGCATATCATCCCGTATTGCCACGAGAATGGAAAACGTCTCTTTGCATATGAATACAACGGCTACTGGAAGGATGTCGGTACACTCGGCTCTTACTGGGAAGCAAATATGGAGCTCATCGACCTGATTCCGGAGTTCAATCTGTACGAGGAATACTGGAAGATCTACACGAAGAGTGATATTATCGAGCCACAGTATCTCTCCGCGGATTCCGTTGTGGAGAAGAGCATCATCGGTGAAGGAACCGAGGTATACGGCGAGGTACATAGTTCCGTGATCGGACCGGGCGTCACGATCGGCAGGGGGGCAGTGATCCGGGATTCCATTGTAATGAAAGGAACAACGATTGGCGAGAATGCCATCATCGATAAATCAATTATAGCAGAGAACTGCCAGGTGGGAGCGAACACCGAGCTTGGCATTGGAGAAGAGGCACCGAATAAGCTCAATGCGAGCATCTATTCCTTTGGTCTGGTGACGGTCGGAGAAGACAGTGTGATACCGGACGGTGTTAAGATAGGAAAGAACACGGCAATTTCCGGTACGACGGACAAGGAAGATTACCCGAACGGAATTCTTGAGAGCGGTGAAGTAATCATTAAGGCAGGTGACTCGGTATGAAGGCAATAGGAATTATTTTAGCTGGTGGTAATAACAGCCGTATGCAGGAATTATCCAACAAGAGGGCGATTGCGGCAATGCCGATCGGCGGAAGCTATCGAAGCATTGATTTCGCACTCAGCAACATGAGCAACTCCCATGTGCAGACTGTTGCGGTTCTGACACAGTACAGTGCGAGATCGTTAAACGAGCATCTGAGCTCCTCCAAGTGGTGGGATTTCGGGCGCAAACAGGGCGGATTGTTTGTATTCAATCCTACAGTAACCGTGGATAACAGCTGGTGGTACCGCGGAACAGCGGATGCCATGTATCAGAACATCAATTTCTTGAAGAAGCGCCACGAGCCATATGTCATTATCACGAGCGGTGACTGCATTTACAAGCTGGATTATAATAAGGTACTTGATTACCACATTGAGAAGAAGGCAGACATTACGGTGGTATGCAAGGATATGGCGCCGGGAGAGGATGTCAGCAGATACGGCGTGGTCCGGATGAATGAAGATTCCAAGATTGTAGAGTTCGAGGAAAAACCGATGGTATCCAAGTCGAACACGGTATCGACCGGAATCTATATCGTGCGCAGAAGACAGCTCATTGAGATGCTAGAGCGCAGCGCAGCGGAAGAACGCTGGGATTTTGTGACGGATATTCTGATCCGCTATAAGAATATGAAACAGATCTATGGTTATAAGATGAAGGAATACTGGAGCAATATTGCGACCGTAGAATCCTACTATCAGACGAACATGGATTTCTTAAAACCGGAGGTGCGGAAATACTTTTTCCATGATGAGCCGAAGATTTACTCCAAAGTGGATGATCTCCCGCCTGCAAAATACAATATCGGTTCCGATGTGCGCAACAGCTTAATCGCCAGCGGATGCATCGTCAACAGCAAGGTGGAGAATTCGATCCTGTTCAAGAAGGTATTTGTCGGGAAGAATTGTGTGATTAAGAATTCCATCATTCTGAATGATGTTTATATCGGCGACAATACACATATTGAGAACTGCATTGTCGAGAGCCGTGATACACTCAAGGCGAACACCTATTACTGCGGCGACAACGGTATTAGGATTGTATCCGAGAACAACGAAAGGTATGTACTGTAGAGAAGGGACTAAAGGGGGACAGAATCTATGCAGATTACGGACGTGAGAATCAGAAAAGTCGAGAAGGAAGGCAAGATGAAAGCGGTGGTGTCCATCACCATCGATGAAGAGTTCGTGGTACACGACATCAAGGTGATCGAGGGAGACAAGGGATTGTTCATTGCAATGCCGAGCAGAAAGGCCGCGGACGGGGAATACCGCGACATCGCTCATCCGATCAATTCGGACACAAGAGAGCGGATACAGACTCTGATCCTTCAGAAATACCAGGAGACAATGGCTGCTGAGGAATAATACCGGGAGAAAGCCGGATGGCAGCTTACCCAGGAAAATAAATGCGCACAGGTTTTACGGGAAGGTAAAGCCTGTGCGCATTCGTTTATACGCGCAGGGATCAGGCAGTGGTGCAGAAAACTCTTGTAAAATCCGCAAACTAAGGTAAAATGAAACGTGAACTGTGACAAGATCAAACAAAAGACAGCAGGAATCGTCAATTACAATAGATGGCAGGAGGAGTATGATGAGTCAGTTAAAAGCAGTGATACTTGCAGCGGGAAAAGGGACACGAATGAAGTCGGATCTGCCGAAGGTGGTTCATACCATAGAGGGAAAATGTCTGGTAGATTATGCGATTGAGGCGGCAGAGGGAGCCGGCGCCGGTGAGATCTGCCTTGTGGTCGGCTACAAATACGAGATCGTGCGGGAGAGCATTTCGCACAAGGACGTAAAGTTTGTATTACAGGAGCAGCAGCTGGGGACCGGTCATGCGGTGCGGTGTGCAAAGGACTTTCTCGGGGAGGAAGGACAGACACTGATTCTGTTTGGAGATACCCCTCTTATCACGGCAGAGACCTTAAAGAAATTAAGGGAGCATCACATTGCGAGTGGAAATACAGTGACAGTGCTCTCAGCGATGGTCGAGGATCCGACCGGATACGGCAGAATTATCCGCGACGCAGACGGCAATTTTGTGAAGAGCGTGGAGCACAAGGATGCGACGGAAGCGGAACTGGCATCCCACGAGATCAACTCAGGTATGTATATTTTTGATACGAAGGAGCTGCGTGAGGCGCTGGATCTGATTTTGCCGAATAATGCGCAGGGTGAATACTATCTGCCGGATACGCTCACAATTATTAAGGAAAAGGGACTGAAGGTGGATGCGTATGCGCTGGATGACCCGGAGGATATCACAGGGGTCAACGATCAGGAGCAGCTTGCGGCTGCAGCAGTCGTGATCCGGCGGAGAATCGCAGGCAACAAAGCAAAGAATAGGAGATAGCGATGTTCTTGATCGTAGGTCTGGGGAATCCGGGCAGGCAGTATGAGCATACACGCCATAATGCGGGATTTGATGTCATGGATGCCCTTGCGGAAAAATATAATATCAGTATCAGCGAAAGTGGACACAAGGCGCTTTTCGGCAAAGGGATGATCGGCGGACAGAAGGTGATTCTGGCAAAACCGCAGACATTTATGAACTTAAGCGGCGAGAGCGTGGCGGAACTTCTACATTATTATAAGATCGATCCCGAGGAGGAGCTTCTCGTCATTTTTGACGACATCAGCCTGGCGCCGGGGAACATCCGTATCCGCAAAAAAGGGAGCGCCGGCGGGCATAATGGAATCAAGAATATTATTGCAATGACCGGGACGGAGAACTTTAAGCGGATTAAGGTGGGCGTCGGCGAAAAACCGGCGGGATGGGATCTGGCGGATCATGTGCTCGGACGCATGAGTGAGGAAGACCGCGCGGCATTTGAGGAAGCGGTGAAGGAATCCGTGAAGGCTGCGGAGATGATCCTGGAGGATGAGATTGATCAGGCAATGAATGATTTTAATGGGAAAAAGCGGGAGAGTCAGTCATGAAGACATTCACACAGCCCATGCAGGGGCTGAAAGAATTTGAAGACCTGGAAGCGGCACTGCCGAAGCTATCCGGCGTCATTCAGATTTCCGGCTGTATCGATGCAGCTAAACCACATATGATGTACAGCATTGGCAATGGTTCTGGAAACAGAATCATTGTTACGTTTCAGGAACAAAAAGCGAAGGAACTGGCGGAGGAATACCGCTTTTTTGATCCGAACGTTGCCTATTATCCGGCAAAGGATATTCTGTTCTACCAGTCGGATATCCGGGGAAATGTGCTGACAGCGGAGCGTATCAATGCCCTCAAGATGATGGCGGAAGAGCGCTCGTGCACGATTGTAACGACGTTTGACGGACTGATGAATCCGATGCCGTCGCCGGATCAGTTTATCAGTGCGGTGCGGAAAGTGGCGGTCGGGGATGTGATTGATCTGGAGCAGTTTACAAGGCACCTGGCGGAACTGGGCTACGAGAAGAATTATCAGGTGCAGACAAGCGGTGAATTCTCCGTGCGCGGCGGAATCATTGACATTTTCCCGCTGACGGAGGAGAATCCGTTCCGGATTGAACTGTGGGATGATGAGGTCGATTCAATCCGCTCATTCGATGCGGAAAGCCAGCGGTCGATCGAGAATCTGGATGAGGTCCACATCTATCCGGCGTGCGAACTGGTGCTGACCAAAGAGGAGCGCGACGCCGGTATTGCGCGCATTCTGGCAGAAGCAAAGCAGGTTTCGGAAAAGCTCCGCGGGGAGATGAAGACCGAGGAGGCGTACCGCGTCAAGTCTGCGGCGGACCAGGTGGCGGAGGAAGCCGGGGAGCTGGGCCTCTCTGCCGGGCTGGACGCCTACCTGTCCTATTTTTGCGAGGAACGCGTCTCTTTGCTCGATTATTTTGGAAAACAGGATACGCTGGTGTTTCTGGATGAGACACCGCGGAGCATTGAGAGAGGAATGGCGACGGAAACCGAATTTTCGGAGAGCATGAAGCAGCGCCTGGAAAAAGGGTATCTACTGCCGGGACAGATGCGGGAACTTTTTACCTGCAAGGAGATTCTTGGAAAACTTGCGGGGCGCAGATGCATCTCGCTGGTGGCGCTCGACCTTAAAAATCCGCATCTGGAGATCGGGACACATCTGAATATCCAGTCTAAGACGGTCAATCCGTACAACAACAGCTTTGAACTTCTGGTAAAGGATCTGGAGCGCTACAAAAAGAACGGGTATCAGGTGATCCTGCTGTCGGGATCGAGAACGCGTGCGAAGCGTCTGGCGGATGATCTGATGGCGGAGGGGCTGAACGCTTTTTATTCGGAAGACTACGATCACGAGGTAAAGTCCGGCGAGATCATGACGGGTTACGGCAAGATCAAAAAAGGATATGAGTATCCGATGCTGAAGTTTGTTGTGATCTCCGAGAGCGATATTTTCGGCGGCGAGAAGAAGAAAAAGAAGCGCAAGCGCATCTATGAGGGAGAGAAGATTGCAAGCTTTACGGATCTGAACATCGGTGACTACGTGGTGCATGAGAGCCATGGACTGGGCATCTACCGCGGTATTGAGAAGATCGAGGTGGATAAGACCGAGAAGGATTACATCAAGATCGAGTATGCAGGCGGGGGCAATCTCTACATTCTGGCGACGCAGCTGGAGCAGATCCAGAAATATGCGGGCGCGGGGGCGAAAAAGCCGAAGTTAAACAAGCTTGGCGGACAGGAGTGGAACAAGACCAAGTCGAGAGTCAGGGGAGCGGTCAAGGAGATCGCCGAAGACCTCGTGAAGCTTTACGCAGTGCGCCAGAATGAACAGGGATTTGCGTTCGGACCGGACACTGTGTGGCAGAAAGAGTTCGAGGAGATGTTCCCGTTTGAGGAGACGGAAGACCAGGACCTTGCCATTGCGGCGACCAAGGCGGACATGGAGAGCACGAAGATTATGGATCGTCTGATCTGCGGCGACGTCGGATACGGAAAGACGGAAATTGCGATCCGTGCGGCGTTTAAGGCGGTGCAGGACGGCAAGCAGGTGGCATTTCTGGTGCCGACGACGATCCTCGCCCAGCAGCATTACAACAACTTTGTGCAGCGGATGAAAGATTTTCCGGTCAACATTGATCTGCTCTGCCGGTTCAGAAGCAGCGCGGAGCAGAAAAAGACGATCGAGAAGCTGAAAAAGGGGCAGGTGGACATCATCATCGGCACGCACCGGCTGCTGTCCAAAGACGTGGTCTACAAAGATCTGGGACTGTTAATTATCGACGAGGAGCAGCGCTTCGGCGTGGCGCACAAGGAGAAAATCAAGCAGCTTAAGACCAACATCGATGTTCTCACACTGACCGCGACGCCGATTCCGCGGACGCTGCACATGAGCCTCATCGGCATTCGGGATATGAGCGTGCTGGAAGAGCCGCCGATGGACCGTGTGCCCATCCAGACATATGTGATGGAGTACAATGAGGAGCTGGTGCGGGAGGCAATCTCAAGGGAACTGGCGCGCGGCGGGCAGGCGTATTTTGTATACAACAGAGTGCGCGAGATCGCTGATGTTGCGACGAAGATTGCGGAACTTGTACCGGAGGCGAACGTGGCGTATGCGCACGGGCAGATGAAGGAGACCGAACTGGAAAATATCATGTACCGGTTTATCAACGGCGAGATCGATGTGCTTGTATCCACGACGATCATTGAGACGGGACTGGATATTTCAAACGTGAATACGATGATTATTCAGGATGCGGACAATATGGGACTTTCCCAGCTGTATCAGCTCCGCGGGCGTGTGGGCAGATCGAACCGCACAGCGTATGCCTTTTTGATGTATAAGCGGGATAAGATGTTGAAGGAGGTCGCAGAGAAGCGGCTTGCCGCAATCAAAGAGTACACGGAGCTTGGAAGCGGCTTTAAGATTGCCATGCGCGATCTTGAGATCCGCGGAGCGGGCAGCCTGCTCGGTGAGCGGCAGCACGGTCACATGGAAGCGGTCGGCTATGATCTGTACTGCAAGATGCTAAACGAAGCGGTCAAGGAAGCGAAGGGCATCGCGGCGGAGGAAAGCTTTGACACGTCGATTGATATTGTGATCGACGCTTATATCCCGATGGGTTATATTCCGAACGAACTGCAGAAACTGGACATCTACAAACGCATCGCAGATATTGAGACGCAGGAGGAGACGGAGGAGATGACGGAGGAACTGATCGACCGTTTCGGAGATCCGCCGAAGTCTGTGGAAAATCTGCTTTACATTGCAAAAATCAAATCAATGGCGCACCGGCTTTATTTTACGGAAGTGGCGCAGAAGGGTGAGAGTGTCCGTTTTACTCTCTATGAGAAAGCACGGATTGATGTGGCGAAGATTCCGGAACTGGTGGCTGCATACGGTCAGAAGGTGACGTTTACCGCTGATCCGAAAAACCCGTATTTCACATATCACCTAAAAAAGAATTCGAGGGACAAGAATGTGGACATCAAATCGGTGGTGGAGCAGTTCCTTAGCGATGCCGGAGGACTTCTGACGGAGCGGGAAGCACCAAAGGAAGGGTAAAAAGGTGTAGAAAGCCAATTTTCGGGCACCGGTGGACCGGCTCTCCGGCGTCGGAAAAGCTTGAAAAAAGTATGAAAAATATTGCGACCCGGAGAAAATTGCACTATAATAGAGCAAGACTGCCATGGCAAGCTGTCATGGCATATACCAGGAGGAACCTATGAGAGCAAAGAGATGGAGCGCACTGCTTCTTAGCGGTGTTATGACGGCATCCATGTTGACCGGATGCGGAATGAATAAAAATGAGACGGTGGCAACTTTTGATGAGACGGAAGTGCCGCTCGGAGTGGCAAATTTTGCAGCAAGATTTTTGCAGGCAACATACGATGATTTCTATGTGGCATATTTTGGCGAGGATGTATGGTCATCCGATCTGTACAACAACGGCACCACGATGCAGGACAATATCAAGGACAGCGTAATGCAGTCACTGTTCGATATGTATACACTGGAAGCGCACATGGCAGAGTACGATGTGGAGCTGACGGAGGATGACAAGGCGGAGATCGCAGACACAGCGGCTGCGTTTATTGCAGACAACAGCAAGGACGCGCTGGATGCACTCGGTGCGGATGAGGAGATCGTGGAGCGTTATCTGACACTGGCGACGATCCAGAACCGGATGCACACGGCGATCATTGCGGATGCCGATACCAATGTGACGGATGAGGAAGCCAACACAAGCTCCTACAGCTATGTCAAGGTGTCCAAGCAGTCCCATACGGATGAGGACGGCAATACCGTGGAGTACACCGACACCGAGCTTACTCTGCTCGGCAAGACCGTCGGCATGTTTGACACGGACGCGAAGGCAGGTACGCTGGAGGATGCGGCAGAGCAGTATGACTATACGGTGAGCAGCGGAACTTTTACTGCCGACGACAGCAACCTCGACGAGACAGTTCTTACGGCACTGCAGGGACTGGACGAAGGGGAGGTGTCGGATGTCATCGACACAGATACCGATTACTATGTAGTTCGTCTGGATGAGAAGACGGATGCGGATGCAACTGAGACGACCAGACAGAACATTATCAGCCAGCGCCAGAGCGATTTGTACGACGAGACGCTCAAAGGCTGGGAAGATGAGCACGACTGGACCGTGAAGGATTCCGTGTGGGCGAAGGTAACATTTGACAACCTGTTTACCACAACGGTGGAGGATACGGAGACTGAGACCGTCACGGAGAGTGCGACGGAATAGAAGAAAAGCTGCGGTAATGTCTGACATTACCGCAGCTTTTCGTTCTTTACGAGCATCTCTTCAATGACGCCCTGGCAGTGGGCACCGATTTTCTTCTTTGTCTCTTTATCCAGCTCGTTCGGATAGATCGGCTTGCCGTACTCTAAGATGACGTGCGTTGCTTTTACCTTCGGAAAATGATTCTCTAAAATATCGGCGGAACCGGTGATTGCCATAGGGACGATCGCACAGCCGGTCTTTTCTGCCATCTTGAAACTTCCCTCCTTAAAAGGAAGCATCAGATCGTCAGTTTTGTTGCGTGTTCCCTCCGGGAAAATGCACATCGAGATGCCGTTCTTGATGTGATCGATGCCGGCAAGAATGGTCTTTAAGGCTTCCTTGACGTCATCACGGTTAATGAACAGGCAGTAGAGACGCTTCATCCACAGGGAAAGAAGCGGAACTTTTGCCATGTCATTCTTGGCGACGTAGCCGGTCAGACCCGGGCATCTGGCATAGGTGATGATAATGTCGAAGTAGCTTTTGTGATTGCCGATATACAGAACGGCTTCGTCCTTTGGTACATTTTCTTCACCGATAACGGTGACTTTGGTTCCGCAGATGAACAGAATGACGCGAAACGCCCACTGTACCATGCGCAGCTGGCTGATGTCGGCAGCCTTACGGTTGAACTTGCTGATGATCCATTCGATTCCGAGGACGGGAATTCCGATGATCAGATAAAGAATGGCAAACAGCAGAGCAAGGATGGCTCGTAACATGAGAAGGTCCTTTCCGGGCAAGCGCCCCGTAGATTTTTACATAGTTTTTATTATAAAGCCTGAAAAGAGGAAACACAAGACGCGGAAAAGAGAATTCGCAGGCATATTTAAAAAAGACGCGGCATATACTTTGGATAGAACCGAAAATTTGGGGGACTGTCAGATGTTTTGGTATGGGAAGAGATGGAAGAAGGGGTGTCTGGTCTTTTTGGCAGCGGCGGCCCTGCTTGCTGCCGGGTGCAGCATTGAAACGACAAACGGAGCGAAGGTTGCCGATCTTGACTATGAGATTGTGGAGGAGGCGCAGATACCGGAGGAAGTGAAGGCTGTGATAGAGGAAAAAAAGGCGGCTGATTTTAAAACGACCTATGAACTTGACGGGGATCTGTACATAGTGCGCGGGTATGGAGAACAGGAGACGGGAGGTTACAGCATCTGCATCCGGGATCTGTATCTGACATCGAATGCGATTTTGTTCGATACGGAACTTGTGGGACCGAGAAAGGGAGAACAGGTAAGCAGCGGACCGAGTTATCCTTATATTGTAATAAAAACCGAAAAACGTGACGAAAGTACCATATTTGAGTGAATTTTCTTGATATTTTTAAAAAATTCTCCGGTTTGTTTGACAAAAATTTAGTACAGTGATAAACTAAAGCGGAATGGTATTCGGTGTTAGGACGATAAGAAGCCGGAACAGGGAGGTAGACAATGCAACAGGCAGACATCCATAAGGTACGCGCTTCCGTGTATCAGCAGTGCGGACGGAAGGTACTGATTCAGCTTGACAGAGGACGCAACAAGGTCGACATCCAGGAAGGAGTCATTCAGAACGCATATCCGAGTGTTTTTACAATACTGGTGAATGACGAGCAGGAAGAAAATCCGCCTCAGTTACTTTCATTCAGTTATTCGGATATCATTACAAGAGATATTCGGATGAAATTATGTTAACATAAGGTATCAGGTATAATATTCCCCGTATTCGAATAAGATGTTTCAAAGATTCGGATATGGGGGATATTTTTTTGGAACTCGAAAAAGTAAAGATACATAGAATACAGCAGAATGGCACGGCGGTCAGCCAGATCACGCTGGATGATGACTATAATGTCCCGGACTACCGGCCGGACATCATGAAGGTTTTGAAAGAAAATGGCGAACTGCGGTTTGACGAGGTGAAGGCGGCAAACAAGGCGGTGTGGGTAAAAGGAAGCCTGGTGTTTCACATTCTTTACCGGTGTGAGCAGAGCGATGGAAAAATCAGCTGCCTCAAAGGAGAGATTCCGTTTCAGGAGAAACTCAATATAGACGGGCTGCAGGAGAACGGGGAGGTACATGCCGCCGGAGAGATCGAGGATCTGACAGTCGGCGTAATCAATTCGAGAAAATTGAGCATCCGTGCGGTGGTTGTGCTGCGTGCCTCGGCGGAGGAACAGGTGTTGGAGGAGTTTACGTCCAGACTGGAACTGCCGGGGGATTACCAGCAGAAGACGGGAACCTGGGGAGCGCTCAATCTGCTCGCATCCTGCCGGGATGTCTGCCGGCAGAAGAGTGAGATTGTTCTGCCGTCGAACAAACCCAATGTGCGGGAAATTCTGTGGCGCAGTGTAGAACTCCGCAACGTCGAAAGCCATGTGGAGGATGGGAAGGCGGTCGTCACAGGTGAGATTCTGGCGGCGGTGCTCTACAGTGAGGAAGAGGAGAGCGAGCGCCTGCAGTGGTATGAGACGACGGTTCCTCTGGAATGTGCGGCCGACTGTGACGCTGCCGGGGAGAATTGCATTTTTAAAATATCGGCTGTCCCGCTGTCGGCGGAACTGGAGATCAAGCCGGATTACGACGGGGAGGAGCGCATTCTTGTGCTCGAACTCTCCGTCTCGGTCGATGTCCGCGTGTGGCGGGAAGAAGAGATGGAACTTCTGACCGATCTCTACTCGCTCCGGGAAAAAGCCGTTCCGGTAGTCAGGGAGCGGATCGGTGAGAGACTCCTTGTAAAAAATGCGGCAAAATGCCGGGTAACGGAACAGCTGGAAATTCCGGAAAGCCAGGAGAAAATCCTGCAGATCTGTGCCTGCGAGGGAACGGTGCGCCTGG
>OIYH01001735.1_pt1 | contig 12127 bp, 10 predicted proteins | sample 1587911 | NCBI WGS metagenome assembly OIYH01 (sample SAMN03283252) | human gut metagenome | biome: human-associated habitat; material: feces | host: Homo sapiens | place: USA | collected 2013
TACACCTATATAGCCAGCACTACCTTTTACATATAGAGAAAGTAACATGAAAAGAAATAAAAAGAGCAAATGGCACTCACATTTATAGGACGTTACAGATTTACAAGTCAGTAAAACATATATACTTATCGGAATTATAAGATATGCAGAAGGCAAGATTTTCTGCCACATAGGAGCACTATCAAATTCGACAAAAATACCAATTTTTGCCAATACATTGATACCAAGAAATAACAATAAAATAATGGCAAAATAGTATATTTTCAGAAAGGACTTCATTCTATTTCAAAAATTTTATAAGTTTACAACGTAAATAGACATAACCAAATGGTAATAACAAAAGAGTAAAACAATTCCAATGAAATGATTTTAATATTGTCGTTATAGAATATTTTGCTATTAAAGAACAAGCCCATACTTGTATCGCCAAAACCATTTTCTCTTTAAAGCTATGACTACGATTAAACATATCACTAAAAAACAGAATAAATCCTTTTGGATTTTGAGCTATAACTTTATGCAAATTTTGAGTATAACCATCTTTTTGATATTGACACGCTACAAAATCTTCTTTTACGACCAACATATCATAAAAATCATCAATCTTGTTGTATATATACATTTCAGAAATAAACTTTTCCCCTGGAATCAGGGGGAATTCATATTTCTTTAATATATTTGTCCGAAATATCAAGGCTGTTTCTCCAAAATAATTATGTAAACAATCTCTCAATTTTGCTCGATCTTTACTCGTTCCAAAACAGGAATGCTCTTCATTTTTTAGTCCTATCATTTTTCGATAAGCAACAATACCTGAAAGAGTTTCTTTAAAACGAGTATTATTCCATAATGTTATAATTTTAGTTACTACATTATTAAGTAAATAATCATCAGAATCTACACAAAAAAACAATTCTGTACTGCATTTTTTTACCGCAAAATTGTGTGCTGCCATTTTACCTGCATTATTCTGATAATAATAATGTATATTTATATCACCCTCACTACTCCATTGAGAAACCAACTGTTTCGTATTATCAGTAGAACCATCATCAACTATAAGCCAAACAAAATCATGAGAATCTTGTTTTTTCAAACTCTCATAAAGTGCTGGCAAAATATATGAACGATTATACGTGGGGGTAAAAATTGTCAATTTTGGGATCTCCATAACTATAATATTTTAGAAAGATAAATTCTAAAGAAATTTAAAATAAACGATATTTTATAAAAAATATTTGGATGACAAATTTCTATAAATTGCAAATATAGTTTTCGTATATCACTTATTTCTATATTTTCATTATAATATTGTCTTAACCCTAGTAACAAAAGTTCACTTTTCTTTTTTGAAATCAATGTTGAAAAGCAAATGTTATCTTTGTATTTTTTTCCTAATTTATCAAGAAAATAAAAAGCTCTAAATTGATTAACTATTTTTTTATAATACTTTTTGTTATTACTAACAGAACTCGGATTTATTCGGTAATAATATACATCCTTGTCTAACAGGTATACTTTACTTACATATATAAGGTAATTACAAATAAAAACTAGATCTTCCGAATAAGCTAAACCTTCTACAAAAAGAAGAGCATGTTTTTTGATTAAACCTGCATCGAACAAATATCCCCAAAGAGCAAAATGCTTTATTTCCTTAAAAATCTTATCACCATGTAATTCTTGGTTTGTATTATCAATCAAATTATTTAAATGCCCATCCATTATACTTTTACAGTTTCCAAGAATTAAGTCTGCTTTAGAAAACATTCTTGCTGTAACTAATTTTTCTATTGCATCAACTAGCAGTATATCATCAGCATCAACAAACAAAACATATTCTCCTTTAGTTTCTTTTATACCGATATTTCGTGCTTTACATACTCCTCCATTTTCTACATGAAATACTTTTATGCGAGAATCTAGCAACTTATATTGGTCACATATCATACCAGAATTATCTGTACTACCATCATCAATTAGTAACAATTCAAACTTTTGATAAGACTGTCTCAACAAACTATCCAAGCACTGTTCCAAATATTGTCCTGCATTGAATATAGGTACAATAATACTTACTAATACATCCATAGTTATATATTATAATTGCTCTTTTAATAATTTAAAAGACTTATTCCTTTCGGCTGACATAATGGCATTTATCTTGTTAAAATCAATCGATTCAGATAACATTTCCTTAGAAATACCTTGTTCTTCAAATATCAGCCTATTCTCTAACCCAAACACTTTAAGTAAAGAATGAAATCGCGTAATCCCACGACCTTTATTCGCAATAGAAATAAAAGGTTTATTAAAAATTATAGAAAAGACAGTCCCATGAAAAGAATCTGTTAGAATAAAATCTGCTTGCGCAAATGCGGCTAACCATTGTTGAATAGATGGATATCTCAGTTTGGCAAGTTTCTTTCCAGACAACTTTGATAAATCATTTTCTAATTTAATTTTATGAATTGGCAATTCTTTTATCATGCTTATTTTTTCCAAAAGACCTAACTTTTCTTTTGTTGCATCAAGCAAATAAGAAAATATAAAATGCGAATTGCTAACCTTATAATCAGCAATTAACCTTTGATACTCACACTTATCTAACAGAAATGTAGGATCAAGAACATTTATTGCGTTAATGTCAAGGTATTTTCTACAAAGACCTACTGCTGATAATTCACGAACAGTTACCAAATTAAATTGCTTTATTAAAGATTTACATATTTCTGTTTCTTTTTCAGTGTAAGACCAAGTATTAATACCAAACGAAGCTGCATATGCAATGCGTTTAATATTCCAACCTTTAGTAAAATCCAAATAAGAATGCAATATATTTGAACAATATTTAGGTCTCCAGATTTGATCACTTCCAACCACATACGCCTCAAAATCCGTTTCCTTTAAATCATCAAAAGAAATAATTCTTTTTTTTATATATAAATTTATAAATCGAAGAATATCTTTACTCACTATTGGTTCCCATTTCTTCATGAAACCATTATAATTAATGATAGATTTTTTGCCTAAACACTTTTTTACTATTCTTTTAATATATACAAACAGAGGTGTTTTGGAATCTTTCTTTGGTTCTTCTAGAACTTCAACCTTATGTCCCATCTTTTTCAACACTGTCTGTAAAGCATAAGCTTGTAATATTCCTCCATAGTTTACATTAAGAGGTAATGTTATTATTCCAATATTCATAAATATAAATCTTTTTAAAAATTATTTTTCCTTCCCATTAGTACACTTAGTACTTCTTGTATATATTTTTGTGTTCCCCGATATAATAACACACATACATAAACACAAACCAAGGGAGAAACTAAATACACTAAAGTCATCACATACCAAGCATCACCCATTGCTGAACGAAAATTACATATGCCAAACACAATGCTATGAGTATATATTTTAGAATGAGAATATACATAAAACTAATGTTTCATTTCTTCCTCTCTCCAACTATCACCTCTAAAAAGCTAGGGAGATACTTTTGCAGGAACCAATAGATGATAATGCAAAGAAGAATGCAGACAAAAGGAGATGCCAGATAATTGAATGTCATCATATAACAGCTATCACTCATTGAAAATACCTTATCACCGATGATAGACATCTTATTGAATGCCGATATCACATAACCTAATATAAAAGGATGAAGGGCGTAGATGAAGAAGGATGTTCTTGCCAACTTCTTGTTGATGCCATAAAGCTTCGGATACTTGCATAATGTTGATGCCAATAGGATGAGGGCAAAACTTTGGAAGATGACCAACCATGGATGAATCATCCTAGAAGTCTCGTTCCCCATCGCTGAACCTGAATAGGTCTGATATATCATCAACAATATTGCTACCGGACATATCAAATGTCTCCATTTCCATAATGCTTCCGTGAAATCCTGCTTTTTGATAGCAAAGTAAGCCCCTATGCTAAAGAACAAACTTGCACAAGCTAATGTTCCACTAATCAATGAGCACTTGATATCAAATGTATATATCGCAAGCAGCAATATGATAAAAACGAATTTTATCTTCTTGATAAGCCAATAGATAGCAGGTGATATAACGACCATTATAATCAGGTCTCTCATATACCAGAATGGCAAAAGTACCGGTCCGCTATTGTGATTCTCAATACCTAGCCATGTGGTTCTTTCTCCCCAGACACTACTATCCCATAACATGTGTAGATATCCGTTGTTTTGGAAATAGTCTAAGATACCTATCCATGGTTTACCATGTAATAGGATTCCGCCGACCTTGAACATCAATGTCCAAAGAATAAGCAAAACAATCCATGAGAAATATGGTATTACCAAACTATACCATCGTTTCCGTAATTTAGAGATGTAAACAGCCTTATTATATTCTTCTACCTTCAGGAACAGGAGATAGCCTGATATGATAAAGAAAATGGGTACTGCACTCCTGGCTATTACTACCGAAAAGAACAGTCGGATATAATCATAGACTGCTAATCCTGTTAAACCACTGGCATGAAGCTCTGAGACATCAATATCTGCTCCAAAACCATGAACGAACACTACAAGTATGGCGAGAGGGAATCGCAACATGTTGATACTCTCTGAGTACGCCCCCCTAATCAGTTTATATGACATTTATTGTTAATTTTCAAAACCTAAATCCTTGAGTACTCTTCTAGTGAATAACTTTCTTCCTCGCTTGTTTAGAAAGAAACTATTAAAGTAGAGAGTATCATCATTTCTAAACTCTGGATTCTTACTATAATCTAAAGTCAGAACTTCCCGATTTATAGACTTCAAATAACCATATATATACGTTTCTTCAAACTTCGGAGTATAATATTTTGCAAGATGATTTGTTACCGGAGGGATAACAAACACAGGCTTATATCCTCTTTCAACGCAGAAATCAATCAGAGTCTGCATCAACTCTATACGATATTCTCTTCCCCTCTGATTGGCTTCTGTTAAAGGTGCATTAAAGTCAGCAATACCAAACTGATGTTTCCATCCATCAATCCATCTCTTGGCATCAACCTCTAATTCATGAGACTTCATCGGATTATAGTCCAATTGTGTTTCTGGCCGGATACCAATCTGCTTATCTTTTCCTAAGAAATATTTAATGAGAGCTTTAATTGCAGCCTTTTTAAAAAGTATAGGATAATTGGCATAACGCTGAGCTTCTTTGAACATATAAGGTTGAATCGGTTCTCCCTGCAGATCAAACTTCACATACTTCATGGCATCCATCAGTCCTGTCTTCTTATTGAGACCAGTGAATGGCATGATGGTAATAAGTACATATCCACCTTGTTTTAAGATACTATGGAAATGACGGAGCAGATTGTAGTCTTCGAGCAAAGTCTGTGGCTGTTGTGCCCAATTCATTGCCTTTATATTAAAATTTGTATAGTCAAATGCCCACTTTCCTCCACTACTTCCTAAATTTACAACATCAAAGTTTCTCTCATCATGTTCACGATACCATACATTATCCGGATATGTCTCATGATTGAGGTCTCTAAACATTGATTTATACCAGTTGGTCTTATATAAAATCTCACAACCTGTAGAAACTTTTATTGCCTTTTTGATGACTTTTTTTATTAAACTCATATATGTCTTTTCTATTTTTAATAACCAGGGCAACTGGTAGATTCAATGTGATATTTATAATCTTCATCTAATGAAGCCACCATCATCATTTCTTCTTCTGTCAAAGAGAAATCAAAGATATCAAAGTTTTCTGCAAGTCTCTTAGGCTTCAAAGATTTGAATACAGGTACAGTATGGTTTTGTATATGCCATCTAAGAATAACTTGCCCTACAGACTTTCCATGCTTTTCTGCAATTTCCTTCAACATTTCGTTTTCCTTAATCTTTGGAATCATTCGACACAGTGGAGAATAAGCTTGAATAGCAATATTACGTTCTTTTAAATAAGAAACAATATCTTCTGCTGTACGCATAGGATGAAGTTCCATCTGTACACAATGCGGCATTATTTCAACACCTTCATTAAAAAGATGCTCAAAATGACGAATTCGATAGTTTGCCATACCGATAGCTCTTACTTTACCACTCTTATACACCTTCTCCATCTTATACCACGTATCAACATAATGGTCAGGATAAGGCCAATGCATAAGCCAAAGATCAATGTAATCAGTTTGCAAGTTTGTAAGCGACATATCTACCTGTTCTTCTATGTTGCCCAAAGCTTGCTGGCTATTACCAATCTTTGTCGTAATGAATATATCTTCACGTTTTAAGCCCTGCTCTTTTAAGCATTCTTTCATCACTTGGCCTACAACATCTTCGTTACCATAATCACGAGCTGTATCGAAAGCTCTAAAACCTATCTGTAGGCCAGCTGTAACTAGCTTCTTCATGACTGGATAATCCATCCAATTCGTGGTTTCAACGATTGGAGGCATCTCAATGCCATTACTTAACAATATCTTATTCATATATATCTATAAAAAGTACATTTCAACTATTTTAATTAATATGAGAATAGGCTTCGCTGATATTTAAACTTCTTTTTAGAGCAATACTCAAGCACTTCCTCTGTTCTATCACCAAAAATAGGCCCAGTACAGAGTTATTCTCCTATGACACTTGGTTGTGAACTATTCAATTCTATCACAACAGGCTCATTTTGCTCATTGAAACAAATATCCCATCCAATAAACTTGCATAATGAAAATTGATTCTTATGAGCAGTTTCGATATCTTTGAGCAAAGATGGAATTTGATGGATAATTTGATTATCAAATTTTATACCATTATATTCCGTAAAGGTATTTAATTGAATATCTTATTGAGTATAAAAGAATTTACTTTCTTACGTGTATCTTGATTGATTCCTAATATGTAAACACATATAATAGTACATAAACTATTAATAATTAATGTTAACACTAATCTCAAAAAACTTTCTTCCATTGTAGATATGATTACGAAAGGGAGAATAGCAGCTATCATTGAGACAGCTATAGGATGCAGATAAACATAAACGATATATCTTAAGATATCAAACTTTTCATTTTTATATAATGCTCTTGCTTCAAAGAAATTGCAGACAATACCATTAAATGCATAAACAATAAAGCAAGACCATACAGGTAAACCACACTTGAACAAGAGATATACCAAAGGCAAAAAAGAACATGCAGAATACACTCCACTTGTTAAATTAAGAATTTTAACATCACCTGTAGCATGAACTCCATTAATTGTTGAACGAACTATTATGCGATACAATGCGATTGCTAATACAAAACGAGTGAACAAAACCGTATATTCAGGAACCTCAACCAACCAAAGCTTCAGTATATAATCAGCTTCTAGTATAATTGGAAATGCAATGAGAAACATCAAAAAGTATGAATATCTTCCTGCTTCATAAATCAACTGAAAGAATCTTTTCTTATCACCCTTCGCATAACTTTTTACAATTTGTGGAGTAATAGAGGTTGTGAAATTTGCTGCCAATTGATTTACAGCACTTTCAATCTGATATGCTACTTGTCGTGCTGCATTGACAGTTACACCAAAGAAGATATTAATCAATATATTAATACCTTGGCTATTACCTGTTGCACAAAAAGCTCCTATAGTGTCCCAAACGGAATAAGAAAGCATTTCTTTATAGATAGTTTTCTCTCTACAAAACGAGATATGTGTCTCTTCGAATCTTTTATAGCAATAAAACCTATAAAAAATTTGTAGTCCAGCACCCCATAAGGCTAAAATAATTGAGTATGCTATCAAATTATCCCCAAAAGGTAGATAAAGCAAAGCAAAAACCAAGGAAAGTTTAAAAATAGCTTCAACCAAACCAACATAGGCATAGATATCCATCTTTTCATGCGATATAATCGTAGCGCTATAAGGTACTTGCGTTAATGAAAACATACAAGTAAGTACAGACATCTGGTACACAATATTAGCAGCAAACTCTCTTCCCGCAGGGATATTCATCTTGTAATTAACAAACCATAGGCCAACCGTTTCCATCAAGAGGAATAAAAAGCCGGCCATTGCAGTATGCATAGCAAGAGAGGCGTTGAAGGTCTTCTTCAGTTTCACCATATCCCCTCTGCCGAGTTCGTAAGTAAGGAAACGGCTCGTACCCGCAGACAGAGAACCATTAATGATGGTGAACATTGCCACGATACTACCTATAGCTCCATAAAGTCCATAGTCTTCAACACCCAATGCCTGCAAGATGATACGGGAGGCATAGAGATTGATGGCCATCATCAGAAACGAGCGGATATATAGAAATACCGTGTTCTTTGCTATTCTTTTATTTTCTGACGCCATATATTCTTTTTTATTATGGTCTCCAATATATGTTTTCTGCAATCACCTTGGCTGGATTACCAGAAGCGATGCAATGAGCAGGGATATTAGTTGTAACAACACTATTAGCAGAGATGATTGCACCCTCGCCTATTGTAACACCCTTCGTGATACTAACGTTTGAGCAAATCCATACATGGTCACCAATGATGACCGGTGCCTTGTCTTTGTATCCCTTAATGATGACATGATGACCGCCATTGTTATCTCGTATCCAAACATCACGACCAATGTGAACATCATCCCCCATTACGATTTTCTCTGAACAAACTATATTCAAACCAATATTGGTTGCACAACTACCTATTAACAACTGTGCGCCCTTGAATACCTGCACATCACTATCGTATTTGAAATAAGAATGACCTTTACCAAAACTCAGTGTGGCACCATCCTCTACCAAAAGTCGGAACTCACCCTTACTACCACGTGTTCGCTTCTGATTAAGACTTACCTGACCACCAACTTCAATATTTGCAGTCTTGGCGATATCTATGGCACAATGAGAAAGGACATTGAAGACTTTTCCTTCTAACAGGTTGCTATGGATATTCTTTCTACAGTAATTCCAATAGAAGATACGGAGCAACTGCATTGGGTTCTTCTTATTGTGATAAATGACACGAAGGATATTCTTTACCTTTCGCTTAGCAGAAATCTTATCATTACTCTCGTATGGGAAGAACTTAGCTGCACATTTATCAAATGGCATTTCATCAAGTGCCTTAAAGAATTCATCTCGATTGATATTGGCAGGATAAGGAAGCTTACCACCCATTATAGCAGTGCTATTACCTGGGACAATATCCTTCAAAGTAAACTCTTTAACAACTAACTTATCCTTAATTTTATCAAAGTATTCCAAACCTTTCTTGGAATTAATTATGATAAGGGAGGTTCCTAAGTTCTGTTCCAAAGAAGAATCTACCTGACCAATTCCCCAGAAATCACCAAGAGTGATATCACTCATACGTGGAATACCCTTGAACTTACATTCATAACAAGAAGGGCGCTCAAAGACATTGTCGTGGTATCCACGGCGATAATCATCCTCATGACCTTCGCCATAATATACCTGACCATTCTCGAATGTTATCTTTCTGGCAAGACTATGCCAACCGTGATCCTTGTTCTTGTCCTTAATAGATACAATCTTAGAACCATATCTAGCTTCCAAAGACTCCTTATACTTCTCAAAGACCTTTGGAGAGTTCGTTGCACGACAAAGGAAATCTACAATGATAAGATTATCGTAATCCTTACGAAGGAAGCTTCGCAGAGCAGCCATCTGACAAGGTGAACCACAGGCTAAAACCTTTTCGCCAGCTATCAGCAACTGTTTGATCTGCTTATACAAACCTTCAGCATTGCTCTGTACATACTTAGAACTACGAAGACGTTTCAAATCTTTCTTGTCATTAGAAATGAAGTTGAATACCTTCAAGTCATCCGTATAGATGGCACCACTAACATATCCCTTCTGCTTATACATAGCTTGTGCAAGAAGAGTAAAGATACCACCAGATGTACTATCAAAGCGAATAACAATATCCTTGTTATAACCACCAAAAACTTTTGGCTCTGACAAATCATTATGCTTCAACTTGTCGATGTTAATCATCGGACAAATTTTCTCGCAAAGATGACAATCTGTACACTTTTCCTTATCTACCTCTGGATACCAGAATCCTTCATGGTCGGTATGGAAAGTAATCGCCTGGGCATGACACACATCACCACAAGCATGACAACCACAACAATCTTTTTTATTCTTTATATCAATCATTTTAATAAACCTCGTTGAATTTTTCCATTCTGAGTCTTTGGTATTTCATCTATCCATTCATAGTGAACAGGAAGTTTATAAGACTCTAGTTTACCGTTCAGTTGGTTTTTAATTTCATCAAAAGTAATGTCACTATTTTTGTCTTTCACGATGAATGCCTTAACAACCTCGCCAAGAACACCTTCCTCATCTGGCACGCCAATACAAGCGCAATCTGCTATACCGGAAATCTTGAATAACTGCTCTTCTACTTCTATAGGACTTACCTTTTTACCACCGACATTAATCAGTTCTTTCTTTCTGCTTATTAAATAAATATATCCTTCTTCTGTCTTATATCCCCAATCACCAGTACGGAAATAATCACCAAAGAAAGATTCCTCTATTGGCAAATCAAGATATCCATGAGTTACATGATCACCCTTTACGCAGATTTCACCTTCTTGATTTACACCACATTCCTCTCCATTTTCATCCAACACCTTGATATCTGTATTTGGTGAAGCCTTTCCTACAGAATCCAAATGTGCCTTATCCTGATGAAATTCCATAAAAGCAGAACGAGAAGCCTCTGTCAAGCCATAGTGCATACATACTCTGGTATGAGGAAGCAGATCGGCAAGTTCCTGCTTCTCATCCTTAGAGAAGAAGGCACTGCCCATTTCTATATATCGAAGCTGATTCTTGAATTCCCCCAGTTTATCGCCAATAAGTTTTTTGAGGTATCGCCAGCTGGCAGGAACCATTGTGAAACCAGTTACATGGTCTTCCTCCATCGTACGATATATCTTCTTTACATTGGCAAAGCTACCGAGCAGTATTAATGTCGCTCCCTTAGACAGACAGCATCTTACTCTACCCAAGCCAAAGGAATGGCTGACTGGAAGAGCTAGAAGTTCAACATCTTCTTGTGAATTACCAATAAACTCATTGATATTTCTTGCTGCAGCGGCCTCATTATCATAAGTCAAAGGCACACCTTTAGGTTTACCTGTAGTACCTGTTGTAAAAAGAATGTCTGCAACTTCATTTCCATCAGAAAACAAAGGTGTAGAGAAATCAGCAGATAACTCTGCAAAGTCTTTCAATCTAGCCTTAGCAATCTCCTGCTCACTTTCATCAAAACCAACCAGAAGATTAGCATGCGTTTGCTTCACAATATAATCCAATCTGGTAGGATTTGTTGCTGCATCAATAGGAACAACCTTTAATCCTGCTAAGTGTGCGCCAAAATATGCATACACAAACTCTATTTGCTTACCAGCTGCCAGGATAACAACATTTCCTTCTTTTTGTGATAATTGAGATTTGAAATAATCTCTTGCTCCCAATATGCGTTGACACAACTGAAGATATGTTGCAGATTTCTTTCCACTTTTTGCAGCTATCTTATCGGGCTGTACGGCCGCCCACTGCCATATTTGTTTCTCGATACTTTCTAACATATAAATATTCTTTGTGTTATATATTCCTATTGTATCGTCTCTCTTATGTTCTTTGAACTCTAAGATATATTATTCTGTCAAATCCTCGATGAGACTAACAATATCAGATACATCCTCCAAGTCCATAATCATATCAGATGTAATCTTCACATTAAATTCCTTCTCCAACTGAGAAATAATCTCTACATTATGTAGAGAATCCCACTCATCCGGCTCACCGATTTCGGTATCCATATCGATTTCTGTTGTTGGTACATTAAGTACACGAGCAATCAATTCTATTACTTTTTCTTCCATTGTTTTATTTTTTATCTATTATAAAATGTTATTTATATCAAATCGGCTGCATGAACCACGAAGTTCTTGCATTCATACAATCGAATGTTCTTGCCTACGCAGCGGCGATATAGCCATAGCCTGTTTCCGGGCGGCTTGGTTTGATACCGATGGTAACGATGGCGTTCTTATCGGATGTATAGCTCAATGCCTTGCTGAGCACTCGCTGATACTCCGAGGTATTGATGACCA
>OIYH01001740.1_pt1 | contig 12110 bp, 15 predicted proteins | sample 1587911 | NCBI WGS metagenome assembly OIYH01 (sample SAMN03283252) | human gut metagenome | biome: human-associated habitat; material: feces | host: Homo sapiens | place: USA | collected 2013
AAGGCGATAAACAATAAAAAAACAAGTGGAAATAACCGTGCGACAGTGCATATTTCACGCGAGAATCTGAAGATATCCGGAGAAATAAGAAGAAAATCCTGAAAAATATATAAAATAATATATAAAAATCTATTGATTTATTTTATATCATCCGTTATAATAACATCTGTAAGCAAACAGAAAGAAGTCAGCCGTATAATTAAAGAATCTATGCTGGACTGACGAAAAGGGGAGATTCAGATGAAGAAACGTGGTGTACTGCATGCGGAGCTTTCGCGCTGCATTGCAGCACTCGGGCACAAGGACCTGTTCATGGTCGGCGATGCCGGCATGCCGATTCCGCCGGGAGTTGAGGTCATTGATTTAGCGGTGACGGCCGGTGTACCGTCCTTTACGAGTGTTCTTGATGCCGTGCTGTCGGAGGCGGAGGTCGAAGGCTGTTATCTGGCTGAGGAAATCCGCACGCACAACGAGGACCTGCATGCCTATCTGCGCGGCAGGCTCGAGGATATCCCGTTCGAGTACATGCCGCACGAAGAACTCAAAAAGTTCTCGGCCAAGGCCAAGTTCGCGATACGGACGGGCGAGTTCTCGCCGTATCCAAACGTGATCCTGCGTGCCGGCGTGGTGTTCTGAGGCACGGGTGAGAGTCTCAGCGTTGCGCGTTCCGCCTGCTTCGTTTAGAATGGTAAGGAGAAACAAGGAGGCTGGAACCGTGAAAATAAACATCAAGAAACTCAGTGAGCTGTCGGGCTTTTCGGCAGCGACCGTGTCCAATGCCTTGAACGGCAAGCGCGGTGTCAATCATGATACGGCGCAGCAGATTTTAGCACTCGCGCGCGAGTACGGCTATGTGGCGAGCAGCCGCATCCAGAGCATCCGCCTCGTGATGTACCGCAACAGCGGCGAGGTATGCTCGGACGCACCATTCTTTTCCACGCTCATCGAGAGCATCGAGAATGAGAGCCGCAAAAACGGCTATGAGACAAAGCTTGTCAACCTTTACCGTCAGGAGTCGGACTACGAGGAGCAGGTCGGGGACCTTTTGAGTGATACTTCGTCGGCCATGCTGCTCATCGGGACGGAGCTCAGCGAAGAAGATGCCAAGCCCTTCCTGCAGGCGCAGATGCCATTGGTGCTGCTCGACTGTGCCTTTGAGAATCTGCCGTTCCAATGTGTGCTGATGGAAAATGAAAATTCCGTCGCGGAGGCTGTGCGCGGTCTCATCGCCAAGGGGCACAGGGACATCGGCTATCTTCACGGCTCGGTGCGCACGCGCAATTTCACGTGCCGCGCCAATGGCTACCGCCGTGCCATGTTCGAGCACGGACTGCCCGTCAAAGACGAGTTCCAGTTCGAGATGCCCGTCTCGATTACGGGAGCCTATGAGGCGTTCGGCCGGCTGCTCGAGCAGGGCGCTGCGCTGCCGACGGCGTTTTTTGCCGACAACGACATGATTGCCCTCGGTGCGATGCAGGCCCTGCAGAAGTACAAATACCGCGTGCCTGAGGATGTGTCGATGATTGGTTTTGACGACATCGACTTCAGCGAGGTCTGCGCGCCGGGGCTCACGACGATTCACGTATATAAGAAAGAACTTGGGCAGACTGCCGTGCGCCGTCTTTTGGAACTCATCCGCGAGCCGGAACAGGCGAAGATGCGCATCCAGATTTACAACAAGCTGATTGAGCGCGGCAGCGTAGCAAAGCCCCGCGCCGAATGACAAGAATTCAGGGGAAACTATAGGAGGAAATCATGAAGATTGCAGTGATTGGTTCGACGATGATGGACATCGTCTCGTATATGGATCGTATGCCGGAGGGCGGCGAAACACGCCGCGTCGAGGGCTTTCATATCGCGAGCGGCGGCAAGGGGGCCAATCAGGCTATTGCCGCAGCCAAGCTCGGCGCCGATGTCGTGATGATGACATCGGTCGGCGATGACATGTTCGGCGAACAGTCGCGCAAGAATTTTCAGAACCATCATATTGATATGAGTCTTGTCAAGACGGCGAAAGATACGTCCAATGGTATTGCGACGATTGTCGTGGAACGCTCGGGGCAGAACCGCATCCTCATCAATCCGGGAGCCAATGAGAAACTGACGCCGGCCGATATCGAAAAAGCTGGGGCAGAGCTCGCCGCGTGCGGCCTTTTCGTCCTGCAGCTCGAAGTTCCTTTGGAGACGGTCTATGCGGCCATCCGCTTTGCGAAGAAGCACGGCATCAAGGTGCTGCTGAATCCGGCGCCGGCGAGCCGTGAGCTCTCGCTCGACATGGCCTGCCAGTGCGATTTCTTCGTGCCGAATGAGACGGAGCTGTCCATCCTCGTCAATAAGCCGGTGGACACGGTTGCACAGGTGCAGGAAGCAGCGAAGAGCCTCGTGGCACAGGGCCTGACGAACGTCATCGTCACGATGGGCAGCCGCGGTTCGCTGCTCGTCACGGCAGAAGAAACGCAGCTCGTGCCGTCGCTCAAAGTCGATGCCGTCGACAGCACGGGTGCCGGCGATGCGTTTATCGGCTGCTTTGTCGATACGTATGCGCGCACACAGGATGTACTCGGCTCGATGCAGCGTGCTTCCCAGTACGCCGCCCTGAGTGTCACGCGCAAAGGCACGCAGAATTCTTATGCCGACGCGCGGGAATTTGCCGCTTTTCTCGATGCCTGAGCCCTTGGGCTGCAGCTCGTTTTGCCACACAAATAATTCAGGAGGATTCACCCGATGGAAAAACAAGACATCATTCAGTATGACAATGGCTATATCAGCAAGACCCCGATTTTCCAGTTTATCCTGCTCTCGTGCCTGTTTCCGCTCTGGGCGGCGGCCGCAAGCCTCAACGATGTCCTCATCACGCAGTTCAAGAGCGTGTTTGCCCTGAGCGACTTCGCTTCGGCGCTCGTGCAGAGTGCCTTCTACAGTGGCTATTTTCTCATCTCAATCCCTGCGTCCATCGTCATCCGCAAGACGACGTACAAGACGGCCATTCTCACGGGCCTCGGCTTTTACATTGCCGGCTGCTGCCTGTTCTTCCCCGCTTCGCACATGGCGACGTACACGATGTTCCTCGTGGCGATTTTCGCCATCGCCATTGGCCTTGGCTTCCTCGAGACGTCGGCCAACACGTACAGCACAATGCTCGGACCGGAAAAACACGCGACACTGCGCCTGAACATCAGCCAGACGTTCCAGCCAATCGGCGCCATCAGCGGCATCCTGCTCGGCAAATACCTGATTTTCCAGGAAGGCGACAGCATGATGAATCAGCTCGCCACGATGGATGCCGTGCAGGCCGCAGCGTTCAAGATGGAAATGCTGCAGCACACGCTTGAGCCGTACCACGTCATGATTTACATCCTCTTGGCCGTCTTTGCCCTGTTTGCCGTCACGAAGTTCCCGAAATGCAAGGTAAAATCCGCGGCGGAAAAAGTGCCGGGCATTGGCGAGACGCTTGCGTACCTCGCCAAGAACAAACGCTTCAAGAAAGGCATCGTCGCTCAGTTCCTCTATGTCGGCATGCAGGTAGCCGTCTGGTCGTTCACGATTCGCCTGGCCCTGCATCTCAACCCGAGCTTCAATGAACGCATGGCCGCGAACTTCATGGTGTACAGCTTCATCTGCTTCTTCGTCGGCAAATTCATCGCCAACTTCCTCATGACGAAATTCTCGGCCAATAAAGTTCTCGTAGCGTATTCGGTCATCGGCTGCCTCGTCCTTCTCTATACGTCGTTCGTTCCTGATATGACGGCCCTCTGGGCAGCGGTATCCGTCAGCCTGCTCTTCGGACCGTGCTGGGCGACGATTTATGCCAAAACGCTTGAAGCCGTCGAGAAGAAGTACACGGAGACGGCCGGCGCCATCGTCGTCATGTCGATTGTCGGCGGTGCGTTCGTGCCAGCCATTCAGGGCTTTGTCTCGGATGTCACGGGCTCGATGCAGTTCTCCTTTATCGTCAATCTGTTCTGCTTCTTTGCCATCGGCCTTTACTTCCGCGGTGAAGCCAAGCTTGAGGCAGCAGCTGAAAAACAGAATCATGTAGAAGCAGTCGAATCGGAAGCTTGAACGGCTTGAGATGGTCTGTTCTCTTATTGCAAAGACCAGCCTTGTGCTGGTCTTTGTGTTATAATTGTATTATTATAATTGTATTATATAGTAAGAAACTGCAGGGAAAGGAAGAAAGACTATGCGCATTGTCATTGCCATGGATTCGTTCAAAGGTTCGATTTCTTCGATTGAGGCAGGAAATGTCCTGAAAAAAGCCATTTTGGACCGGTATCCTGATGATATCGTCCGCGTTTTTCCGCTGGCCGATGGCGGTGAGGGGACGGTTGACGCACTGGCGCAGGGGCTGCATGGCAGCATCGTGCCCGTCGTGGTCACGGGGCCTTTGGGCACGCCGGTAAAGAGCCGCTTTGGCTATCTGCCGCAGACAAAGACAGCGGTCATTGAGATGGCCGATGCCTCGGGGCTGCCGCTCGTGCCGCGCGAACGCCGCAATCCGCTGCGGACGACGACATATGGGCTCGGCGAGCTCATCCGTGCGGCTCTCGACAGGGGCTGCCGTCATTTCATCATGGGGCTCGGCGGCAGTGCGACGAACGACTGCGGTCTCGGCATGCTGACGGCGCTGGGCTTCCGCTTTTTGACGGAACGCGGCGAGGAAGCGGGCATCATGGGCGGCGACCTCGCTTCTGTCGCCAGCATCGATGTGTCGGGGGCGGATGCGCGGCTTCGGGAATGCCATTTCGATATTGCCTGCGATGTGCGCAATCCTCTCGTCGGGCCGCAGGGCTGTTCGGCCGTCTTTGGCCCGCAGAAAGGCGCGACGCCCGTCATCGTCAAGCGCATGGATAAAGATATTGACCGCTTTGCGAAGCTCGCTGAGGAAATCATGGGCAGAGAGGGCCGCACAATGCCGGGCGCCGGCGCGGCAGGCGGCCTCGGCTTTGCCTTCCATGTATTTTTAGGGGGCGTACTCACGCCGGGCAGCAGTCTCATCCTTGAGGCCATCGGCATCAAGGACGCCCTGAAAGTCGCGAATGTACTCATCACGGGCGAGGGCCGCATGGACGCGCAGTCGGCCATGGGCAAGGCTCCGGTCGCCGTGGCCCAGCTGGCCAAGAGCCTGCAGAAGGACTGCCTGACGATTGCCCTCTGCGGTGCTGCGGCACGCGATGCGGAAGATGTCAATCAGCATGGCATCGATGCGTATTTCCCCATCCTGCACGCGCCGATGCCGGTCGAAGAGGCCATGGAACGCGCCGTGACGGAAATAAATCTGCGCCAGACGGCCCAGCAGATTTTTGCGCTGCTGCACCGCGCGTTTGACGAATAAGCCGCAACGTCAAAAAAGGTCTTTGCACCTTGGGCAGGAAAAGACTATACTAGGAAACGTAGTTATTCTTATGAGGTGATTGTATGGCCAATGTCAAGACCTATAAAATGGAGCCCGAGACCAGTGAAAAGCTCCAGAAAATCTGTGAGGAACTCCATCTGACGTGGGACGGGACGTTCCAGACGCTCGCAAATCTCTACGCTCAGCAGAAAGCCGTCGGGAAGCTGCCGGAGCGCGGCATGGAAGTCAAGGAATTCCAGAGCCTGTTAAACCGCGTTTCCGAGGCGTTCACGTATGCGCTGACGGTCAACGCCGACGCCGAGGACCGCATTCGTCAGGAATTTGCACAGAAATTTTCCGCGCAGCAGCAGGAGCTGCAGGAGACGAAGGCACAGGCAGAAGAAGAACTGAAAGCACGCAAGGCCGCCGAACTGCAGACGCGCGAGGCCAAGGGGCAGGCGGATTCCTACCGTCAGCAGCTTGAAAAAGTCACGCGCGACCTCGACCACGTGCAGGAAAATGCGCGTCTCGCGGCCAAATCGCAGGCTGAGGCCCTTGCGGACAAGGAGCGCCTCAATCATCTGCAGGCCCAGCAGCTCAGCACCTTGACGGCAGAAAAAGAAAAATGGCAGGCCACCGCGCAGAAGACGGCAGAGCTTGAACAGCAGGGGGATGAACTGCGCCGTGAACTCGAAGCCGCCCGGCAGGCCGTGAAGCTGGCACGCGCGGAAAACGAGAAGCTGCAGTCGGCCCTGCACGAAAAAGAGCAGGTGCTCAAGGCCCGCACGGAGGCCCTTGAAGAGCAGTATCAGCATGAAAAGCGCATGCTCATGGCCAAGGCCGAGAACGAACGCCAGTCGGCCGTGCTGCAGGTCAAGTCGGAATACGCCGCCCGCCTCGAATCCCTGCAGGAAAAATACATGGCCCAGCTCGAAAAGTCGTATGCCCATGCCGCAGGAAAGCAGGACAGCAAAATGCAGACTGAGAAAAAAGCACAGGCGGCACAGGGACAGGAGGCGGAAAAGACCAATGAATAAGCTCAGGGAACGCCTCGGCTTCTTCGGGGGCATCATCTTATTGGGCGCGGCTGTCTTCCTGACCGGCTGCGGCACGGTGCCGAAAGATGCAGACAGCTCTTCATCCTCCACGCAGGCAGCGGAAGAGACGCAGACAAGTCCCGACTATGTGCTCGCGGCCGATGACTTTGCCAATCTGCAGCTTGACGACCCCACGAAGCCGGTCTATGACAAGTACACCCTGTCCGACCGCCGCGCCAAGGGCCTGACGACCGCGCTGCCGGACCTGACTCCTTATAAGGAAGGAAAAGTCGTCTATCTGACGTTTGACGACGGCCCCGACGACAAGAACACGCCGGCCATCCTTGATATATTGAAGGAAAACGACGTCAAGGCGACCTTCTACGTGACAGGCGCGCATGCGGAGCTTCATCCGGAGGTACTGCAGCGCATCTATAAGGAAGGCAATGCCATCGGCAATCACAGCTACGACCACGATTACAAGAAACTCTACGTTTCGCCGCAGACGTTCCTCGCCGAGATGGAGCGCACGGATGAAATCATCCATGGCATCATCGGTGTGCGTCCGCTGATTCTGCGCGCTCCGGGCGGCGTCATCGGCCATTTCACGAAGGCCTACGGTCCGGCCCTCAAGGAGAACGGCTATGTCGAGCACGACTGGAATGTCAGCTCGGCCGATGCCGCGCCGAATCATCCGGTTGCACAGGACTTCATCGACAACATCGACAGCCAGACGGACCAGCCCGTCGCCGCGCACAGCGCAATCATCCTCATGCATTGTTCCGAAGGCCATGAGGAGACGGTCAAGGCCCTGCCGAAAATCATCGAGATTCTCAAGGCCAAGGGCTATACGTTTGGCGTCATCACGCCGATGACACCGCAGCCGTGGTAATATATGGCAATTGTTTGAACTAAACATATAAATGGCAGCGCCCAGGAAGGAATGATGCTGCCATTTGTCGTATCATTACATAAAACATTTTGCAATAATTTTAAGCTTTTCAGCCGTGCCGTTTTGTATAGAGGGATGTTCGAGGAAAAAATTGGGGGGGTGGCATGGAAAATCATTCTTATTTCCATGAGGATATATCGTTCTCCTGCGAGGCTGTGCCGGGGGCTGTCTGCCTGCTGCGCGCCGATGCATCGGAGAAAATCGTCGAGTTCAATAAGGAGCTGCTAAATCTCTATCAGTGCGGCAGCCGTGAGGAATTTCTGCAGTTCACGCACGGGACGTTCCGCGGCATGGTGCTCGCGTCTGCCTATTGTCCATTGACTGCTATGGATACTCTTTGGGAGAAACGGGAGGAAGAGGGGCCTCTCTATCTCGATTTTGATATCCGCACGAAGCAGGGCTATCTGCGCCATATTGATGCCTATCTGTGCCGTTTGGAGCGGCGGGGACAGGCGTACTGGTCCATGTATCATCGTGCGCATGGCCAAGAAACTCGGCATCCATACGCTGGCCGAGGGTGTGGAGACGTCGGCGCAGGTCCGGTTTCTGCGCTCCATCGGCTGCGAGAAGATTCAGGGTATTATTACGGAAGGCTCATGCCGTACTTGCCAAGATGACGCAGCTCATGCTCTTCTATAAGGATAAGGAGCGCCGCTTCGTCTGGATGAACAAGGCTTTTCTTGATTTTTGCGGTTATGAAACGCTGGCAAGCATTCTCGGCAGGACGGATGAAGAGCTCGCGCTGCATATCAATGAACGCACCTTCCGCGAAGTGGAAGAAAAAATCTTGACGACGGGCAGACCAGTGCATCGCTATCTCGGTGAAGCATTTACCCTGGGAAAGTCTGCACTTGTTTATTCGACGAAAATACCGTTCTATCGCCATGGAAAAATTGAGGGGCTCATCGGGCTGGTGTGGGAATTTGAGAAGAGTCAGCTCAATTGCCGCGGCATGCTTATCAGCGGCATGGAATTCATGGATAACTATCTGCGCAGCGGCAAGGATTTTATCGCCGTGTACTTCTGCGTGCCGGCGTTCGCGGAAATCGTGCAGAAATACGGGGAAAAGCGCGGCTGCATCTCCTGCAGCGCGTGGCCCGCGAGCTCATGCGTGGCCACAGGCTCGGCAGATCCATCTACATTGGCGACCGCATCTGCATTTTTGAGCTCGATGAAGGCAGCCGGTCGGTGAGCAATACATACGAATGGTGCAAAAACGGTATCGAACCGATGCGGGAAAAGATGCAGCATCTGCCCGTCAATCCCTACTATATCTACCGGAACTTCCACAAAAACCATATCCTCATGATTCCGGACTACGAGAAGTATCTGCGGGAGCATCCGGGGACGGAACAGTATCTGCCCAATATCCACCGCTTTGTGGCGGTGCCGCTGAAGATATCTGACCATATTATCGGTCATCTGCAGATTGTCAACCCGCAGCCGTCGCTGTTCCAGTCGACGAACTTCCTCATGATTGTCGAAAATATGGACGAGGGCGGAAAGAAGGCACTTATGGAGAATCTGCGTGCAGTCTTCCGCAAGACAATCTGACGGGCCTGCTCAACCGCCATGGCCTCGAACAGGCCGCAAAGGACCTGCTGACCCGCGAGGACCCGCACTACGTCGTGTTTGTCCAGCTCGATATCGATGATTTCAAGTACATCAACGACCTTTTTAGCCATCAGATTGGCGATGAGGCCCTGCGTCATCTGTCTACCCTCATGTGCGTGTTCTTTCCGCACACGGCTATTCTCGGCCGCAGCGGCGGCGATGAATTCATCATCGTGCTGCACGGGGATGAACTGAGCAGGCTCGAGCGTATGGTCAAAGACTTTTCCTCGCTGCGCAAGGAGTTTTACTATGGTCAGCAGGTTTATCACTATACCATCTCGATGGGCTATGCGGCCATGATGCCGGGGATGACGAAGGCTTCTGACGGCAAAGACATTCCTTCAGTCCTGCACGCGGCCGATGTCGCGCTCTACAACGTCAAGATGCTCGGCAAGAACGGCTGCTGCCGCTATGAAAAGGGTATGGCCGAGATGAAGAAGGTACAATTGGGCTTTTCCCTGTGCGATGTCGCCATCCATCTGCCCGCAGCCATCCTCATCTACGAGGCGGAGTCCGAGAAAATCCTGTTTGCCAACAGCGAGCTCATTTCGATGTTCGGCTGTGAGGACCTTGAGGATTTCCTGCGGTATACGAATCAAAATTTCCGCGGCGTCGTCCATCCAGACGATTATGAGAAGGCTGAGGAGAGCATCTGGCGCCAGATTTTCATGAACCGTCTCAAGGGCTGTGCCGATGATGCCGTCAATTACCTCATCATCACGAAGCAGGGCAAAATCGTCTGGGTCATTGACCGCGGCCGCTTGGTCAACAGTGCATATTATGGTAAAATATTCTATGTCGTCCTCATCACGGATGATGAGATGAACGAAGAAAAATGACCTGCGAAGTGCGGGAAGCACGGAAAGTAGAAAGGAAGCCAGCCATTCATGTCCATAGAAAAAGTCAGAGCTTATCTTAAGAACCTCGGTGCGGAAGACCGCATCATCATCTTCGACGCGTCGACAGCGACGGTCGCACTGGCTGCGGCGGCCTTAGGCTGCGAGGAAGCGCATATCGCCAAGACGATGTCGTTTCTCGTCGCCGGCAGCCCCGTGCTCGTCGTGCTTGCCGGCGATGTACGCGTTGACAACCACAAATTCAAGCAGGCCTTCCATAAGAAAGGGCGCATGATTCCGTTTGCCGAGGTGGAAGGCTATATCGGCCATGCCCCGGGCGGCGTCTGCCCATTTGCCATCCAAGAGGGCGTGCCCGTCTACCTCGATATTTCCCTCAAGCGCTTTGCCACGGTCTATCCGGCAGCCGGCGACGACCACAGCGCCGTGCGCGTGACGCCGGACGAACTTTTTTCTTTGGCAAAAGCCGCCGGCTGGGTTGATGTGGCCAAGTATTCGTGATATAATAACGGCAAAGAAAGAGAAAGACACGCAACGATGCGGGAAGCGCACGCTGCGTGTCTTTTTTTATTTTGCGATTCCCGATTTTTGTTGTGAGAGGAGCATGCCTTATGCGAAGTTTTCCTTTATTTTCCGAACTTGAAGCCAAACGTGATGCCATCAATGCGAAATTCCACCGCGAGACGGAACCGCAGCTCATCTCGCGCTTCAAGGAATTCGGCTTTGTGCCGCGCGATGGTGAAGATGACCATTACCTCTGCCTCAAGGAGAAGAGCACGGGCAATCTCTACCTGCTGACGTGCAGTGCCTATGCGATTACCGTCATGTTCGAGCATATCAAGACGGGCGAGGGCATCAAGATTTGCGAAATCAGCAACTTTGCGCTGAGTGCCCATACCATCATGAACATCGTCATCGCCTCGATTGACAGCTGGCTGCAGTACGGCGTCATTTACGACTACCGCACGGCACAGCATTTCACGGAGGGCAACGAAACAGCGGCCGCTGCCAAATAAACATACTTGGCGTATGCGAAAAAAGCGGGCGCAGTAAGACGCAGGAAATCGTGAGAAAAGCTGCAAAAAATGATATAATGATTTTTAGAGTCGATTTAGTGCAGGTAGCACTGAATAGCATCTCGCAGTAATGAAAAAAGAAAATGGAAAGAGGAATGCTTCGATGAATTCGATGAAGAAAATCATGTCGGCCAGTCTCATGGTTCTCGCGCTCTGCTTGCTCGTGCTCGGCTGCGGCCAGGCCAAGCTCACCACGCAGGAAGTCAAGGGCGGCGCGACGACGCTGCAGATAGACCTGCCGTTCACGCTTGAGCAGCAGGCCAAGGAAGCCGCGGCGCAGAACAACAAATACGTCACGAAAATCACGGACAACCGCATCACGCAGGCCAAGGGCATGGACTTCCATCTGACCCAGTTCACGACATACGTCATGAATCAGGAGGCGATGAAAGCCGACAATAAGGGCGAAGACAGTCAGAAAAAATTCGAGCAGAAAGCCCTCGACGGCTATCTGACGGCTTTTGAGAAGAATGCCAATGCGACTGAGAAGACGCGCGATGCCAAGAACATCACGATTTCCGGCAAAGACGCGACCGTGACGACCGTCCAGTGCAAGATGAAGGGCGAGGATGAGACGCTCAAAGTCGTCTTCTTGCCGCTTCCCGAGGAATACTGGTTCATCGCCTTTGCTTATCCGAAAGAGCATGAAGACGACCAGGGCAAGCTCGCCGACAAAATCATCGCGAGCATCCAGCTCAAAGAGTAAAAAAGTCATTTTTACCAGAATAATTTCAGATAACTTAAGAATCTTTTCAGATTATCCTGCTACACTAAGGGTGTCGATGGGAAAGCCGATATCCCCAAAGGGCACCCACGACAAAGTGAAGTGAATCCCACTTCCTCCATTTCTCTCTAAGGATAAATGATTCTTTCCCAAGGAAACGGACAGCTGCTAATCCCACAGCTGTCCGTTTTCGTTTATGCCATTAGGGCGGGAGAGAAAAGATTTTCATGTTTTTTTATAAAACCTGTTGACAAACCATCGGGAAGCGTGTAATATAATACAAGTCGCCGCGAGAGACACGGATGCGACAGATGAGCGAAGCCTTGAATGGCAAGCATCTGAAAGCAAATGGTTTCGAGTTCAGATAAAAAAGAAATTTTAAAAATCTCTTGACAAACTGAACAGGCTGCGATAAAATAATAGATGTCTTAAGGAACGAAGCACGAAAGCTTCGGATGAGACAAAAGTTGTTCTTTGAAAACTAAACAATGCAACATGAATCATTTGTGATTCAAGCC
>OIYH01001749.1_pt1 | contig 12071 bp, 8 predicted proteins | sample 1587911 | NCBI WGS metagenome assembly OIYH01 (sample SAMN03283252) | human gut metagenome | biome: human-associated habitat; material: feces | host: Homo sapiens | place: USA | collected 2013
GTTCTACAACGCCCGCCGCACCCAGATCGAGATGGGCTGCGACGGGGCCAAGTGCATCGTCATCCCAAACGGCGTCCAGTACCAGCGGTTCTGCGAGATCCCGCTGAAAGAAGAGGACGGCTGGGTGGACATCGGCGCGGTGGTGCGTCTGGCCCCCATCAAGGACGTCAAGACCATGATCTACGCCTTCTTTGAGCTGGCCTCCCGAGTACCCAACGTCCGTCTCCACATCATGGGCGGCGTGGACGATGAGGGTTACGCCAACGAGTGCTATGCGCTGGTGGAGCAATTGCAGATCAAAAATCTGCTCTTCACCGGCCGTGTGGACGTGGTGCAGTATATGCAGAAACTGGATTTCACCATCCTCACCAGCATCTCGGAGGGGCAGCCACTCTCGGTGCTGGAATCCATGGCGGCCCGCCGCCCCTGCGTGACCACCGAGGTGGGCTGCTGCCGGGAGCTGCTGGAGGGCGCTCCCGGGGACACCTTTGGCATTGCGGGCTACTGCGTGCCGCCCATGTACCGCCAGGGCCTGGCCGACGCCATGGAAAAGATGTGCGCCAGCCGTGCCCGCCGGGAGGAGATGGGCCGCATTGGACAGAGACGAGTGGACGCCTACTTCCACCACGAGCAGATGCTGGCCAACTACCAGAAAATGTACGACGAAACCGCAAAAGAATATCACTTGGAGTAACACATGGCAGGAATTGGATTTGAACTGAAAAAGCTGTTCCGCCGCAAAGGCCTGTTTGCCTCCCTGCGGGCCTACGGGTACGCGGGCATCATCTGCACCGGGCCCATGCTGCTGGGCGTGGCGCTCCAGATGGGCATTCTGCTGCTCTGCGGCTGGGTGGGGGCGGAGCGAGCCCAGCAGGACCTGCTGGTCTGCATGATCACCTATACGCTGCTGTTCTCCCTTACCGTCACCAGCTTCTTTTCCATGCCGGTGACACGGTATCTGGCAGATATGCTCTACGAGGAGCAGGAGCAGGCCATCCTGCCCTCGTTCTGGGGCTCTTCCAGCCTGATGCTGGTGCTGGGGTGCAGCCTGTACGGGCTGTTCCTCCTTGTCTCCGGGGCCACCCTGCTGCAGGGGCTGCTCTGCCTGTGGCTCTTCGCGGAGATGATCGTGAACTGGAACGGCATGAGCTACCTCACGGCCATCAAGGATTACCGGGGCATCCTCTGCTCGTTTTTAGCGGCCATCGGGCTGGCGTTCGGGCTGGGGCTGGTACTGGTGGTCCTGCTGGGCTTCCCGGTGCTGGAGGGGATGCTCTTTGCCGTGGCCATGGGCTACGGCCTGATGATGGTCTGGGACGTGGTGCTGCTCTACCGCTATTTCCCCCAGAGCGATGAAAGCCCTTGGACGTTTCTGAAATGGGTGGATGAATTCCTGCCTCTGGCGTTCACCGGCCTGTGCACCAACATTGGTCTGTTTGCCCACCTCGTCATCTGCTGGGTGGGGCCGGTGGGCGTGCAGGTCAAGGGCCTGTTCTACGGGGCACCCTATTACGATGTCCCGGCCCTCATCGCCTTTTTGACCATCCTCATCACCAGCATCAACTTTGTGGTGTCGGTGGAGGTCAACTTCTACCCCAAGTACCGGGATTACTACAGCCTCTTCAACGATGGCGGCGTCGTGGGCGACATCGTCACCGCCGAGGAGGAGATGCTGGCCGTCCTCAACCGGGAGCTCCGGTTCACGGCCCTCAAGCAGCTCTTTGTCACGGCGGCGGTCCTCTCGCTGGAGGGGACGCTGCTGGACTTGCTGCCCCTGGGTTTCAACGACCTGATGCACGGCTATTTCCGCACCCTCTGCGTGGGGTACGGCCTCTACGCCGTGGGCAACACCATCCTGATGATTTTGCTCTACTTCACGGACTACCGCGGCGCGGTCACGGCTGCCGCCGTGTTTGCGGTGTCCGCCAGCGGATTCACGGCCCTGTCCATGGCGTTCAACACCGCGTTCTACGGCTTCGGCTTCCTCATCGGGGCTGCATTGTTCTATCTGGTCACGCTGCTCCGGCTGGACACCTTTACGGCCAACCTGCCGTATCGGGTCCTGGGCCAGCAGCCCATCGTGGCCGAGACCAGGGCCGGGCGGTTCACCCGGCTGGGCCTGTTTCTGGAAACCAGATCGGCAGCGCATGCAAAACACGCCGCCGGAGAGGAGAGGGAAGATGAATAAAAATGCTTTGATCCCCCGGCGCAAAGTGCTGGGGCTGGGGGTGGCGCTGGCCGGGCTCTGTGCGGGCTGCGCCGTGCTGCCCGATGCCGGGAGTGCAGAGAGCGCTGCCGGTTCACAGACAGCGTCTGGGAATAAAGCAGCTGACAAGGTGGAAAAGGCTCCGCAGACCGAGCTCAACAGTGTCCACCTGCGGGACAACCCGGAGCTCTACACCGTTTACGACGACAGCGGCGTGGTGACCATGTACCTCACCGTAAGCCGGGGCAACGACAGCGAGAACACCAACCACAGCTGGGCCCAGATCAACCACTACTCCGCCTACGATTACGAGGCCATGGGCGTGCCCCGCTATCAGGTCAACGCCCTTTTGCAGGTGGGCGACGAGAACGGCCCCCTGCCCGGGGAGCTGGGCTATGGGGTAGAGGCCCCCAACGCCACGGTGCAGATCCGCGGCCAGACCTCCAGCCGGAACGCCCAGAAAAACTATAAGATCGAGCTCAAAAAGAACAAGGGAAGCTGGCGGGGCCAGCGTACCATCGCCCTCAACAAGCACATGGGCGAGGGCCTGCGCTTCCGCAACAAAATGGCCTACGACCTCATCAAGGGCATCGACCAGATGATGGGCCTGCGGACCCAGTTCGTCCACCTTTATGTGAAAGATCTCACCGACAGTTCCAGCGGTGTTTTTGAAGATTATGGCCTCTACACGCAGGTGGAACAGCTGAACAAGGCGGCCCTGAAAGCCCACGGGCTGGACTCCACGGGCCAGCTGTACAAGATCAACTCCTTTGAGTTCTACCGGAATGAAGATATTATCCGCCTCACGACGGACCCTGCCTATGACCAGACGGCCTTTGAGCGGCTTATGGAGATCAAGGGCAACAGCGACCACTCCAAGCTCATTGAGATGCTGGACGTCCTCAACGATGAATCTTCCTCCATGGATGAGGAAGTGTTTGCCCGGTATTTTGACCCCGAGAATATTGCCTACTGGCTGGCGTTCCAACTGTTGACGGGCAACACCGATACCCAGAGCCGGAATGTTTACCTCTACAGTCCCCAGAACTCCGACTGCTGGTATCTGCTGGACTGGGACAACGACGGTATGCTCCGCCGCAAGGAGCGGGAGATCATCCAGTTCTCGGATTCCGAGAGCTGGGAGCGGGGCGTGAGCAACTACTGGGGCAATGTGCTGTTCCGCCGCTGCCTCCAGACCGAGAGCTTCCGCCAGCTGCTGGACACCGCCATGGACGAGCTCTATGCCTACATGAACCAGGATCGCATTGAGTCCATGTTGGCGCACTACCGCAGCGTTACCGAGGAATATGTCTGGCGGATGCCGGATCGGCTCTATGTTCCCATCACCCATGAGCAATATGAGGAGGTGCTGGAAAGCATCTGGCCCGAGATCGACGAAGATTACGATTATTACTGGGAGAGCTACCACAACCCCATGCCGTTCTATATCGGCACGCCTTCTCTTCAGAATGGAGTGCTGCAGCTCAGCTGGGACACCTCCTATGATTTCAATGCCGAGGACATCTCCTACACCGTGGAGCTGGCCCGGGATTATCAGTTCCGGCAGATGGTCTACCGGGAAGAACACGTCGTCCTGCCCATGACCCAGACGGCCGCCCCCGCCGCGGGCCAGTATTTCATCCGGGTGCGGGCCACCAACACCTCCGGCTACACCCAGGACGCCTTTGATTATTATGTCATCGACAGCGGCAAGGTGTATGGCGTCAAGTGCTTCTACATCCAGCCGGACGGTACCGTGGTGGAGGATACCTATGAAGAATGATGCCGCACTCTGGCAGCGGGGCATGGAGTGGGGCAAAGAGCTGCTGGCCCCGCCGCCCCGCAGCCATGCCGAGGCTTACCGCCACGAGCTGAAGTACCTCATCTCCTACGCCGACAAGGCCGAGCTGGCCGTGCGGATGGCCCCGGTGCTCCACTTGGACCCTCACGCGAAGCAGGGCGGGTACTTCATCCGCAGCCTCTACTTTGACGATTACTGGAACACCGCCTACGCGGAGAAAGACGCGGGCGTCCTCCTGCGCAAGAAGTACCGCGTCCGCATCTATCATTGCAGCGACAGAAGCATCAAGCTGGAGCGGAAGAAAAAGTTCGGCAGCTGGATCTACAAAGAAGCCGCCCCCCTGACCCGGGCGGAGTTTGAGCGGATCCTGGCCGGGGACTATGACTTTTTGCTCCACAGCCCCCACCGCCTGTGTCAGGAGTTCTATACCGAGTGTGTCAGCAATGTCCTCCGGCCCCGGGTCATCGTGGATTACGACCGGGAACCCTGGATTTTAGATGCCGGCACCGTGCGGGTCACGTTCGACATGGGCGTCCGGGCCGCCGTGGGCAGCTGGGACATCTTTGACCCCACGCTGCCCACCCTGCTGGTGCTGGAGCCGGGCAAGCTGGTGCTGGAAGTCAAGTTCACCGAGTTTCTGCCCCAGCTCGTGCGGGATCTCCTCCCGCCCCGGGCGCAGGAGCTGACCGCCGTCTCCAAATATGTGCTGTGCTGCGATAAAACTGCCTACCAGCATGGCTTTACCTACTGGAACGAACCCTGAGGGAAAGGAATCGAATCGCTTTATGAGCACAAAAGACTTTATCAAGAAATCCGTCCTGAACGCCTTTACCCAGTACGACGCGCCCAAGCTGGCCGTGGCGCTGCTGGCGGCGCTGGCGCTGGGCATCCTCATCTATCTGGTCTACCGCAAGTTCTACACGGGCGTGGTCTACTCCCGCAGCTTTGCAGTCACGCTGGTGGGCATGTGCGTGCTTACCTGCATGGTCACGCTGGCCATCAGCACCAACGTGGTCATCTCCCTTGGTATGGTGGGTGCGTTGTCCATCGTCCGCTTCCGCACTGCCGTCAAGGACCCGCTGGACCTGCTCTACCTGTTCTGGTCCATCACCACGGGCATCACGGCAGGCGCGGGCATGTACGCGCTGGGGCTGGTCACGGCTGTTGTCATGATCGGCATGATCTACCTCTTCTCCCACTGGCAGGCCAAAGGCCGGGTGTACATCGCCGTGATCCACTATGCGGGCACGGAGGCCGGGGACAACATCGTCCGGGCGCTGGGCCGTATCAAGTTCGTCGTCAAATCCAAGACCATGCGGGGCGAGAACACCGAGATGGCCGTAGAGGTCTTCTGCAATGACCCCAACGTGGAGTTTGCAGACCGCGTCCGGGCCGTGGAAGGAGTGCAGGATGTCACACTTATCCAGTACAACGGGGAGTATCATGGTTGAATTGGCCAGCCTGCTGGCCGCAGGGCTCTTCCTGCTGGGAATGGGAGGCTCCATGCTGAAAAATGCCGCGACACCGACCAGGATTTACACGCCGGACGAAAGCGCGTTCCCCAACGCGCAGATCGGCTATGCCCCCATGACCGACAGCGCCTATGCCCAGGATTCCCTCCTGCGGTATGTGGAGCTGCGCTGGCGGGAGGTGGAGCCCCAGGAGGGCGTTTACGCCTGGGATGCTCTGGACGCCCAATACGGCTTCCGTGACCTGCGGGCCCGGGGCATCCATCTGGTGGTCCGCTTCGTCTGCGATGTGCCGGGGCAGGAGAGCCACATGGACATCCCGGACTGGCTCTACGCCCAGACCGGCGATGGCAGCTGGTACAGCACCGATTACGGCAAGGGCTACTCCCCGGATTATAACAATGCCACGTTCCGGGCCGCCCACCGCCGGGTGCTTGCCGCCCTGGGCGAGCACTTTGGCACCGACGGCTTTGTCACCTATGTGGAGCTGGGGAGCCTGGGCCACTGGGGCGAGTGGCACATCAAGACCGGGGAGGGGCTGGTCCCCATGCCCGGCGAGGCCATCCGGGACGAATACGTCGCGGACTATGAGGCCGCGTTCCCCACGGCAAAGCTGCTCATGCGGCGGCCATTCAACATCACGGCGGCCCACGGCCTGGGCGTCTACAACGATATGACCGGCCACGGGAAAGACACCGCCGAGTGGCTGGGCTGGCTGCAGAACGGCGGCTGGTACGGCGAGGAACCGAATGCGCTTGCCCCCATGCCCGCGTTCTGGCAGAACGCTCCCGTGGGCGGCGAGTTCACCAGCTCCATCCCCATGAAGACGATGCTCCGCAGCCAGCTCTCCCAGACCGTGGAGCTGGTGCAGCAGTCCCACATGAGCTTCCTCGGCCCCAAGGTGGCGGAGGAAACGTACCGCGGCGGATACAATGCGGTGCTCAAAAACCTGGGCTACCGCCTCCGGGTCACTCAGCTCACCCTCACCTCGGGCCTGGGCGGCACCACGGTCGCTTTGACGATCCGAAATGACGGAAACGCGCCGTTTTACTGGGACTGGAGCACGAACCTGTATCTGGAAGACGCGGCAGGGAATACCCTGCGCACCCTCCCGCTGGGTCTGAGCCTGCCGGAGCTTTTGCCCGGGCAGGAGCAGACGGTCTCTGTCACGCTGGAGGGGGTGCGGCTCTCCCTCTCCGGGAAAAACGGCGGCCAGAGGCTCACCCTCGGCATCGTGGACCCCATGACCGGCCGCGACGCCGTCCGCTTCGCCATGAAGACCAAAATCCGCAACGGCCGGGCGGTGCTCATTTGATTTCCCATCCGCGATATGCTACAATAAAAGGCACTACAACACGCCGCAAGGGGGAACCACCATGGACGCAAAACGGATATGCCCGTACTGTATGCAGGAGCTGGACACACCGGAACCGGTCTGCCCTCACTGCGGGCGGAGCCTGACCGGACGCAACCCGTCGGGCAGCCTCTCGGTGGGCACCGTGCTGGAAGGGCGGTACACCGTGGGCGAGATCCAGAGCATCGACGGTGAGGGCATCCTTTACCGGGGCGTGGAGAACAAGGGCCGCTTCCGGGTCACCATCAAGGAGTATATGCCCCTGACGTTGGCCGCCGAGCGGGGCCGGGACTGCTATTTGCGCCCCAAACCCGGCAGCGAGGTGCTGTTCAAGACCACCCGGATGGATTTTGCGGACCTCTACCACGCCATCCAGCGCATTACCCCGGCCAACGGCCTGGAAGCCGTGCTGGACGTGTTTGAAGAGAACAATACCGTCTACGCCGTGATGGAGAATCCCGGCGGACGGCCCCTGCAGAAATGGCTGGAAGATCACCCCGGCCCCGTGGAGCCTGCCGCCGCCTGTGCCATGCTGCAGCCGGTGTTTGAGGGCGTGGCGGCCATGCACGAGGTGGGGCTGGTGCACCGGGGCATCTGTCCGGCCAACATCCGGGTGCTGGACAATGGCCGGGCCCGGCTGACGGGCTACGCCACCGTGGGCCTGCGCACGGCCGGAAGCGGCCTCCACGAGCAGCTGTACGAGGGCTTCTCGGCCCCGGAGCAATACTCCACCGCCGAGTTTGAGGGCCGCTATACCGATGAATACAGCCTTGCCGCCGTCTTTTATCGGATGATCTGCGGCCTGAGCCCGGTGCCCGCCGCCCAGCGGCTGGTGTCGGACTCCAACCCCAAAGCCCGCACCGTCAACCCGGCCCTGCCGGCCTACCTCTCAGACGTTTTGCAGTACGGCCTGCGGCTCAAGCCGGTGGAGCGCATCCAGACCGTGCCCCAGCTGTTCAAGGCTCTGTCCTCTCAGGAGTACACCCAGGAGCTGGCCCGCACCATGAAGCCCGAGACCGCCCCGGCGGCAAAAGACCCCGGGGATGACACCCACCTGCTCAGCCTGCGCAACCTGCTGGCGGCCATCCTGATCTTGCTGGCTGTGCTCACCCTGCTTGCGGTCTGGGGCTTTGTGAGTACCCACCTGCCGGAACAGGGGGCTTCGTCCGTCACCACGCCCGAGAGCGTGCCGGAGGAGCCAAGCATCACCGAGCCCGCCAATCTGGTGCCCGATTTCGTGGGGCTGGATTATGACGCTCAGGTGCGGAACAACCGCAGCTATGTGGGCGATTATCTCTTCTATGTCACGCTGGAATACAGCGACACCGTGGCCGAGGGCAAGATCATCCGGCAGGAGCCCGCGGCAGGGGAGCTGCTGGAAGAGGGCGGCACCATCAGCCTGGTGGTAAGCAAGGGCCCCGAGATGATCGAGATGCCCAACGTCATCGGCTTTACCCAGGAGGGAGCCGTGAAAGAGCTGGAGAGCAGGGGCCTGGTGCCCAGCTGCTTCATGGTGGTCAACGACGGCTCCTATGCGTCGGGATGCGTCGTTTCCTGCAGCGCCGAAGCGGGTACCAGCGTGGAGGCCGGGAGCGTCATCGTGGTGTATATTGCCGCGGACCCCAGCGTGGAGAATGTCCCGGCCACCCCGGAGCAGCCCGCAGCCTCCGATAACACCGCCACCGCCGACGGCAGCGGGGAAGCCCCCGCCGACTCCATGGAATACGACACGGACTGAGTAAAATACGGGAAAGTGAAAGAGCGAAAGGAGGCAACCGTTCCATGAACTCCGCAGAGCATTACACCACGCGCTATCTGGAAACGGACGACCTGGATCAGTATAACGCCCTGCTCCGCTACACCTTTCAGGTGACGGAGGAGGAACTGACGGCGACAGGCTGGAAAGACGATGAGATCAAGCAGTCCAAATTCCCGGTGCTGGAACGCGCCGATGTGCTGGGCTGTTTTGACGGCGATACCCTCGTCTCCCAGTTCGCGGTCTACCCGCTGAAAATGAACATCTACGATGAAGTCTACCACGTCGGCTTCGTCACCAGTGTCTGCACCTACCCGGAGTACACCGGGCAGGGCATCATGAAAAAGTTGATGATCCAGGGCCTGACCCGGATGTATGAGGAGGGCAAGACGTTCGCGCTGCTCTACCCCTACTCCATCCCGCTGTATCATCACCTCGGGTGGGAAATCGTCTCCAATAAAATTTCGTTCAACATCAAGGACCGGCAGATCCCCACCAAAGTCCAGGCCCCGGGCTATGTCCGCCGGGTAGCGTGGGATAACACCGATTTCCATGAGCTCCATTCCCACTTTGCCTCCGTCACCCACGGGTGCCTGTTCCGCAATAACCTGGCCTGGGAGGAATACTGGCGCTGGGATGAGGACGACACCAACGTGGCCATCTACTACAACAGGAAAGATAAGCCCTGCGGCTATATGGTCTACCTCATCAAGAACGATATCATGCATATCAAGGAGATGATCTACCTCAACCGCGAGGCCCAGAAAGGCCTGTGGGAGTATATCCACGCCCACGACTCCATGATCGACGAGGTGCATGGCAATACTTACTTTAGTGAACCCATCGCTTTCGAGATGGACGATGGCGACATCAAGGAGAGCATCCGCCCCTACGCGATGGGCCGCATCGTGGATGTGGAGAGCTTTTTGGAAGATTACCCCTGCGACCCCGATGGCGGCGAGCTCTGCATCGACCTGGAAATCGAGGACACCCTGCTGCCCTGGAATAACCGGACGTTCACCGTCCGCTTTGCCGATGGTCACTGCAAGGTAGTGAATGCCCCGGCGGAGTATAAGCTGAAAATGGGCATCGGTACCCTCTCCACCCTGTTGCTGGGTTATAAGACCGCCGACCGTCTCTATGAGCTGGAGCGCATCGAGGGCAGGGAAGAGGCCGCCGAGCGCCTGGACGACGTGCTCTTCCACAAAATTCCGTATATTTCGGATTACATTTGATTTTGAAGCATATAAAAAGCTTCCCGTCTGGCATCTGCCTTTCGGGAAGCTTTTTTCGTAAGGGAAAACCTCTCAGTCGCCTGCGGCGACAGCTCCCCTGGCAGGGGAGCCCTTGGCAAAGAGGGAAAGTTCAGGAGCACGCGGGGAGTTTCTCTGAGGACCGTCCGCTGGGGTGGGACCCTGTTGCCGCAGGCAATAGGGCGGGCGATGGAATGGCCCGTCTCGTGTCCGAAGAGAAAGCTCCCTAAGTGCGATTTACAACAATTTCATCGCCACGGCTTCACTGGTGCGGTCCTGTGCCGTGTTGGCGGTCTCGGGGTCGTCCATCATGTAGCGCAGCAGCAGCACCTCGCCGACGTAGAGCACCGCCACCTTGATGGGGATGCTGCCGGAGTCCAGCGGGCTCTCCTGCGCCCCGCACAGCAGCACTACATCCGCCAATGCCGCGCCGGGGGAGTCCTCGTAGTGGGTCAGTAAAATGATTTTGGCTCCGGCGTCCTTGGCCGTGCGCAAGGTCTCCATCATGTCGCGGGTGGCACCGGAGTAGGAAACAAAGAGCACCACGTCCTCCGGGCCCATCAGGCTGGCTGTCAGTAATTGCAAATGACTGTCGCCCGCCGTCCGGAACTTGGTGGAAAGGCTGGAAAAGCGGGCGCAGATGTCGTTGGCCAGTAACATGCTGCCGCCCTGCCCGAAACAGAATACCTGCTTTGCCGCCCGCATCAGGTTGGCCGCTTCGTCCACAGCCTCGGTGGAAAGGGCGTTCTGGGTGCCGTTGATGGCTGTCATAAAAAGGGCGTGGGCATGGTCGCAGAGGGTGGCCGTGGTGGCCCCGGGCTGCAGCTCCTGATGGTTGACCATGCTGCCAGTGGCGTTGGCCTGGGCCAGGGCAATGCGCATCTCGTGGTAGCCCTCAAAGCCCAGTGCCCGGCAGAAGCGGAAGACCGTGGCCTCGGCCACATTGCACTCCTTGGCGAGGGAAGAGATGGAGAGGTACTGCGCTTCGTCGGCGTGCTGGAGCAGATAATCCGCTACCGCCCGGCCGGACTTGGTCAGCTCGTCCTGCCGCTGGTGCAGCAGATCCCAAAAGTTGATCGACATGATTTGATTACTCCTTATAAAGCAGGGGAGCCGGGCTCCCGCTGCACTGTTCTTACACCTGTTCCATAAAAAGTATAAAAGAATTCCGCCCGGTTTACAAGTGGGGCTTTGCCCACAAATGTACCCGGTTTTCTGTGCAGAGCATCCAAAAATTTGTGAAAAGTGATACTTATTCCTGAAAAAGTCTTTCAAATTGGCTGAAAAATAATTTTCATACCCCGTGAACGAGATGAAACTGAAATGGTTACAAAATAAAAACAATTGGGGACAAAACTGGACAAAATGCTAAAAAACAGGATGTATCCCAGAAAGTTGTGCGAGATGCACAAGAAAATAATTTTTTAATTAGACAAGCGGCTAATGGACAAAATGAAAATTATTTTCTATAATAAGGCCAATGAACAACGGCCCGCCGCACGAGGGGCCGCACCGTGATAAAATAAGGAGAAACTGTTATGAAAAAAAGTATCTCTCGCCGCTCTTTCCTGAAAGCCGTTGGCGCGCTCAGCGCGGCAGGCGCTCTGGCCGCATGCGGCGGTTCTTCTACCAGCACAGCTGCTTCCACCGCTTCTTCCGCTGCCCCGGCTGCCTCTGCCGAGGCTTCCGGCAGCGCCGCCGCCAGCATCAAGCTGTGGACATACCCCATCGGCGGCTGGGGCAAGGATGAGACCGTTCAGGAGATCATCGCCAGCTTCAACGCCAAGTACCCCGATATCAAGGTCACCGTGGAGTATCTGGATTACACCAACGGCGACGACCAGGTCAACACCGCCATCGAGGGCGGCAGCGCGCCCGACCTCATCATGGAAGGCCCCGAGCGTCTGGTGGCCAACTGGGGTGCCAAGGGCGTCATGGCTCCGCTGAACGACCTGTGGACCGACGATGCCAAGAAAGACATCTATGAGTCTGTGGAATCCGCCTGCAAGAACGACGCCGGTGATTACTACGAGTATCCCCTGTGCATGACCGCGCACTGCATGGCTGTCAACATGACCAAAGTGAAGGAAGTGGGCGCGGACAAGTACATCAACACCGATACCCACACCTGGAGCACCGATGACTTCCTGGCTACCGTGGATGCCCTGTACAAGGGCGGCTACGAGAACGTGGCAGCCATCTACTGCAGCGGCCAGGGCGGCGACCAGGGCA
>OIYH01001754.1_pt1 | contig 12049 bp, 6 predicted proteins | sample 1587911 | NCBI WGS metagenome assembly OIYH01 (sample SAMN03283252) | human gut metagenome | biome: human-associated habitat; material: feces | host: Homo sapiens | place: USA | collected 2013
ATAGCTGCATCTTTTCCCGACGCGAGACGCGTCGCCCCCATTAGAGGTAGCGTTTAACACCCTACCTTACAGAGCGCGGAAACTCTACTATGCGGGAGCCCCAAGGTGTCACTTCGCTTGCCCTAGGCTAACCCCTTGGCGGTATTTTGGGTTAACGGGTTAACTCATTAGCTCGCAAAGCTTGTTCTAAATCAGAAAAAAGTAAAGCCCCACTCCCTCCACTTAAAAAATAATTGCTACTTTTGTGCGTTACAACGAAGGTAAAATCAAAATAATTTATAACAACAATCAGATGAACGTGATAACCAAGACCGTTTCGCTGCCCGATGGACGCACCATCAGCATCGAAACTGGCAAATTGGCCAAGCAAGCTGATGGCGCAGTTATGCTGCGTATGAACAACACCATGCTGCTTGCCACCGTTTGTGCTGCCAAGACGGCTCAGCCCGGCACAGACTTCATGCCCCTCCAGTGCGACTACAAAGAAAAATATAGCGCCGCAGGCCGTTTCCCCGGCGGTTTCACCAAGCGCGAAGGCCGCGCCGGCGACTACGAAATCCTTACTTCACGTCTGGTCGACCGCGCACTGCGCCCACTCTTCCCCTCAGACTACCACTGCGAGGTATACGTTAACATCACGCTCTTCTCAGCCGATGGTGTTGACATGCCCGACGCACTGGCCGGCTTTGCCGCATCAGCAGCCCTCGCTGCCAGCGACATTCCCTTTGAAGGCCCCATCTCTGAGGTGCGCGTAGCACGCATCAACGGCGAATACGTTGTCAACCCCACCTTCGACCAGCTCAAGGAGGCCGACATGGACATCATGGTAGGTGCCACCGAAGAGAACATCATGATGGTTGAAGGCGAAATGGACGAAGTGCCCGAAAGCGCACTGCTCGAAGCACTCAAGGTGGCTCACGAGGCTATCAAGCCCATGTGCCAGTTGCAAAAGGAACTCTCAAAGGAACTCGGCACCGACGTCAAGCGCGAATACGACGATGAGGTGAACGACGAGGAACTCCGCCAGCAAGTAAAGGACGAGTGCTACAAGCCCGCCTACGCCATTGCCGAAGCCGGCGACCACGACAAGCACCAACGCGAAGATGCCTTCACCGAAATACGCGAAGGATTTAAGGAACGCTATGCTGCCGCACACCCCGAACTCTCACCCGAAGAACTCGAAGAAAAGAACGCCATGGTAGATCGCTACTACCACGACGTAGAACGCGATGCCATGCGCCGCTGCATTCTCGACGAGGGCAAGCGTCTCGACGGCCGCAAAACCACCGATATCCGTCCCATCTGGTGCGAAGTGTCACCCCTGCCCATGCCTCACGGTTCGGCCATCTTCACACGTGGCGAAACACAGGCTCTGGCCACTGCCACCCTCGGCACCAAGCTCGATGAAAAGATGGTTGACGATGTGCTCGACAAGAGCTACATGCGCTTCCTCCTCCACTACAACTTCCCTCCCTTCTCAACTGGCGAGGCCAAGGCACAGCGTGGCGTAGGCCGCCGCGAAATTGGTCACGGCCACTTGGCATGGCGCGCCCTCAAGGGCCAGATCCCTGCCGACTACCCCTACACAGTGCGTGTGGTGAGCGATATTCTCGAGTCAAACGGCTCATCGTCTATGGCCACCGTATGTGCCGGTACTTTGGCTCTGATGGACGCTGGTGTGCCCATCAAGGCTCCCGTGAGCGGTATTGCCATGGGCCTTATCAAGAACCCCGGCGAGGACAAGTACGCCATATTGAGCGACATTCTGGGCGATGAGGACCACTTGGGCGACATGGACTTCAAGACCACCGGTACTGCAAAGGGCCTTACTGCCACACAGATGGATATCAAGTGCGACGGTCTGTCATACGAAATCCTTGAAAAGGCTCTTAACCAAGCCAAGCAGGCACGTGAGCACATCTTGGGCAAGATTCTTGAAACCATGCCCGCTCCACGTCCCGAACTCAAACCCCACGTTCCCCGCATCGAAGCCTTCGAAATTCCCAAAGAGTTTATCGGTGCCGTTATTGGCCCGGGCGGAAAGATTATTCAGGGCATGCAGGAGGACACTGGTGCCACCATCACCATCGAGGAGGAAGACGGCGTAGGCAAAATCCAGGTGTCTGGCCCCAACAAGGAGAGCATCGATGCTGCCGTGGCCAAGATACGTGCCATCGTGGCCATACCCGAAGTGGGCGAGGTTTACGACGCCAAGGTTGTCAGCATCATGCCTTACGGCTGCTTTGTAGAGTTCATGCCGGGCAAGGAAGGCTTGCTCCACATCTCCGAAATAGCATGGAAGCGCCTCGAGTCTGTTGAGGAAGCTGGCATTAAAGAGGGTGACACCATCAAGGTCAAGCTCCTCGAAATTGACGACAAGACCGGCAAGTTCCGCCTTTCACACCGCGTGCTCGAAGAGAAGCCCGAAGGCTGGGAGGAACGTCCCGCACGCCGTCCGCGCCGCGAAGGTGGCGAAGGTGGTCACGCACCACGCCGTCCGCGTCGCGACTAATCAGCATTGAATGATAAAGCCATAGAAGCTTGAAATCCCCTTGCGGCTGCACAGCCGTCAAGGGGATTTCTGTTGTTTCAGACACAAGGTTCACACTTGACACAATACACACACTGCACCATGCGGGGCAAACTTTCGGACTTATAAATACGGTCACTTGCAACCCCATCAACCACCTTTTTGTGGCAAATATTACATTGCAGATGCAAACGATTACGTATCTTTGCCCAATCATAACCAATTGGCGGAACAGGCAAACAAGTTGACAAGTTAACGGGTTAACAGGTTAGTTTGCCAAGCTTTTTAAGTTTCCTGTCATTCTGGCTTTAACATAACAAGTTGTATATAACATACTTACTTGTTAACCTGTCAACTTGTTAACCCGTTAACCTGGAATTCCGCCAACGGATATACATCTAATATCATCACCACCATGAACAAATTGCTACTCACACTGCTCACACTCTGCCTGTCACTTACCATGCAGGCACAAGCCCGCCACGGCGGCAACGACAACCCCTTCAACACTGTCAGCTACCGCCCCTTGCCTTCACTGTGCGTCAACGGGCAGCAGGGCGTGTCGGCCGCATTTGCCGGCAGCACGGGCAGCAAACTATTAGTGGCCGGCGGCTGCAACTTTCCGGGCACACCGGCTGCCGACGGCGGTGACAAGCAATTCTATGCCGACATCTACGAACTTAACCTGCACCACACCGCGGGCACAATGCAATGGCGCAAAATAGGCTGTCTGCCGCAACCCGCCGCCTACGGCGTGGGTGTGAGTGTGCCACACGGCATGGTGTGTGTGGGCGGCACAAGCAACGGCAAGCAGAGCCTGGCCAAAGGCTACTACCTCAAGTCGGGCCACAACCACCAACTCGTAATAGAGGCACTGCCCGCACTGCCCCAGCCGCTCGACAACATGGCGGGGGCCTACGGCGGCGGCTACATCTACGTGGCCGGCGGACTGAGCAACGGTAGCCCCTCGCAGGCTGCCTACCGACTGCGTTTTCCCGGCGGCAAGCAGTGGGAGCGCCTGCCCGACCTGCCCGGTGCCGCACGTGTGCAGCCCGTGGGCGTGGTGCAGAATAGCGCCACGGGGCCTTGCTTTTACCTGGCGGGCGGATTTGCCCCTGCCACCGACACCCAACGGGGCATGGCACACACCGACGGGTGGTGTTACAACCCCGCCACACACCAATGGACACGTATGGCCCCCATTGTGCCACACGGCCGCACCGAGGCCGTCACCCTGGCCGGTGCCGCAGGTGTGCCCTCGGGCTGTGCCCACATAGTGTTTGCGGGCGGTGTGAACAAACAACGCTTTGAGGCGGCCATCAACCGACCTCTGCTCATCAAACAGGCACGGATCGACGCCCAAAGGTATGGCACACAGGCCATGCACGCCTATGTGGCAAGGCTCGAACTCGAAAAGGCCACCTACATGCGCCAGCCCGAGGCTTGGTACGCTTTCAACGACGAACTCATTATTTACCACACCATCACCAACACGTGGGTGGCCGAAAGCCGCTCGCCGCTGTTGGCACGCGCCGGGGCTGCCCTTGTGGCATGTGACGGCGAATGGGTGGTGGTGGACGGCGAGAGCAAGCCGGGCATCAGGTCGGCAGCCGTAACAGCTGTCAAGATGGACGTGCGGCCCACCTTTGGGTGGCTCAACTGGACGGTGCTCGTGGCCTATCTCGTGGGCATGGTGCTGTTGGGCTATTACTTTATGAAGCGCGGCGAGGGCAATGCCGACGACTTTTTCAAGGGCGGCGGCCGCATACCCTGGTGGGCAGCGGGCATCAGCATCTATGCCACCATGCTCAGCGCCATCACATACATGGCCTACCCCGCCAAGGCTTACGCCACCGACTGGACTTACTACCCCATGCTGGTGACCATACTGCTGGTGTCGTTCCCCGTTATCAAGTATTATTTGCCATTTTTCAGACGCCTCAACGTGACGAGTGCCTACGAGTATCTTGAACGTCGCTTCAACGCGCCCACACGTCTGCTGGCATCGGCCTTGTTCATCATCTTTATGGTGGTGCGCATGGCATTGGTGCTCTACTTGCCCTCGCTGGCACTTACGGCGGTTACGGGCATCAACCTCTACATCTGCATTGTGCTCATGGCGCTTGTCACCATCGTTTACTGCACCATGGGTGGTGTCGAGGCCGTGGTGTGGGGCGATGTGGTGCAGGGCTTCATACTGGTGGGTGGGGCACTCTTTGCAGCCGGCTACCTGGTGTGGGGTACCGATGGCGGTGCAGGCGGTTTCTGGCAGATAGCCATGGACGACCACAAGATGCGGCTCTTTAGCTGGAGCCTCGACTACCGTTCGGCCACCTTCTGGGTTATTATATTAGGCGGTATGGCCAACAACCTCATATCTTACACCAGCGACCAGACTGTCATTCAGCGCTACCTTACCACCAAGGACGAGGCTGGCGCACGGCGCAGCATCATGCTCAACGGCCTGATGAGCGTGTTTGTGAGTGTGGCATTCTTTGCCATTGGCACAGGGTTGTACACCTTTTTCAAGACACACCCCGCAGCGCTCGACTACACCATGGGCAAGGCCGACACGATATTCCCCTTCTTCATGATGAGCCAGCTGCCACAAGGGGTGGCCGGACTGCTCATTGCGGCTATTTTTGCCGCTACCATGAGCACCATATCGTCCAACATCAACTCTGTGGCCACGGCCTACAGTGTCGACTTTTACCAACGTTTCCGCCCCACTGCCAGCAATGCTGCCACCCTGCGCGTGGCACGCCGCACCTGCATCGTGTCGGGCGCATTGGGCATGTGCATGGCACTGCTCATGGCCACATGGCACATTCTCTCGCTGCTTGACTTTTTCCAGGAGATACTCGGATTGCTCTCAAGCGGTCTCGGCGGTCTGTTCCTGATGGGCATATTCTTTCCGCGCATCGGCGGCAAAGCGGCTCTTACGGGCTTTGTGTGTGGCGTGGGAGCAGTGTTTGCCGTGCGCTATTTCACCGACACGAGTTTCCTGCTCTACGGCTGCATCGGCATGGCCACATCGGTGGCTGTTGGCCTGCTGTGTTCTTGCTTTGTCAGGGAGCACAAATCACTCGCCGGATTGTGCTGGAAAACACGACCCTAACGCCCGAGAGCGCACACTTTTTCGAAAAACGTGCAATTTATCGTATCTTTTTAGCCTAAAAGTTTGTCAGTATTAGGAATAAGCATTACTTTTGCACGCGGAAACTTAAATACAAGGAACATAATTCATTAAATTCAAATAAAGAAACTATGTCTGATATTGAAGCAAAAGTAAAGGCTATCATCGTTGACAAGCTCAGCGTTGACGAATCTGAAGTTAAGAACGAAGCAAGCTTCGCTAACGACCTCGGTGCTGACTCTCTCGACACTGTAGAGCTCATCATGGAATTTGAGAAGGAATTTGGCATCACTATCCCCGATGACAAGTCTGAAAAGATTTCAACCGTAGGTGACGCTATCGCTTACATCGAAGGAGAAGTTAACAAGTAATCTGCTTGTCTTACGACTACCCAACCCAAAACAATTAACGTTTAACGTTACGCGTCTGCGTCGCTATGCTGTCAGCCCCTGACGGTGTGGAGACAGGTCGCTGTACGTTAAACGTTAATTGCATTATGGCATTACACGCCTACAAAAACACTGCATATCAACACGTTTCACCCCTATGCTGCAGCACACAGCTGAACGGCTCTGGTGCACACAAGCCCACCCCTCGAAACACGCCTTATTTGTTTAGTAGATTAGCGAGTACTACCCCAGCCCACCCATCGCGTGGCGCGGGAAACAAGCGGACAGCACACTGCCGCGTGCGTGCTAATCTACTAAAGTGCAGAGAGAGCCACAGGGCACACACCGCCCATGCTGCCACTCAAGCTGACGGCTGCGCATTCATTAACGATATTCAAACTTTATGGAACTCAAAAGAGTTGTTGTAACAGGCCTTGGCGCCCTCACACCAGTAGGTAACACAGTACCCGAAACTTGGGAAAACATCAAGAACGGCGTTAGCGGCGCCGGCCCTATCACACACTTCGATGCGTCGAAGTTCAAAACACAGTTTGCATGCGAAGTGAAGGGCTTTAAGGCTACCGACTTTATCGACCGCAAGGAGGCTCGCAAAATGGACCTTTACGAGCAGTACGCTCTCGTGGCTGCCATGGAGGCTATCAAGGACAGCGGCTGGGACCTCGAAACTATCGACAAGAACCGCATCGGCGTGGTGCTCGGTGTAGGTATCGGTGGTATTCACACCTTTGAGGAGGAAGCTGGCTACTATGCCATCAACAAGGAGAACGGCCCTAAGTTCAACCCCTTCTTCATTCCTAAGATGATTGCCGACATCGCTGCCGGACAAATCTCTATCCAGTATGGTTTCCACGGCCCCAACTACACCACTACATCGGCTTGCGCCTCTTCAACCAACGCTTTGGCCGACGCCTTCAACCTCATTCGCCTCGGCAAGGCCGACGCCATGGTGACCGGTGGTGCCGAAGCTGCCATCTGGCCCTGCGGCGTGGGCGGATTTAACGCCATGCACGCGCTCTCAACACGCAACGACGACCCCACACACGCTTCACGCCCCTTCAGCAAGAGCCGCGACGGCTTTATCATGGGCGAGGGTGCCGGCATACTCATTCTTGAGGAACTTGAGCACGCCAAGGCACGCGGCGCCAAGATTTACTGTGAAGTGGCTGGCGCTGGCATGTCGGCCGATGCACACCACATCACTGCCTCACACCCCGAAGGACTCGGTGCCAACCTAGTGATGAAGGCTGCCCTCGAAGACGCTGAAATGAAGCCCGAAGACATCGACTACATCAATGTGCACGGCACATCTACCCCCGTGGGCGACATCTCTGAGGTGAAGGCCATTACCAAACTCTTTGGCCAGCACGCTTACGAGCTCAACATCTCGTCTACAAAGAGTATGACCGGCCACTTGCTCGGTGCTGCCGGTGCTGTTGAAGCACTCATCTGCTGCCTCTCGGTGCAGAACGATATCGTGCCGCCTACCATCAACCACGAGGACGACGATCGCGACGAGAACATCGACTACAACCTCAACTTCACCTTTAACAAGGCACAAAAGCGCACCGTACGCGCTGCATTGAGCAACACATTCGGCTTTGGCGGACACAACGCCTGCTGCATTGTAAAGAAGTATGAAGCCTAACGCACCCAAAGGCGCGTAACATGTGCAAATGTGCAAATGCGCAGATGTGCAAATGCTATCACGCATAGCATTTCGGCACGCTGGCGCATCTGCACATTTGCGCTTTTCCCATATCCACATCATACACCCTAATTCAACGGCAATTTGTGCGCCCGACTTGCGCAACAGCACGTCACGCCACATTTGCACTGCATATATATGATACTGAACTTATTTGACCGCATGAAGCTCCCCTTCCGCAAGAACAAGGAGTTTCTGTCGGCCCTATACGACATATTGGGCTTTTACCCGCACAATATCGAGATATACCGCATCGCTTTCTCGCACAAGTCGCTCAGCTACCGACGTGACGCCGACAGCAAAAAGGGCGGCAAGGACCGCAAGGCCAACAACCGCGACCGCAAACAGCGCAGCGAGAATACCTCGAAACCGCTCAACAACGAACGACTCGAATATCTGGGCGATGCCGTGCTCGAGACTATCGTGAGCGACATTCTCTTCCACCACTTTCCACACAAACGCGAGGGTTTTCTCACATCTACCCGCTCCAAAATCGTGCAGCGCGAGGCACTTAACCGACTGGCTGCCGACATGGGGCTCGAAAAGCTTATTCTGGCTGCACAAGGCACGCGCATGAGCCACACCAACATTGGCGGCAATGCCTTTGAAGCGCTGATGGGGGCCATTTATCTGGACCGCGGCTTCAAAACTTGCCAATGGTTCATTAACAACCGCGTTATAGGCCGGTACGTCGACCTTGACAACGTGGCGCAGAAGGAGGTTAACTTTAAGAGCAAACTGCTGGAGTGGAGTCAGAAAAACCGCATCAACATCAACTTTAAGGACTCTGCCTGCGATGGCGAAAAGGGCTTCCGCACCGTTATCAGCATCGAAGGCATCACCATAGCACGCGGCAGCGGACGCTCAAAAAAGGAGAGCCAGCAGGAGGCTTCGAAAGAGGCACTCACACGCATGCGCCGCGAGCCTGCCACATACGACAGCATCTTCCGTGCTAAAGAAAAGCGCACTGCCATGGAGGCCGAAGAGTCGTTCGCTCTGCCCAAAATCGACACCATCGAGGACGGACTGAGCAAGGGCAAGACTTCAAAAGCCAAGGGCAAGAACAAGGCCGACGCCCCCGTGCTCGAAGAGCAGGACAGCAAGGCTCCGAAGAGCGCACAGGAACTCTCTGACGAGGCTTACGACACGGCTTACGACGAGGCTGCCTCGTACGAAGTGATTGACACACCACCTGCCGAACCCGTGCTCACGGCTGAGGACTACGAGGCCAAGGGCATACCCGCTCCCCCCGAAGAGGACGAGCTGAAAGCTGCCGACGAGAGCCTGCGCAAAAAGCGCACACGCAACCGTGGCCCCAAGACCATGGGCGATGCCGTGAAGGGACAGACCAAGGGTGCCACTACCACCGAGGAGCGTGCCGCCAAACGCGAGGCTGAACGCCAAGCCGAAGTGGAACGACAACGCGCCAAGGCAGAGCACAAGCGCCAAATGGCTGAAAAGGCCAAGGCCAAAGCCGAAGCCATCGAAACCAAGGCAGAGCCTGAACCTCTGACCGAAGCCGTGGCAAGCGAGACGCAGACACAAATATCGGGTCTGTTAGGCGCACTCCGCACACACGCCGACCATGAGGCTGAAGCCATCGCAGAGAACCGCCACGCCAAGACCGAAACACCCAGCCACACTGAAGCCGAAACACCCGTTGCCCCAAGCGCTGAAATGGCCAATGACGCTGACACCGCCCACACAGCCGACGAAGTGCAAACGCTGGCCGAAGTGGAAGAAACCTTCATCATAAAGGAGGACATCAAACCTGCACAGCAAGCTGAGGACGAAAGCCAGGAGGCCGCACTCGAAAGCCACGAGGCTACAAATGAAAGCCAAGAAGCCGCGCTCGAAAGCCACGAGGCCGCAAACGAAGTATTGGCTGAAATGGAAACAGAAGTTGAGCCCGAGACCAAGCCCGAAGCTGAGACCGCATTTGACAGCGTAACAGAGAAGGCTGAAAATGAGGCTGGGGAGGCAGACAAAGTGGCCGAAGAAAGCGACAGCATGACCGTTAATACTGACAGCGTAGCCGAAGATAGTGATGACACTACCATCAACACCATTGACACTACCGCCACTGCCGACTGCACTACCGCCACAGCCGTTGAAACTACCGAGGTAGCTGAGCCCGAGGACAAAGACCTTGACAACGACAGCGAGTCAGACGCCGCCACAAGCATTGTGCCATCGCTCACGCTGGACGACATTGTGTTCGGCACAGAGCACGACGAGCATTTTGCCACTTTGCGAGATAACAACTTTGACAGCGCCGACAGCGAAAACAACACTGCGGTACAAGCGGACGAGGCTGAAGCAACACAAGACAAGCCTCAGCGCAACAAAAAGCGGACTAACAACAACCGCCGTCGCCGCCGTCCACAAAATGCCAACAAGCAGGGCACAGAAAGCAGCGCCAATGGCAAGGCCGAAAATGCAACCAGCGCCAATGCGCCCACGGCCAATGCTGACAAGCCAAAGCCACACAAGCACAGAGGCCGCCGACGTCCTAACAAGGGCAAAAAAGAGGGCGACGCATAACGTGCTTCAATAACATAACTACCTCACCACGCGGGAGGGCATGCCTACAACTGTAACGCACATTACGGTTATTGGCACGCCCTCCCGCGTCGTTTTACCAACCCCAATCCGTTGGTACAACTGCCGCGGATAATGATATAAAAGGCGGTTTTTCGTTTTTTTAATCCAGGGAGCAATACCAAACGGCAGTTTTTTTCGTTAACTTAGCATCGCTTTCACAACCATACGCCTCCCACCACGAGGAAAACTGGCCCCGAAAGCCATCATTTCAAAAACACAGTAACTAACCCACTAATCCTTGATAATGGAAACACGTAATAAGAACTACTGTATCATTCTGGCCGGTGGTGTTGGACGCCGCTTGTGGCCCGCAAGTCAGAAGGAGCTGCCCAAACAATTTATCGACTTCTTCGGCACAGGCCGCACCCTGCTGCAACAAACCTTCGACCGCTTTGCCCGTTTTATCCCCACCAACCACATATACATATCCACCTACGAGAGCTATGTGTCCCTTGTGCGCGAGCAACTGCCCGAAGTGCCCGAGACCAACATTCTGCCCGAGCCCGTGCAGCTCAACACCGCCCCCGCAGCCATTTGGGGCACATGGCACACAGTGTTGTCCGATGCCGATGCCAATGTAGTGGTAAGTCCGGCCGACCAACTCATACAGCACGCCGACCGTTTCGAAGCCCAGATACTGCGCGGTCTCGACTACGTTGACACCCACGCCGACTTCCTGGCCATAGGCGTCAAACCCACGCAGCCCAACACAGCTTACGGCTACATACAGATGGGCAACGCCATAGGCAACGCCGACGACAAGCTGCACAAGGTGCAATCGTTCAGCGAGAAGCCCGAACTCGACTACGCCAAGATGTTTATGCAGAGCGGCGAGTTCCTGTGGAACACCGGCATATTCATGTGGAAAGGCAAGACCCTCGGCCAGCACCTCTCAAGCATGGCACACCGCCCCGACCGCCCCGTTGAAGAGGTGGCCAAACAAATGGTCACCATAGCCGAGGAGATGAACTACGTGCGCTCATGCATACCCGAGGGCCTGCCGCGCAGCATCGACCTGCTTGTGCTTGAGCACTGCAGCAATGTGGCAGTGCTGGAGTGCAACTTTGGGTGGGCCGACGTAGGTTGCTGGACAGAGCTGCACGAAGTGTCGCACACCGATGCCGACGGCAATGCCGTGAGCGGTGGTGCCCGCGTGATGCTGCAAGGCACCCAAAACTGCATGGTGCGACTGCCACAACACATGAAAGCCATCATAGCCGGCCTCGACGGCTACGTGATAGCACAGCAAGGCGACATACTGATGATATGCCCCAACAGCGACCCCGACGCCACGCGCCGCCTCATCAACGAGGGCCAGTTCTTCTGACCTCCGCTCCCCCACGCCCCACATAGCCGCCCCGGTGCACCCGCCGCGGTTTCACTGGCAAAAAGTCTCCAATCCGTAACTGATGCCCCGCAGCATCGGCACAGATTGGAGACTTTTTGCGTATATCCGCCACACACCACGCGCCACCACATACAAAGCAAGCAGACGCAAGTCACTCCGTCAAGAGCGTGTATTAAGCAACATTGCCGTCCGGTAAAACTATTCTGATATTATGCTCACGGATCGCACCGATCGCACGGATTTTTCCGTAACGTGCTTTAACACCACGGAGATGACGGATTTGACGGATTTTGTGAGCATTGCATGCTCACTTCGC
>OIYH01001767.1_pt1 | contig 11988 bp, 6 predicted proteins | sample 1587911 | NCBI WGS metagenome assembly OIYH01 (sample SAMN03283252) | human gut metagenome | biome: human-associated habitat; material: feces | host: Homo sapiens | place: USA | collected 2013
CCTTTGCCTTAATGCCCGACGCGAGACGCGTCGCCCCCATTAGTGCTTGCGTTTAATGGTAGCGTTTAGTGATAGCGTTTAATGCTTGCGTTTAGTGATAGCGTTTAGTGCTCCACCACATCACACCCATATTTCGTTAATCATGCAATTTGCCTACACCCTACACTTTTTGCATGCACTGCATTGATTATCAATTCATTACAGAGTGTAGGCAACATCGTTTTACGCCTGCACTTATCTGCACTTGCCTACACGTAAACACTACCACCGCTCTGCAGCCACAGCAGCATGACGCCATGTAAGCGCAAGGGCGGTGATACAATAACGGGAGGCAGTCGTTTCGGTTGCTCTTACCAAAAAATCGCTCCCCCTATGCCAAAAAGTGTAAGTGGCATAACCAATCATGCAAACAGATACTGACGTGTATAATAAGGGGCAAACACCGTGCAAATAAGTGTAAACAGCGTGCAAATAAGTGCAGGTAGTGCAAACAGCGTGTAGGCAAAAAACAAGGTTACCTACACCACGTAACAAACTGATAATCAGCGCAGTGCAGGCAAAGAGTGCAAGATGCAAGTAATTTGCAATGTAACTTTTCGGGTGGGGTGCGCGAGCAATGAAATATGTTTTTCAAGGCAAGCAATGCACCTGTTCCTATTTAAGCAAACAATAATCCGAATACTCTGAAGAATTATCAGAACCGCCCAAAAGTGCTTTTTCAGCATATAAAGTTTGCAAAACCACTGATTTTGTTGTACTTTTGCTGCATGTATTTTGCATTATTGCGACACACAGCAAAACAATATACAAATCAATCTAATAATTACCAATCACAACAAACTCTATGAAAAGATTTTCACTTTTCTTGTTTGCGTTGTTCGCCCTGCTGATGGGCGTCCCGCCACAGGCTGCCCTTGCCAAAGCCGGTGACGTGGTGACAAACCTCAGCAATTTGAGCAATAGCAAAGTTTACAACATCAAGAGTGTGCGTGGCTATCTGCTGTATAGTGCAAACTATACGGACAAGCTGGCTGGTAGCGCAGGTTCTGGCGTCAAGGACGCCGGTACTGCCAGCGCCACAGCCGCCGCACAGCAGTTTGCCATCTACACCGTAGGCGGCAAGCACTTCCTTTACAGCGTGGGGGCCAAGAAATTCGTGTCGTCTAACGGCAATTACGAAAGCGCCCCTAACACTGAGCTGTCAATTACAGCTACGGGCAATGCCAACTATCCTTGGTCGTTAAAGCTCGGTTCAAACACCATCAATATGCAAGCAAGTGGCGGTTATCCGTTTGGTTGCGCAGTTGACAGCTGGGATACTGCCGATGACGGCAACCGACTGACGATTGTGGAGGCCACACTTGACGAGGCTACAGACATCGAGTCGCCCATGGTGCCCCTGCTTCAAAATGTGTATAATGGCTACGTGGCACAGCTCAAGGCTGCCAATGGCATGAAGTACTTCTATCACGATGCTTCTGATGCCATTAACAGTTTGCCCGCTACGGCACCTGCTACCAAGGCCGAACTCGAAACCGCCATTGCCAATTTGCAGACTAAGATCGAAGATCTGAACTCTGCCGAAGGCGTGCTTGGCACCGACCTCAATGGCAAGACACTCTTCATCGGCAACTTGCTGCACAGCAAGATGTACATGAGTGCACAGGGAAAGGACGGCGGCAATGTGCTCGGCTCTGACGAGAGCGGTTGGCAGGCCAACCATGCTTGGGTATTTGAAAAGGCTGACAAGGACAACACCTATTATATAAAGAATGCCGAGTCTGGCATGTACATAGGTGCAATTCCTGACAAAAATAACAAATGCGTCCCCCTCGTAGCCGACAAGGCTTCAGCACAAGTTTACACCGTGGCTTATGCCGGCAAGAACGGCTATTGCAACATCTATGTTGAAGGCGGAACAGCCGATCTCAATGCCTTGCACATGGTTATTTGGAACGGTGTGGTACGTTGGAGCACTACAGCCGATGCCTCAAAATTCCGTTTGGAAGATGCTACCGATGTACTTGCCGCTTACAACAAGTACTACACTATCAAGGTGGCCTCGGGTGCCTATCTTAACGCTGAGGACAACAATGTAGTGTTGAAAGGCTCGTCAGTAGCCGGCCTCAATTATTGCTGGCACGTGGTGAAGATGGCTGACGGCACTTACCGCTTTATCAATGCCAAGAATGCAGGCAAGGTGCTCGCCAGCAATGGCAGCGAGGGTGATGCCCGCGCTACCCTGCAGAGCCCGGCCCTCACAAACTACGATGCCACTTATGCCACTTACTTTGATGGTTCTATCAAGCTCGACGGCAGCGGTGTAAGCCAGGTTAAGTTGGTTGGCTCTGCCAACAACTACTGGAACAAGCGCGGCGACAACCTCGGTCTTTGGAACAATACAGCAGCCGGTAGCGGCAACGATGCAGGTTCAAACTTCACATTCGTTGAAGTACAACCCTCTGACGACATTCTCTATGCCGAGTACAACACTGTACAGCCCGGCACACGTCCCACCGACATCAGCAAGTATGCCCTGTGGTACAATGTGCCCGTGGCCAAGACCGGTGTGAGCGACACGTGGATGGAATACGCCCTCCCCTTGGGCAACGGCCAGCTTGGCGCCACTATCCGCGGCGGCATCTTCAAGGACGAACTCCAGTTCAACGAAAAGACCCTCTGGCAGGGCAGCACAGGCAATGGCGGTGGCGAGAACAACTCGCGCGGCTGGTACCAGAACTTCGGTTCGGTAATGGTGACCGACATGAGCAAAGCATTCTCGTTTGCCGACGACACCAAGCCTGTGAAGGACTATGTGCGCTACCTCGACATCGTCAATGGTGTGGGTGGTGTAAACTACAAGAGCAGCGACGATGCCACCACTTACAGCCGCCGCTACTTCACTTCAGCCACCGACAAGGTGCTCGTGGCACACTACGAGGCCAAGGGTACCGACAAGCTCAACCTGAAGGTGACCTTCATGCCCGACAACCAGATTGGTGCCGGCAGTGTGACTTACGCCGATGGCGGTGCAACCTTCAGCGGCAAGATGACCCTCGTGTCGTACAACGCTGCCTACAAGGTACTCGCCAGCGATGGCGCAACCATCAAAACAGACAATGAGGGCATTCACGTGTCTGGCGCAGAATGGGTGAACGTGTTCCTCGCTGCCGCCACCGACTTTGATGCCACTAAGGCCGGCTGCAAGAGCGGTGCCTCCGCCGACGACATTGCTGCCACCGTGCAGGGCCGCCTCACTGCAGCTACTGCAAAGGACTACACTACCCTGCTCAATGACCACGTGGCCAAGTTCAGCGGCTACATGAACCGTGCCGACCTCAACATTGCCGAGGCTTGCACAGACAAGACTACTGAGGAACTCCTCACATATTACAATGCCGCCGCTGCCAACAAGAGCACTGCCGACGCTTACTACCTCGAGAGCCTCTACTTCCAGTATGGACGTTACATGACGGTAGCAGCCAACCTCGACGGTTCAATCCACGCCCCCAGCAACTTGCAGGGTATATGGAACGACCGCTCGAACACCGACTTCTGGCACTGCGATATCCACGCCGACATCAACGTACAGATGAACTACTGGCCCGCTGACCCCACAAACCTCAGCGAGATGCACTTGCCCTTCCTCTACAACATCATCGACCTGGCTTCGGCTCCCAACTCTCCTTGGGTAGCTTTGGCACAGAAGGTTAAGAAAGGTGCCAAGGGCTGGACTATAGCTGTTGAGAACAACATCTTTGGCGGCACTTCAACCTGGGAGAACAGCAACATGAAGGCACTCGGTGCCTGGTATTGCGACCACTTGTGGCGCTACTACAAGTACACGCTCGACCGCGACTTCCTTAAGAAGGCACTCCCCGTAATGTACCAGAATGCTCTCTTTACCAAGAGCATCGCTACAAAGAATACCGATGGGCAGTATGTAATTACAGGCGAATGGAGCCCCGAACACGGTGAATGGAACCAAATCACAGCCTTTGCCCAGCAAACAGCTTATCAGGGCTTGAAAGACTTGTTCGAAGGCTATGCCGAACTCGGTAGCGAATCACCCGTTACTGCAGCCGAGATGGCTGAGCTCGAAGACCTTTACAACAACTTTGACAAGGGTGTGTGGGTTGAGAACTACAATCCCGGCGGCGTAAATTGGTCAGAGGCCAAGCCCTGCATCTCAGAGTGGAAGAACCTTCCCCTTTCAGATCCCGATCACCGTCACCTCTCACACCTCATGTGCCTCTACCCCTTCAACCAGGTAAGCGCATTTGCCACAGACGCTGACAGCGTGAAGCAGTTCCAGGCAGCTTACAACGGCATGATTGCCCGTAAGGGCGACGTGACCGGCTGGTCAATGGGCTGGCAGACAAACACCTACGCTCGTTGTCTCGATGGTGACAAGGCTCACTACAACTTGCAGCGCGCGCTCCGTCACTCTACGTCTTACACCATCGCCATGGGCGGTCAGGGTGGTTGCTACTACAACCTGTTCGACGCACACTCACCCTTCCAAATCGATGGTAACTATGGTTGCACCAGCGGTGTGGCCGAAATGTTGCTCCAGAGCTACGACGATGTCATCACAATCCTTCCCGCCCTGCCTTCTTCATGGAAGAATGGTAGTGTGAAGGGTCTCAAGGCCCAAGGCAACTACACAGTTGACGAGGAATGGAGCGAGGGCAAGGCCACCGCAGTGCGCATCACCAACAACCAGGACGTTGACCGTCAGGTGTCAGTACGCTATGACAACAAGGTGGCTACTTACGACATCTCTGCCAACGCCACTCTCGACATCGACCTCAGCGCTGGTCTGCCCACTGGTGTGAACAAGGTGGTGAATGTGCCTGTCAGCACCATCAAAACCATCTACGATCTCAGTGGCCGTCGTGTAAACAAAGCCGAAAAGGGTGTTTACATTATCAATGGTCAGAAGGTTGTGCTCTAAGTCACGCGTCATCTGCATGAGTGTGGCGCCCATCAAGCACCGCACACATATTGACGGCTGACACGACACACAACTAAATACACATTAAAAGCGTTCCGAATGCGTCCGGCACAAGCCCGACATTTTCGGAACGCTTTCGTTATGTTTACACTTGATGTCTGACGCTTTCCAAGTCCCTGTCTAATTCTCTGTCCAGCTCTCTGTTTAATTCCCTTTCCAAGTCTCTTTCCATTTTTCTATTCAATTCTCTGTCCAATTCTCTGTCCAATCCCCTGTCCAAGTCTCTGTTCAATTCGCTGTCCACGTCCCTGTCTAATTCTCTGTCCATGTCGAGCTTTTCTACATTTCTGTAGCAAATGCTTTGTCCATTGCCTGTCAGTTTGTATCTTTGCACTACAATAGCGCGCCTGTGGCGAAATTGGTAGACGCGCCAGACTTAGGATCTGGTGTTTCACGACGTGTAGGTTCGAGTCCTATCAGGCGCACGAAGTATGCTGATTTCCAACATGCTATAATTTATTGCGTGCTAAAACGCGTGCGATTTAGCGGTTATGGTTACTTATTGAATAAGTCCATAGCCGTTTTTTATGCTCTAAATGTTACAATGTACACACACAGCAGGTTGAGGAGTATGTTGATGTGAAAGAGCCCTCGTCGAGCGCATTTGAGTTCGGCACAAAGAATATTGGTGCCAATATCTCTTTGACGTTCTACTTCTAACACGACACCCGTCTGAGAAACATCAAGGCCGAGTTTGAACATCACAATGTTCAGACTCGGCCTTTTCGTATAATAGGGACAGAGACTATTTATTCATCAACGACTTTACAGCCTCGTAAGCCAGTTCCACTCTGTCCTCCAGGTCGATGCCCTGTTCGGTTTGAGGAATAGGTTTCTCCATGTCGATGGTTTCAGTTGTGTGGCCTTGCTCGTCCGGAGTTTGATGACAAATATATAGCTTGTCGTCGGTGAAGTAAAGATATTTATCAGCAAAAGTTAACTTCAACACGCTGCCATCACCTGAATAAGCATACTCGCCAAGACTGATGCCAAGATCGGGGAAATCGCACAGGAGCCGGTCGTTGAGAGCCTTTAAGAAGATGTTGTAGTTGCGGCCGCTAATGCTCTTTTCGGTCCACATCATAAGTATGTTGTAACCCCGTTTCTCGTGTGGATTCTCCTCATCCCAGAAGTACATGCCGTAGCGCTCGGGACGCATGGCGTCGTACTTGACAAGATAGTGACGCCAATCGTACTCACGCGTCTCGCGTAAATACCGGTCAATGACAGACTGTAGCATATCGTTGGTGAAATGCTGGCTCTGAGAGAGCAATGCCAGTAGAATGTCCCTCTTAGGCGCGATGCCTTGCTGGCTGGTGCTAAAGATGGCTCTCCATGACGAGTCGAAATCGGCCGAGCCCGAACCTATCTGGAAACGGTTATTAACGAGCAAAGCGTAGTCGCCTATGCTGAGGAGGGCACGGTTGACAAGCGAATGGTCGCAGGCAAATAATGAGTAGAAGCGGTCAGTGAAATCGATGTGGTCGAGCCCTATCACGCGAATGGCGCCTTGCAGCAAGGGGTGGTTCTCCAACCGGCATAACGTGTCGGCCTTGTCGGCGTGCGTTTGCAGCCATACAGCCTTTTCGTGCTCCTCGGCAAGCTGGTTGGCATTGAAGCTCAGATAACCTTCTTCTATATCGCCATGGGTGAGGATATATTCCGTCTGGCGGAGCAGGTTGGGCATATTGTCTTCGCGCAATTCGTATTCCGACTGCTTTATCAAATTGGTAATGATGCGAATGCGGCGTGCAAACTGTGTGTCGCTTATCGTCTCCTTGTGTTGCAAATAATAAAGGAAGGCATAAAGCATGACACTGCGCCCAATAGGGAACAGACGGGTGCGGCCATTCATGTCGCCATACGTGTAACAAGCCTGGGCAAACACGTTGACGGGGGCTGCCACTACACACTTTTGCGGGTCTGATGCCGTCGGGGTGGTGGTGAGGTAGGTATTGAACAGATGCTCTATGTCGACATGCAGCCAGCAGTCGAAACCCCGCTCAATGAACTCTATATGTTCGGGAGCCTTTTCAGAGTCCCTGAATAGATCCTCGACAATAGACAGTATATCTGAAGAGTTCTTTTTCAACTCTTCGTCTTTATAATAAATGATGTCTGTAAGGAAACGTAAGTAGCGTATGAATTTGTCGTCCACCACATCGTCGGCCGAAGAGCCGGTTTGCCCATTACGGTAGGGCCACAGCAAATCTGTCCAGTCAAGGTCCATCTTCTGCTCTATCCGGTGTTGTAACTGCTCAGCATCTTGCTGCGGCATAATGCTTGGACTGATGGCCCTGATACTTGCCTCCCACTCAGCCTTAACATTCTCAAACTCGGTGAGGGGTTTGCCTCTTGAGTTCATTTTGATGTAAAGATCGTCGGTGGCCCCGAGCTGCTTGATGGGAAGGAAATAGAAGGAGATGCACCCGGCCTCAAGACGGGGCCAAAGATTGTTACAAGAGTTATTGAACATAACATGTATGTAGTCAATCATTCTCAGCATGGCGCTGATGGTGGAATCGTTTTCCCAGTCAAGCGGCATCCAGTTTTGGTCTGTTATTTCTTCTGAAAGTTTGAAGCGGTTGAAATCGGGCTGGTAGTCGGGCGACACCAGGCGCTTGCAAAATTCGCGTGCACTGTAGCGTGTGGCATAAGAGAATTTTGTAAGGAAGGCCAGCTTGTCCTCGCTCACACCCTCACGACGGGCAATGTACCAGTGCAGCAGGAAGAGGGTTGTCAACCGCTGCTGTCCGTCGAGCGGAATGAGCGTACGGTTATTGTCAATTTCGCCATAAACGAAATCGAGCGTGACAGGCTCATTATTTATGAGTGCCTTTTTCAGCGCGCCAACAAAGCGTCTACGAATGTCCTCTACCTTAGGCATATCACGTCCTTGAGCATAATCACGTTGAATGAGCGGAATTTCTATACCGTTCAAAGCCTCGCCCCCACCCTCTGTGTCACGGAACAGGTCGATAAATGTATATTTCTTAGAATCTATAGTGTTCATCATGCGTTAAATTTTATAAGATCATAATAGGGTGCTATCACGTGCTGTATGGCTTGCAAATAAGCCTCTCTGTCCTTCTGCCCCCAAAAATGCACTTGTACATCAGACGAGTTTTCATAATATTTCAAGAAAGTCATCTTGGTGCAGTAAGGTATGAACTCGCCACTCTTGTCCATTTTGATAATCAAATTGCGCTTTACATCGAATGTGGAGTTGCTCAAACAGGTATTATGGCCACAAGAGAGCAGGGCCAGGTTGGGGAGTGTATTGATATAATCCGTATCGGTAGTATCAGACAGATCGTTTACCACGCGGCGAAAGAAGTCTTCGAAGTCAGATCGTATAAAGCGGCCATCATCTATGGCTTTTTCCACGGCTCTAACAAGCTCATTGTCGGGTTCGTCACGATGAATAGCTTTCAATGATGGCAAATGCTTCTGGAGCCACTCCAGCTGAAGTTCGACAGTTTTCAGTCCCTCAGAGTTCTGTGCATGAATGTGCTCTATGCTCCATTTCTCGTTATTATATTCATTAAAGGGGAAACGCTGTCGCACGCAATACGATATAATAGATTGCACATTAAATAGCAGGAGTATGCGGCATATCCGGTTATAATCCTTGTGGTAGTCTAAATCCCAATAACTGTCTTTGTCGTTGGTGCTCCAGGTGATGGATTCTGCAATCATCTCGTCTAACCGATCCTTAAACTCGCTCTTGCGTTTGCCACGTGCCTCGTCAAACAAATCGGCCATTGTATTACTGCCCGAAGCTATCAGATAGCCAATTTTGTGGTAGTACACATTATCCTTGTACCACTCTTTCAGTTGCAAGAACCCGTTGATTACCTCTTGCCACACGCTGTCCCTGTCTGAATGTTTCAAGCGCTCCTCCATTTTGAAGAATGTGAAGAGGGGGTCCTTCTCTGCATCTTGCTTGTGGCACATGAGGTCGAACAAGATGTCTATTCTGGTAGGATAATCCTCTGCACGCTTACGCGTGATAAAAGCCCAAAAGGCACCATCGTCATCACGTAATTGTTTCTCGATGTCGTCCCATTGAATAGCAATTTCGTACTTTCTGCGGTTTTCCATACCATTGGGCGTATCCGAAAGGAAGAGCGCACGTATCAGTTCGGCATTGGTCAGCTGTATTTTGCCTACATTCAATCGCGTAAAGAGCGCTATGGGGTCGGCCTCAGCACCCACTTCGTACCATATCACCTTTACCCTTTCGTTGACGTAGTTACAGAGTTTGTACAGAGCAGAACTCTGGCTGTACGTGTCGTCAGGAAAAGTCTCCTCCAGCCAGTCCTTAATGGTAGTATATGCCTGATAGATGTGGAAAAAATCTATATTCGTTTGGGCCAGCTGCGGGTCCATATTATCAAGAAAGGCTTGCGTCTTCTTCCTTGTTTCATACTCAAAACTAAATTCGGGTTTAACGAATTTGAAGAAGTTCTGCTCGACATAACGCAGCAGAATGTAAATGGTAGTGAGTCGTTGCTGCCCATCAATCAGGTCGTACTGCAACTCGCCTTTTTTCTGCACCACAACGGGCTGCAAACAATAATCTTTTTCCTGTCCGTTTGCCTCCATGCACTGATACAGGTCGTTGAGGAGCGTTTTAACTTGCGTCCGTTCCCATCTGTATCCGCGCTGATAGGCAGGAATGTGGAATGTGCCGCGTATGTCTTTAATAGGCTTGGCTTCTAATATTACGTAGTTTTCCATGTCATGTTATTTATTTGTAGTTATTGTATTCAAGCAGGCACTTTAACATAATAAGCAGAATGGCGGAATGTCTGAAAAGGCTATGCTATCTTACCAGTAAACTCGTTAACTCGTCAACTTGTTTACTGATTTCGCCAACGCGTATATATATAGTACTTTGCGCTCAGAATTATAAAAAAACAAGTAAAAAATTTAAGTGCTCAAAGTTTCGGATCTTGAAAGGACGGGGAAAGCCCAAGCTAAACCCGAAAGTCGAGCTAAGTGTTAACTTGCATAAGGTTCTTAAACTCTTGGACAAATATACAACCATTTTGCGTCATACTGTATTGTCCTATCTGTCCTATCTAATATTTGTGTGCATTTCGAAATGCGCTGATGCGCAGATACATACACTATTTATAACGCAAATATACACACGTTTTGCGAAATGCCCATTGGGGGGGGTAAAAGTATGTTAACGCGCTTATAAATACCGCTTTTTGTAGTAATGGCGTACTTAATTACATAGCAAGGGCGTGCAATCACTCTATTGCACGCCCTTGTTATTATGAGGTTCACCCACATAAAGCACCAACGCCCCATCAGCACTTGCATGAACAGGCAAAGTGCTTGTGGCTCAGAGCATAAAGTCCCACGATGCAACCACATTTATTTGCAAATCGCCATAATGAATGCTTTGCGCTTGATTGCAAGTTACGATTGAAGCCTTTTTACAACCAGTTGCCGCAGAAGCTGCGCACAAGCCCCCACATTCGCGTGGTGTGTTAAACTCGTCAAGTTCCCAGCAAACCTGAATGAGTTCTTTCACACCCTCGTCATTTGCTATTACAAAGTCGCACTCTGCCCCCTCGTTGAAGTAATAAATCTGTTCATTTTCATTCAAATGTCTGGCAAGATGCATATAAACAGCATTTTCGAGAGCCTTGCCCTTCTCCTCGCTCTGCGGCAACAATACTGACTTGGCCAATGCAAAGTCCACCACATAGTATTTTGACAGAGAGGTGCTTTGCTTAATGATGGATTTAGAATACTTAGGCACTTTATGCAGCAGAAAAATATTGCACGCGTAATCAAGCCACTGGTAAAGCGAATCTTTTGACAATTTGAGCCCCTGCGACTTCAGGTCGTTGTAAATGTTATTCACACTGGAGGGCTTTGTGATATTATTGAACACACGTTTCAAAAAATAGCGCACGACCGAGGGAGAGGCACTAATATTATAGTGTTCTATCATGTCGCGGAAAAGCATTGTGTTGAAATATGCCTGTAACAGCTTCACCCGTTCGGTCTCGACATTGGCCAATACAGCTTGAGGGAAACCACCAGTTAAAAGATACGACTTAAACATATTTGCCATCAATGCCGCCCCCTCCTCTGTATAGCGGTTGGCTTTTACCCCTTTGAAGGCAATGAATTCCTTGAAGCTCAACGGATATTCGGTGTACTCATCAGGCCAGCCGCGCAAAGCAGAGCTCATTTCACCCGACAACATCTGCGCCGTGCTGCCTGTAACATACACGTTTTTACAATAGCTTTTGTAAACACGCAGAACGAACAACTCCCAACCCTTCACTATCTGTATCTCGTCAAAGAACATATACACACTGCTCAAGGGACGGTCCGGATACATCAAGCGATAGGCTTGCAATATTTCGTCAAAGTCACTTACGTCCATATTGGCCAAACGCTCATCGTCAAAACCAATGTAAAGTATTTGCTCCTTATCTACGCCCGATGCCAACAAGCGGTTTATAGTCAAATGCAGCAACGACGATTTGCCACAGCGGCGCACACCCGTCACCGTCACAATACGTTGTTTATTTAACGGGAGTTGAAGTGAGCGCTCGTGCAGCGACAAGGGTATTTCCTCTTGATGCAACGCTATTATCGACTGAAATATGTTTCGCAAATTCATACGGCAAAGTATTTATGTTTGTGCAAATATAGCAACTTTCCGTCTCAGAAGGAAAATATCGGACAAACTTTCCTTCTGGGACGGAAAGTTTGGCGAAATCTTTCCTTGCAGAAAGGAAAGTTGGACCGAAACAACACAGATACGCAAATGAACTGATGCCGTAACACGTGTGCCAACTGCCAAGTGCTAACGCCTGACAAACAGGTGAGCAGAGGTGATATCGGCATCAAAAGCGAGACTATTTTTGGGCATTCAGAGTTGTATGAAACGCGCTGCAAGAAAACGCAAGCACTAATGGGACGCGTCCCGAGGC
>OIYH01001768.1_pt1 | contig 11985 bp, 6 predicted proteins | sample 1587911 | NCBI WGS metagenome assembly OIYH01 (sample SAMN03283252) | human gut metagenome | biome: human-associated habitat; material: feces | host: Homo sapiens | place: USA | collected 2013
TGTTGCGATGCTGCCTTGCTCATTCGCGTGCGTCGCGTGCGCCAACCTCGGCTGATGCGCTATTTCGAATGATCGTTTGGCGATTCGCATACGGCCTGCGATATGCGCGACCGCTTGTTGAAATGTCCTATCTCAAGTTATGCGTCGATGAACCACGCGCCCCTCGGGCGGTTGGTCAGCGACAGCAACAACATGAGAAATTGAACATGGCTCATACGATAGCACGGACGTGGACATCGGCATGTCGCGCCCGTCCACGATATGGAACGCCCGACGTCCGGCACATAACGACGTCAATCGTTTGACGCCATGTGCGGCAGGAGATGGCGAAATTACAGCGAAGCGGCTTCCACCAGGCGTTTCGTGTATTCATCCCGCGGATGGCCCAGCACCTGGTCCGTCGGGCCGACTTCGACCGCGCGCCCGTCATGCAGGACCAAAATGCGGTCCGCGATGTGTTGCACCACGCCCAGATCGTGGGACACCATGATGATCGCCATATCGGGTTCGGCGTTGCGGATGGCTTCGAAGGATTCAAGGATCCGGACTCTTGCGGCCACGTCGATGGCGCTCATCGGCTCGTCGGCGAGCAACACCTTCGGCCCGTCCACGATGGCGCGGGCGATCGCGGCGCGCTGCGCCTGCCCTCCGGACAGGTCGACAGGGAAACGGTTGGCGAACGTTCCCGGATCGAGGCTCACCATTTCCAGCACTTCGGCCACGCGTTCCGCGACGCGTTCCCGTGGCCAATCCGGATGATGCATTCGCAATGGCTCGCCTATGGATCGGCCGATGCGCCATCGCGGATCCAACGAATCGAACGGGCTTTGGAACACCAATCCGGACTGCATGCGCAACTTGCGCGCCACATCGCCACGAACCGGCTCGCCGCAGTATTCGACGCTGCCGCCGTCCGCGGATTCAAGTCCCAGCAGCACGCGGGTCAGCGTGGTCTTGCCCGATCCGGAGCCGCCGATCACGGCGAGGCACTCCCCCGCACGCACGTCCACATCCACGCCGAACAGCACCTGACGGCGCTCATGTTTCGCGCCATACCATTTGTCGAGGCCGCGGCCGCACAGCACCATGTCCTCATCTGTGTCAGTCATGGTCCACCTCCTTGTGCATGGGATTCCGCACGGGTTTCTGCCCGACATCCTGCCCTGCGTGCAACGACAATGCGCGTGCCGACTGGACCAGCCTGTGTCCCGCGTCGGTGTGCGGATGGTCCAGAAGCGCGGTCGTATCGCCGGATTCCTCAATCCGCCCGTTTTCAAGCACGTAACAGCGCGTGGTGGCCCTGTTCAGCACCGCGAAATCGTGCGTGATGAACAGCATCGACGCGCCCGACTCGTCCACCAGCGACGTGAGCAGGTCCACGATCTGCCGTTGCGTGATCGAATCCAATGCGGTGGTCGGTTCGTCGGCGATGATCAGCCGTGGCGAGGTGACGAGCGCCGTGGCGATGCCGACGCGTTGGCGTTGGCCGCCCGAAAGCTTCACGCCGCGCTCGCCAACCTGGGTTTCGAAGCCCTGAGGCAGGCGCTCGATGAATTCCAGCGCGTTCGCACGCGCCGCCGCTTCGCGAATCTCACCCATGCTCGCGCCGGGCTTGCCATACGAGATATTCTCGGCAACGCTGCGATGGAACAGCAGCGATTCCTGCGGCACATAGGCGATTTGGCGACGCAGCGACTGCTGCGTGCATTGGGCGATGTTTTGCCCATCAAGAAGAATGCACCCCTGCTGAATGTCGGACAAGCGCAACAAAAGCTTCGTGAGCGTGGTTTTGCCAGCGCCGGAAAGACCTACAAGGCCAACGCGCTGGCCTGCTGGTATATGCAGTTCGAAATCGTCGAACACCTGCGTTTTCGCATCGCCGTCGCCATACGAAAAGCCAATGCCCTCGAAATCGATCGCACCCTCACGCACCTGCAAATCGGGCGCGCCAGCAACATCGGCCACCAGTCGCGGCTCATCGAGCGTGGCGGTCATGCCGCTCGCATCGCCAAACGCTCGATTGAAACGCTGCAGGCCGTTGTTGATGAAATTGAACTGGTTTGTGACCGTATAGGTATAGGTGAACATCATCACAAGCGTGCCCGGCGTGATGCCATACCACGCATTGCCGCCCGCGATGAACACGGCCACCACACTCATAATGACCACGGTAATCGATGCCGTGATAATGCCGCGCGTAAGCGAGGCCCACATGCGCTTCGAATCGCGCGCGACCACTTCCCTGTTCGCTGCATCGAACAGCCCGCGCTCATAGTCTTCGCGCCCATACGTTTTAACGGCGAGGATGTTCGATACCGAGTCGGACAGCTCGCCCGACAACTGGTTTTGGGCGCTCGCCGCCTTCTCATTAAGCGACAGAATGCGCTTGTACATGATGTATGAAACCGTGGCATACACCGCGAGCAGCGCCATGAGAATAGCCACATACACCGGCACGCGCGGCGCCAAAATGCCGCACGTAAAAATGACCGAGCAAATAACCGGCAGAAACGGAAACATGATGGTCTCGATAATCTGCTGGTAGGCGCTCATGAATTTCGACGTTTGGCTCACAAGCGTTCCGCCGAAGCGATTGGAATGAAAGCTCATGGACTGGTTGCACAACGCGTCAAAGCTCATCGTGGCCAAATCATACGCGGCTGCGATTTCCAGCTTATACAGCGTGTAGTCTTGGAACTTGCTTGCGGCCTGGCCGAAAACGTTGATCGCGATGAGCGCCACGATATAGGGCCCGTAGGCGGAAAACACCTCATCGGGACTCACACCGCCCTCGCTCACGCGGTCGACGACGAGGCTCATAACGTACGGGTTGCCATACGAAAGCAACGCCACGAAAAGAAACGTCGATACGATAAGGCCCCAAAACAGGCCCTTATGCTTGCGCGTTACCTGCCAGTAGTAATGCAGCGTGCGGCGTGTGGTCGATTGTTGCATGAATTCCCCTTGGCGCCTTTACTGTTCATCGATGAAGCCAACGCGATAATTCGCGAACACCACGCCATCGCCCATCTGGGTCGCATCGAGATCAACATCGGCGTTTATGCTGAAGTCGCGATCGTCCGACTCGTCGCGGAAAATTTGGCGCACACGCCACACATGGGCTGTTTCTTCATCGGATTCGTCGATAACCAGGTATTTCTTCGAACGGGCATCGGCATCGAGCACGATTTCTTCGTGCTGGGCGAAGTATTCATCAAGGGCCGCCTGCCAAGCGCGCTCGCCAAAGCCCCAGTCGGCATCCATCTCGCCCAAGTCGGCCACGCGGCCAAGCGAAGCCAAACGCACGCGCGAGATGAGTGCATTGCGCACGAGCACGGTAAGGCCGCGCCTGTCGCGCACCACGGTGTCGGTTTGCGCCTCGGGCGGAGCCGCGTCAAGCGATGCGCCCGCATTGGCCCATTCGTCCACCAAACTCGAATCAACCGAGCTCACCACGAGTCCAAGCCAGGCGATGATGTCTTTCATCTGTTCGTCGCGCTTATCGATGGGCACCGTACGATCGAGCGCGCGGAAAGCCTCGGCCAAATAGCGAAGCAGAATGCCCTCGAAACGCGCGATTCCCAAGCGCTGGATATAGCCCTTGAAGTCGCTCGCCGTTTCGAGCATGTCTCGCAGAACCGATTTGGGGCTCAACTCGAAATCGCGAGCCCACGGAACCTTCTCGCAATACTGCGCGAAGGCGGAATTGAGCAGGTCTTCGAGCGGCTTGGGGTAGGTGACCTCAGCGATGCGCTCCACGCGCTCATCGTAATCGACGCCGTCCATCTTCATTTCGGCCATAGCCTTATCGCGCGCCTTGCGTTCCTGCGCGCGCAGCACCTGGCGCGGGTTTTCGAGCGTCGCTTCAACCATGGAAACCGCATCGAGCGCATAGGTTTCGCTTTCGGGATCAAGCAGCTCAAGCGCAGCGAGCAAGAACGGCGAAAGAGGCTGGTCAAGCGCGAAATCATCGGGCAGGTCCATCGTGAGCACGTATTCTGTGCCACCATCTTCGGCCTCGCTGCGCTCTACCACGTCGGCATCGATGAGCGTGGCGAACACTTCATCGGCGCGCTGCGAGAGCTTGATTTTTTCCTCAGGCGTCTGCATGGAGTCGTCGATGAGCGCTTCGACGCGAGCACGTGCGTCGCCGCCCTGCTCAACCACGGAAAGCACCATGGAATGGGTGATGCGCAAACGCGGCGTGAGCTTTTCGGGCTGCGATTCAATGAGGTGGTCGAAGGTCTGCTCGCTCCAATTCACGAAGCCCTCAGGCGCTTTCTTCTTTTTGATACGGCGCAGCTTTTTCTCGTCGCCACCAGCCTTCACCATGGCTTTGTAGTTCTCGATTTCATGCTCGGGCGCCTCGGCAAGCACGCGGCCTTCGCTATCGAAGCCCGAACGGCCCGCGCGACCGGCGATTTGATGGAACTCGCGCGAACGAAGGCGGCGCATTTTGTAGCCGTCGAATTTCGTGAGCTGCGTGAAAACCACGGTATGGATGGGCACGTTAATACCCACGCCCAACGTGTCGGTGCCACAAATGACCGGCAGAAGGCCCTGCTGGGCGAGTTTTTCGACAAGCAAGCGATAGCGCGGCAGCATGCCCGCATGATGCACGCCCACGCCGAAACCAAGCAGGCGCTTGAGCGTTTTGCCGAACGCGGTGGTAAATGCCGTGCCCTTCATGGCCTCCTTGACCGCCTCGCGCTGCGTCTTGGTGGCAACGCCATAGCTCGCAAGCGCGCTCGCCGTGGAAAGCGCGGCGTCTTGGGAGAAATGCACCAAATACATGGGGCCCTCGCCAGCACGCAAAGCGAGCTCGACCGTGGCCTCGATTGGCGTTTTCACATATTCATAGGAAAGCGGCACGGGGCGCGGGGCATTCATCACGCGGCTCACCGTATTGCCCGTTTGGCGCTGCAACGTCGCGGCAATTTCGTCAACATCGCCAAGCGTGGCGCTCATCAGCAGAAACTGTGTTTTCGGAAGCGTGAGCAGCGGCACCTGCCACGCCCAGCCACGGTCGAAATCGCTGAAATAATGGAACTCGTCGGCCGCCACTGAATGCACTTGGGCGGCGGCCCCCTCGCGAAGCGCGAGGTTCGCAAGAATCTCGGCCGTGCAGCAAATCACGGGCGCGTCGACGTTGATATGCACGTCGCCGGTGATCATGCCCACATTATCGCGGCCAAGCAATTCGACCAAGTTGAAGAATTTCTCGCTCACGAGCGCCTTGATAGGCGCTGTGTAATAGGAACGCTCGCCAAAGCACATGGCCATGAAATGCATGCCAAGCGCCACGAGCGATTTGCCGCTGCCCGTCGGCGTGCCCAAAATCACGTGGTCGCCCACCATGATGTCCATGAGGGCTTCCTCTTGGTGCGGCCACAGCTCAATGCCGCGCGACTCGCACCATTCCATGAACGCCATGAACGACTCTTCGGTAGAGGCGTCTTCGTCATAGAGCCTATTGGCGATGCGGCCGAGCTCGCCATGGGCGGCGGCTGCGATTTCGTCGGCCTCAACGACTTCGGTAAGATCTTCGGGATGAGCGTCTGACATGGCAGGCCTTTCGTGCCAATCAAGTTGGCAAAAGAAAAATGCGGTGATAAAGTGGGCCCAATGGCGAGCCTGCGGGTAGGATCCAGGCAACGCCGTCGTTGTTTGAAGAAGGTCACCCCCTATCGGCGGTGGCCTTTCTTTTTACGCTTTGGGCGCTGCTCACGTGCCGCGGATAGCCCGATTATCGCCGTCGCCAGAGCAACAAGCGCAGTCGCGAGGTTTGCAACCTCTGTGAATAAATCGGTCATAGGGCATCACCTCCCTTCTTGAGGAAGGCACTGCCCGGCACACAAACCGCCGTTGGGGTATCGGCTATTTTAACGCAGAAAGGGCCACTCTCGCGACCCTTCCCAAAGCGCCTACACGCCAGACACTTTCGCTATTCCGCATTTTTCAACGCGAGCGCAAGCGGCACTTTCTTAATATGGCGCACATGCAGAAGCGCCACCACAAGATAGGTTGCGAACCCCGTGGCGATGACCTCAAGAATGCATATCAGAGGCACGTAAATCTCGATGTTGCCGCTGTATGAGAGCAGCATTGCCTTAAATATCGCCGTAAGCGATGCGATGATGAGCGGCTGGCACACGATGAGCGATATCACCACGCACCAGGTAATCGAGCGCACGTAGAGCTTGCTCGCTTCCCTGTCGCGATAGCCGAACACCTTCATATAGCTAATCGAACGCGCGCTGTGGTCGATGACCGACTTCGTGAGCAAATACATAAACACGAGGAAAATGAACACCGACATGCCCACGAGCATGCCGATCATGTCATCCATCATGCCCGTGAACTGCTCGCCAATGGCATCCATGTCGGAAGGCGTAAGATCGCTCGCCACATAGCGGGAATCGAGCATGAGTGGCTCATCAGAAGCGTATCCATTGAAATAGGCCGCATCGTTGCCGAACATCGCATTGAAATCATCCAGGCTCATATAAATGTTCATGGTCGACTTCGTGCCCCATGTGCCCTCGTCGCCCATGAACGTGAGCGTATGCGTCTTGTCTTCGTACTTGTCGTACAGATCGATTGCATCGCCCTGTTTAAAGCCGAACTTGTCAACCAAACCGCCGCCGAAGACCGCCTTGCCGCTTCCAAGATCCATATCGGTCCAATACCGCGAACCCTCCTGCACGCCATACACGGCTATCGTTTCTTCGCCATTGCCTTCGCCGCGATCGTATTGCAGCGTATACACAGCGAATTTCTCGGCCTGAGCGATTGTGTCAGCGCCGTTGTCGACCGTATTCACCGGATGCACGTTTTCGTCGTCAAGATTGAGGTCGGACACCTTGTCGACCATATCGACCACGTCGTCGCGCGTCGCACCCAAATCGGCGGCAACGCCATCGAGCTCGCTATTGAGCGCATCTTGCGACTTCGCGAAAGCGTTCTGGGCATCTTGTGCCTTTTGCATAGCTTCAAGCGTCGGCTCGACCTGCAGCGCTTCCGCCGCCTGCTTCAAGGCATCGGCCTTTTCTTGAGCATCGTCGGCAGCGTTTTCAAGAGCCGAAAGCCGGGCGCCCTCCACACCCTGCAGCGTATCGGCGGCTTTCCACGCTTCACGCTCGTCACTGGTGCCCTCAAGCTCCAACGGCGCCTTCAACGAATACTGGTGCTGCGCAACAACGGTATTGTGCAAATTCTCGGCGTAGTGGCTCATCGTGGGAAGAATCGCGAGCGAGAACAGCAACAGCAGGCTCGCAAAGCCAATGCCCACGAACAGCGTGGCGAAGTTGCCCAAATTGCGCAGGAACACGCGCAAGCGGAATCGCGCGGTGAAGCTCAGCCGCTCGGGCAGCGCGAACCCACGCTTCACGCCGCCCTTGCTCGTTTCGTGGCGAAGGAATTGAAGGGGCGTGTGGCCCATCTTGCGCAGCAAGCCGACAAGCGTAACCAGAACCAAAACCGCCACAGGCACAACGGTGGTCTGGAAGAAAACGCCCCAGCTCCAGGTCGCATAATACGGAGGCAGGCTGTATGACCCATAATACAAATTGCGCATAGGCTCGCTCATGAGCGTAAAGCCCACCACATTGCCCACCGCCGCGGCGGCAATGCCCACGATGCACGGCAGCGCGAGATAATGCGCCACCAGCTCGCGACGCCGATAGCCACTCGCCAAAAGCGTGCCGATAATCGCGCTTTCTTCTTCAATCATGCCCGACGTGAGCACGACAAACACGAATGCCATAATCACGATGATGATATACAGCAGCGTCATCCACATCGCCGAGTCGCCCGACACGTCGTCTTTGGCATACCCAATGCCTTGGTTTGAGTCGACGTCGGTCAAATCGGTCACGTTCGCATGGGCGTCAGAAAGCGCGCTCACCATGTCTTTTTCGATATCGACACGGTCGGCCACGGAAAGATCGCGGTCGGCGAAGCGATATGAATAGGTATAGCTCGGCAGAAAACCCGTATTCTCGAGTGCCTTGAATCCCTCGGACGACACTTCGGCCACGCCAAACGAAAGCGTATTCACCGTGAAATCGGAATTGCTCTGGAAAAGAGCCTGGTTGTCGGCCAGCGTCATAATGCCCACCACGTGGAACTCAACGCCATTGAGCGCGACTGTGTCGCCCATGGATACATCGTTGTTCGTTGCAAACACACGATCAATGGCGATTTCGTCTGCTGCCTGGGGCCCGCCACCTTGCGCATACGCGGCCAAATCGACCTGCGAGCGATGCTCGAACGTGCGCACCGTGCAGTTGCGGGCGTTATCGCCCTGCGTTTTCTCGAAGCTCGTATCGAAAGAATAGTTCTTGTACAGCTCAATGCCGCCAGAATCGGACGCAGCATCGCGCACGGCATCGAGCTGCTCATCGGTTGCCTCGAACGCCGTGGTGAAGCGACCGTCTTCAATAACGTAGGTTTCGGGCATATCGTCAATGATGACCGAAATGGAATGGGCGGCGAGCAAGAAGCCCGAAGTGAGCGCAATGCTCACGGCCATGAGCAAGAATATGCCGAGGTATTTTCCGATATTGTGGACAAGCTCGCGCGGAAGCCGTTTAATCAAGGGACTCATAACGGCCTACCAAACAAGCTCTGCGGCAGACACGGGGGCGGCGTTCATCTCGTTTTCAACGAGCACGCCATCGCGAAGGCGCAAAACGCGGTTTGCCATGCGGGAGATGGCGTCATTGTGGGTCACGATCACGATGGTGCAGCCATAATCGCGATTCACCTGCTCCATAAGGGCGAGAATCTCCTTCGACGTTTTGTAATCGAGCGCGCCTGTGGGTTCATCACACAAAAGCAAACCAGGATTCTTCACGAGCGCGCGGCCGATGGCGCAACGCTGCTGCTGGCCGCCCGAAACCTGCCGGGGGAATTTCGCGCGATGATCATAGAGGCCCAGCGACTTCAGAAGGTCGTCAATAGGGAGCGGGTTTTCCGAAAGATGCGCCGTGACTTCGATATTCTCCCGAATCGTGAGGTCAGGCACCAAATTGTAGAATTGGAACACGAAGCCAAGCTCGCTTCGACGGTATTCGCCAAGCGCCTTCTTGCCGAGGGTCGTGATGGCGGTGCCGCCCACTTCGATAGAGCCCCCATCGGCCGCCTCAAGGCCGCCGATAAGGTTCAAAAACGTCGATTTGCCCGAGCCCGAGGGGCCGAGCAGCACGCAAATCTCGCCACGCGCGATTTCGACGTCGATGCCGCGCAGCACTTCCATACGCGCCGCGCCTTCGCCGTAGCCTTTCACAAGGCCGCGCGTTACCAAATAGGGCGCGTGCACCTTCGCAGACACGCCGCTCTCGCCCGAATCGCACCCCGCCCGCATAGCCGCATCCATAACTTCATCAGGCATAAAAGTACCTTCCTAGTAGTTTCCGTTAGGTTACTTTTATACCACCGAGCCGTTTTGTTAGCAATTGGTTACTTTGACCTACGAAGCACGCCCGTGTTCGACCGAATACGTCACATCGGCGATGGCCGCGGCGCTTGGGCGGTGACTTACGAGCAACACCGTTTTGCCGGCACGATTATCGGAAAGAGCCCGTAACACCGCAGCCTCGTTGAGCGCATCGAGATTGCTCGTAGGCTCATCGAGCAAAACGAACGGGGCATCGTGCAAGAACATGCGCGCAAGGCCCAATCGCTGGCGCTCGCCTCCCGAAAGGGCGTCGCCCAGCTCGCCCACCTGCGTATCGAGCCCCTCAGGAAGCCTGCGCACGAAATTGGCGATCGACGCCTTTTCGCACGCCGCCATGATCTCTTCGTCACGTGCGCCAGGCTTCGCAAACGCCAAATTATCGCGCACCGTTCCGGCAAACAAATGCGTCTCCTGCGTCATGAAGCCCTCGACTTCGCGCAAACTCGCAGTGTTCACGCAGCGAATATCGCGCCCCGACACCTCGATTGCACCGCGATCGACATCCCAGAAGCGCATGAAGAGTTTAAGCAAAGTCGATTTGCCCGAACCTGAACGACCGGCAATTTGCACGACCTGGCCAGGCTCAACATGCAATTCGACATCGGAGAACACCTTCGCATCTCCATACGAGAAATCGACATGGCTTGCAACGGCGCCCTCAAACCCCTCAAGCGCCACGCCGCCTTCGACCTCTTCGGTTTGAGGACACTCATCGAGCACATCGAGCACGCGTGCGCCCGAAGCGAGCGTTTGCTGCAACGTGGAGCCCAAATTCGCCACAGCGATAACCGGCCCGAACGACGACATGAGCGCCGCGCACGCCACAACGGCGCATCCGAAATCGAGCATGCCGTAATTCACCAGGTGCATTGACGCGAGCAGCATGCCCATATCGAGCGCCAATACCGCAGCGCCCGTCGCCGCCATGGCGATCGCCGTGCGCCCCTTCAGGCGCGCCTCAACACGAATGAGGCTATCCATGCGATTCGACAATTCCTGGGCGCGATCGGCCGCGCGACCAAACTGCAGGGTTTCGCGCAAACCGCGCAGGCTGTCGAGCACGAAGGCGTTCATCGAGCCAATGGCGTCACGCACTTCACGCCCGCCCGTACCGCTCGCTTTCGAGGAAACCCACGGCACCGCAATGCCCACAACCGCATACGAGAATGTGACATAGAGCGCCAGCAGCGGCGAAAGCGTTGCAACGAACGCAACCATGCCAAGCGAAACGATAAGCGCGATGGCCGCAGGCGAAAGCGTATGCGCATAGAAAACCTCGAGCAGTTCGACGTCGCTCGTTAAGAGCGAAACCAAATCGCCCTTGTCGCGGCCCTCGAGCTTTGCCGGAGCGAGCGTGCGCATTTTGCCGAAGACCTTATCGCGCACGAGCGCGAGAATCTTGAATGCGAGATAGTGGTTGCACAGCTGCTCGCCATAGCGAAGCGGACCACGCACCACGCCGCACACCGCCACCGCCACACACGCCGCGCCTACGGGCATAGCGGCCCACACGCCTGCAGCATCGAGCAGGCCATACGCCGCAAACACCGTAAGGAAAATCGCCGCAACGAAACCGAGCACGCCCAAAAGAATCGCGAGCGCCATAACAGGCAGAAGCGGACGCGTAAGGCCCACAAGCCTCGCCATGATGCTGAAGTTCGAGCGACGACGTGGCCTTGAAGCCGCCCCATCGCCCGCATGATGGGAATCCTGCTGCGCGGGCTGAAGCTGAGAATCGGCCTCGCACGCATCGAATTCCTCGATGCCCTCCTGAGCGACGCCATGCGCAAAGGCTTCAAGCTGGGACTGCTTTTCCCAGAGCTTCGCATATGCGCCGCCTTGCGCGAGAAGCTGCGCGTGCGTGCCATGTTGCACAAGCTTCCCCTGCTCAAGAACGTAAATTGCATCAGCATGCTCGAGGGCCGACAACCGGTGCGAAATCATGATGACCGTATGGGCGCCGGCCAGCTCACGCGCGGCCGAAATAATGGCCGCCTCGCTTTCGGCATCGATATTGCTCGTGGCTTCATCAAAGATGTAGATGGGGGCATCGTGCAACAGAGCACGCGCAAACGCCAACCGCTGACGCTGGCCGCCCGAAAGATTCGCGCCTTCGGCAGCGATTTCCATATCGAGCCCGCCCGACTCGCGCACAAAACCGGCGAGGCGGCATTTCTCGAGGGCCTCCCAAAGTTCATTATCGGCCGCGTCGGGTTTGGCAAGCAGCAAGTTCGAACGCAGCGTGCCCTTGAACACGTAGCTCGAAAACGGCACTGTCATAATAGTCTCGCGCAACGATTCGGCGGAAATGTCACGCAAATCGATGCCACCGATGCGAATATCGCCCGTATAACGAGCGTTCGCGCCAGACAAAATGCCGGCGAGCGTCGATTTGCCCGATCCGCTTTCACCCGTTACGCCAATAAAGCTGCCGCATGGCGCGTCGAAATCAACCCCCTCGAGCACCTGGCGCTGCTCATCGTAGGAATAGCCCACGCCGCGACATGCGACGTTCGCACTGCGCG
>OIYH01001774.1_pt1 | contig 11957 bp, 9 predicted proteins | sample 1587911 | NCBI WGS metagenome assembly OIYH01 (sample SAMN03283252) | human gut metagenome | biome: human-associated habitat; material: feces | host: Homo sapiens | place: USA | collected 2013
ATAGAACGCGCCCTCCGGCTTGATGCAGGAAACGCCCTCGATCTGGTTCATGCGCTCTACCAGATGGTCGCGGCGCTGCTCGAACGCCTGCTTCATCACCTGCATATCCTCCTGCGGGCCGGTCAGTGCAGTGATAGCCGCCTGCTGGGAAATGGTGGACGGTGCAGAGGTGGAGTGGCTCAGGTAGTTCGCCATCACCTTGGCAAGCTGCGGATTGGACGCGCTGTAGCCGATACGCCAGCCGGTCATCGCATAGCTCTTGGACACGCCGTTGACCAGAATGGTGCGCTCCTTCACGTCCTCGCCCAGAGAAGCGAACGATACGAACTCATTGTTATCATATACAAGGTTGCAGTAAATCTCATCTGCGATAACGTAGATGTTATGGCGGCAGCAAACCTCAGCGATCGCCTCCAGCTCGGCCTTGGTGTATACCATGCCGGTCGGGTTGGACGGAGAGTTCAGCATGAACACCTTGGTCTTGTCGGTGATGGCGGCGTCCAGCTGCTCTGCGGTGATCTTGAAGTCCGCCTCCTCGGTTGCGGCTACGATGACCGGGATCGCACCTGCCTGCTTTACCATCTCGGAGTAGCTTACCCAGTACGGAGCCGCGATAACGACCTCATCGCCCGGGTTGCACAGCGTCATCAGCGCGATATAGACCGAGTGCTTTGCACCCGAAGCCACAACGATCTGCGTCGGCTCGTAGTCCAGACCGCAGTCCTCCTTCAGACGGTAGCAGGCTGCCTTGCGCAGGTCCATCAGACCGGCTGCCGGCGTGTACTTGGTCTGGTTGTTCTCAATGGCCTCGATACCGGCCTGCTTGATGTGCTCCGGCGTCGGAAAATCCGGTTCACCGGCACCAAAGCCGACAACGTCCTTGCCCTCTGCCTTCATCTGCTTGAACAGCGAATCAATGGCCAGCGTCGTGGACGCCTGCACACCTGCTGCAATCTTGGAAATCGGCTTCAATGCCATGCTCAGCACTCCCTTATATCTCTCATCAGTTATCATGTGCTTTTATTATATGCCTGCGAATTTATTTTTGCAAGTCCTGACTTAACAAACTGCAAAATCGACACAATAGAAAAACCCGCCGATATTGGCGGGTCAGGTGTGGAATTTTCACAAAACACGGTCGCGTGAGAAGATAATCAGAGCCGTTCCCCGTTCAATCGTGACGGCAAAGCGGCTGTTCGGTTTTGCCTCGTTCGAGGTGGAGATCATGCCGACACGGGTAACCGTGCCGTTCGTTAATTCATATTTTGCATTCTCGATGGTCACGCCCTCGAGCACCGCGTCCATCGGCACGACCGAGAAGTAGGTAAACGTCTCCGGCATGATGAATTCCTGCCGTCCGCCCTGATGCAGCTCAACGCGGTTGTACGGATCGAGGATGGTCAGGTGACCGCCGAGCGTCTTTGCTTCCTCAAGCAGCGAGAGATTTGCCAGCATATGGTCGATGCGCCCGCCGGTCGCACACACGAGCGTCGCCTCGCGGCAGCCGCGGCGGAACACCTCCCGCAGACAGCTCTGCGAATCCGTGTCGTCCTTCTCAGGTCTCAGCAGGATCACATCGTCTCCCTCTACCTCGGTCATGGAATCCCGGTCGGAGATCATGAAATCCGGGTGCAGACCGAGCGCCCGCGCATGCCGCAGGCCGCCGTCCGCACACGCAACGAGCGCGTCCGGATGCTCGCGCAGAAACGCGCGGATGTAACCGTAATCGGTTTCCGGTGCAGCCGCAAAAATCAGCGCGTGCCGCCCTTGGTAAGTTCCCATTCCTTCAGATCCTTTACACTTTCATACAGCTTTACATAGCTTTCGTGACGGGTTTTCGCAATTTCTCCGTTCTCGACCGCCGCGAGAACGGCGCAGCCCTTTTCCTTGACATGCGCGCAGCCGGTGAATTTGCACTGCCCGATGTACGGCTCGAACTCCGGAAACGCATACTGCAGATCCTCGGCAAGAACCAAATCCATCTGCTCGGTCTCAAACGAGGAGAAGCCGGGCGTGTCCGCGATGTAGCCGCCGCCTTCGATCGGATGCAGCTCCACATGACGGGTGGTGTGCTTGCCGCGGCCGATCTTGTCCGAAATCGCACCGACCTCAGCGCCGAACGAGCTGTCCAGACGGTTGAGCACGCTCGACTTGCCGACACCCGAGTTGCCCGCAAACGCGCTCACCCTGCCGCGGATGCGCTCGCGCAGTGCGTCAATGCCTTCGCCGGTGTGCGCGCTCACGCGCAGCACCTCGATGCCGCTTTTGCGGTAGGTTTCATACAGCTCGTCACCCGGATTCGCGTCCGTCTTGTTGATGACGACCAGTGCGTCCATGTTCTTGTGCACCGCGATCGCCGTTACCTTGTCGATCAGGAACGGGTCGGTCACCGGCGGTGCCGCGCTCGCCACGGCAACGACCAGATCCAGATTCGCCACAGCCGGCCGGATCAGGCTGTTCTTGCGCGGCGCGATCGTCTGCAGATAGCCGGTGCCGTCCTCCGGCTGGATTTCCAGCGTTACCCGGTCCCCGACGATAGGCTTGCCCACGGTCTTGCGGAACCGTCCGCGTGCTTTGCATTCAATGAGACCCTCGGCGGTATCCACATAGTAAAAACCGCCGATGCCCTTCAGAATGATCCCTTCGATCAAACTTAATTCCTCCGTTTTTTAACTGAATGTGTACGTCTGCGAGGTAGTCGAACCGTCCACGCTGACCGTAACATCATGGTCGCCCACCGAGCCGCTCACCGAGATGGACGTGCTGCCGCCGCTCGTGCTGCAGGTGTCGTCATACTGGATCACGCCGTCCACATAGATGATAACATGCGCGGTATCCGTGTTGTCCGGCAGCGAAACCGGAATGGTCGCACTGCCGAGGCTCGGCGTATCGTCGTAGTCGCCATCACCATTGTCCTGACCGCCGGAATTGCCGCCGCTGTTATCCGGCGAGTTATTGTTCGATGGGCTCTTGCCCTTGGAGATTTGGATGTTGACCGTGCTGCCCTTGGTCACCTCAGCACCGGCATCCTGCGACTGCCAAACGACCGAGCCTGCTTCCGCAGAGCTGTCAACCTGGTCTACCGAGCCGATCTTCAAGCCCTTTGCCTCCAGCGCCGCACGCGCTTGGTCCTCGGTCATGCCGAGCAGACCGGGCACAGCGACATTTTCGTTATCGTCCTTCTGCTTGCCCTTGCTGATATAGACGGTCAGCGTCGCGCCCTTTTCCAGCTCGGTGCCCGCCTCCGGGTCGGTGCGGATGACCTTGCCTTCCTCCACGTCGTCGCTGTATTCCTCAACGACCTCGCACTTGATGTCGTGCGATGCCAGCGCCGCCTGCACATAATCGAGCGTCTTGCCGGTAAAGTCGATCACCTTGTAGGTATCCTTGACGTTTTCGCCGCCCGAGGATACCGTTACCGTGATGATCGTACCCTTGGTTGCCTTTTTCTTGCCGTCGCCGTCCGGGTCCTGCTCGAGTATCTCACCGACCGGACGGTCGGATTCCTGCCGTTCGGTCGCTTCCTTTACCGTGAAGTTGTCGGTTATATCCGGGTCGGCCATCACTTCGTCGATATTGCGCCCGATGAGGTCGGGCACGATAATCTTCTCCGACTTGTCACTGCTGCCGGTGATCATCAGAATGCCGACCAGCAGCAGACTGATCACCGCAATCACGCCGACCGCCATGCCGACCGCCATGCCGGGGCGCTCGGCCAGCTTTTCAAAAAAGCCGTCCGGCTCATCCTGTTCCTTTTTGCGGAAACCGGTGCGGGTCCGGGTCCGGGTCTGCGTGCGTGTGCGGGTGCGCGGCGCAGCTGCGCCCTCAACGGAAGCGGCTTCATGCTCTGCCGCACTGCGGCGCGCCGCACGCTGAATGTCCGCGCCGATGATCTGCGTCTCGCCCGAGTTGTCCTCGCTTGCCACATAGTGGAAGCGTGCATTCGGGTCCGAGCGGAGCACCTCCATGTCCTCGTACATCTTTTCCGCGGATTCATACCGGCGGCTGATGTGCGCACTCATGGCGTGCATGACAATGTCGTCCATGCCCTTGGGAATGCCCGGCACAAACGCACTCGGGATAATCGGCACCTCATTGATGTGCTGCATGACGATCTGGAGCGCGGTTTCGCCCTCGAACGGCAGCTTGCCGGTCAGCATTTCGTACATCATCACGCCGAGCGAGTACAGATCGGTACGGTAGTCGATCTTGCTGCCCTTGGCCTGCTCCGGCGAGATATAGTGCACCGAGCCGATGGCCTCCTGTACCACGCGGGTCTCCTGCGCGGCAGCGAACGAGGCAATGCCGAAATCGGTCAGCTTTGCCGTACCGTCCCGCAGGATGATAACGTTCTGCGGCTTAACGTCCTGATGGATGATGCCGCGCGAGTGTGCGTGCATGAGTGCGCGGGCAACCTGCTCAGCGAAGAAAATGGTCTCCTCCCACGACAGATGGCCCTTGCGCTGCAGATACTGCTTGAGGGTGATGCCCTCGATCAGCTCCATAACGATATAATCCGTGCCGTCCTCGCTGCCGACGTCGAACACGGAAACAATATTGTGGTGGCTCAGCTTGGCAACGGCGCGCGACTCAATGGAGAACCGCTTGCGGATATCCGGGTCCTCCGCGAACTCTTTTTTGAGCACCTTGAGTGCCACATCGCGCCCGAGAATGGTATCCCGCGCCCGGTAAACGACCGCCATGCCGCCGACGCCGACGATTTCCTCAATCTGATAGCGTCCGCCGAGCATACTGCCGATATATTTATCCATAGTCCGTCACACTCCCTGCTTTTTGCCGAGGGTGAACAGCGCAACGGTGATGTTGTCGCGGCCGCCGCCGTCAAGCGCCAGCTGCAGCAGCGCGTCACCGGCCAGCTCGAGCGTCGGCGCGTTTGCCAGCACCTCCGCGATCCGGCTGTCCTCCGCCATGCCGGTCAGACCGTCCGAGCAGAGCAGCAGCATGTCCTTTTCGTTCAGGCGCACTTCAAACAGGTCGCCTTCGACATACGGCTCCACGCCTACCGCACGGGTGATGAGGTTTTTCTGCGGATGGGTGCGCGCATCCGCCTCGGTGATCTTGCCGCGGCGGCGCATTTCCTCCACATAGGAGTGGTCCTCGCTGATCTGGTGCATGGCTTCGCCGTCAAAGCGGTACGCGCGGCTGTCGCCCACGTTGATGACGGTCGCGCAGTCGCCCTGAATGAGCGCGGCAACCAGGGTCGTGCCCATGCCGCGGAACTCCGGCTGCCTGCCCGCCAGAGAGAAAACCGTCTCGTTCGCCTTCTTAAGCGCCTGCGTCAGCAGGTTCTGCCGAGCCGTTTCGTCCAGCGTGCCGCTTAAAGCGTCACCCGCGGACTCGATAAAGCTCTGCGCGGCAAAGCGGCTGGCTACGTTGCCCGCATTTGCACCGCCCATGCCGTCGCACACGACGAGGAGCGCGGTCTGGTTGTCCTCCCGCGCTTCGATCTGAAAAATATCCTGATTGGTCGGGCGCACCCGTCCCTTATCGGTCAAGCCGAAATATTCCATTTCACAACCTCCTTCGATTGTGTTTATATGTGAGAATATTCAAGTTAATCACGAGAACTGCTCTTTCCGTCCTCCTTCAGCTGCCGCTGACGGAGCTGACCGCAGGCCGCATCAATATCCGGACCCAGCTTGCGCCGCACGGTCGCGGTAACGCCGCGCTTCTCGAGCGCCTGCTGGAACCTGCGGACGGTTTCCGGTCTGGACGGCTTCAGCGGACTTTCCGCCACCTCATTCAGCGGAATGAGGTTGACGTGCGCCGGTCTTCCTTTCAGCAGCTTGGCCAGAAGGTCGGCCTGCCACGGGCGGTCGGTCTTGTCGCGCGCCATCATGTACTCGTAGGAAATGCGCCGTCCGGTGGTGTCGAAATAGTACCGGCACGCCTTCATCAGGCGCTCGACCGGATACGCATCGTTCACCGGCATGATGGACGAGCGTGTTTCGTCATCCGGCGCGTGCAGCGATACGGACAGCGTGATCTGCAGCTTTTCCCGTGCTAACATCTCTATTCTATCAGCAATTCCGCTGGTTGACAAGGAGATATGGCGCTGTCCGATGTTGATTCCCTCCGGGCAGCTCACCAGATGCAGGAACTTGAGCACGTTGTCGTAGTTGTCGAGCGGCTCGCCGGTGCCCATCAGCACAATGTTGGAGACCTTTTCGCCGCTGTCCTTCTGCATGAACAGGATTTCGTCCAGAATCTCGCCTGCGGACAGACTGCGCGTGCGTCCGTTGAGTCCCGACGCGCAGAACTTGCAGCCCATCCGGCAGCCGACCTGCGTCGAAACGCAGACGGACACGCCGTGCTCGTAGTGCATCAGTACGGACTCCACGCAGTTGCCGTCCCGCAGACGCCATAAGTATTTCACCGTGCCGTCAACGCGGCTCACCTGCTTGCGGGCGACTTCCGGTACGGTCAGCAGGAAATTTTCCGCTAAACGCGCCCTTAAGTCCTTGGATAAGTTGGACATCTCTTCAAAGGACTCCACACCCTCGTGAAGCCATTTGAAGATCTGTCCCGCACGGAACGGCTTTTCGCCCATTTCCTTCAAAGCGCTTTTCAGTTCATTTATTGTAAGGGATTTGATTTCGACCATGTGTCTCTCCTTCAAATCTTCTCTTGTTTCTTATATGGCGGAATGTTCCGCCGATTGTCAATTTATTATAACCTTATAACCGTTTAACAAATATACCGTAGGGCGGGGTGTCCCGCCCTGCGGTTCCGGTATCACTTCCGGTGCATTTTCGCAATAAAGAATCCATCCGTATTGTGAACGGGCGGCAGCAGCGTCACCATACCGTCTGCCCTCTCTCCGCAGACCGGATGCGTCCACGAAACTGCTTCAAACTCCGGGTTTTCGGTGAGAAACGCGCGGACAACGTCCTCGTTTTCCCGCTGCAGGATGGTACAGGTCGAGTAGACGAGCGTGCCGCCCTTCTTTACATACTGTGCACAGTTTGCAAGGATTCTCGCCTGAATCTCCGGCAAAGTCCGGATTTCGTCCGGATTCTTGAATCGGATTTCGGGTTTCTTGCGGATAATGCCCAGTCCCGAGCAGGGCACGTCGCACAGCACAACGTCTGCGCTGTCCTTCCACTCCTCGCGGCAGACCGATGCGTCCTGCAGCTCGGTGCGGATATTCGGCAGTCCGAGGCGGGCTGCGCCGTCGCGGATGCGCTTCAGCTTGTGCTCGTAAATATCGCACGAGGTGACGCTGCCTTTCCCCTGCATTTTTTCAGCCATGGCAAAGCTCTTGCCGCCGGGCGCCGCGCAGCAGTCGAGCACGGTGCTGCCCGGTTTCGGGTCAGCGACCGCCGCCGCGAGCGCGCTTGCCGCGTCCTGCACGGTCACGCGGCCCTCGATAAACGCCGGAAGCGCGGCTGCGTCTCCGCCGCTGCACAGCAGGATTTCCGGGAATGCCTCGTGCGGCTGCACGGTCAGTCCGGCGGCCTCCAGCTCTGCCTGAGCCTCGGCAGGCGTGCATTTCATCGTGTTCACGCGCACCGAAATCGGCGCGTCCGCGTTATCCGCCTGACAGATTTTCTGCGTCAGCTTCTGGCCGTACTGCTCGGAAAACAGGCGCACGAGCCACTCCGGGTGGCTGTACTGCAGCGCGTAGTAGCTTTCCTTATCCGGGCAGTTCAGGCGCGGCAAAGAGCCGTTTTGGGCCGCATTTGCGGCATTTCTCAGCACCGCATTGGCAAAGGCGACCGTGCGGTCATTTGCGTGGCCGTAGTGCTTGACCAGCGCGACCGTCTCGGCAACCGCCGCATGCGCGGGAATCTTATCCATCAGGATCAGCTGATACAGGCCCATCCGCAGGCACGCCAGCACACGCGGCGCGATCTTTTTCAGCCGCACGCTCGAGAAGTGCCGCAGGTACCAGTCCAGTAAAATTTGGTTCTGCACCGTGCCGTAGGTCAGCCGCGAGGCCAGCGCCGCATCGCGGCTGTCCAGTCCCGCGCGGGATAAATAGTGGTGCAGCGCACCGTCCGACCAGGCGGCCTCCTCTGCCATGGAAAACAGCGAGAATGCCGCCACCTCACGCGGTGTTTTGGGGCGTTTATCTATCATTGCGGTCTCTTCCTCCAAAAATCAGCACCAGACGCAGCAGCTGTGCCAGCGAGGTCGCCAGCGCGGCAACATAGGTCAGTGCCGCCGCTGTGAGTGTCTTTTTCGCCATCGGGTACTCGTCTGCGGTCAGCAGGCCGTTCTGCTGAATGGTCTGCAAAGCGCGGCGGGACGCGTCCAGCTCCACCGGCAGGGTCACCAGCTGGAACAGCGTGGACAGACCGAACGCCGCAATGCCGATCGTGACGAGCGTGCTCGTGTTAAGGATCAGGCCGAGGATCAGCAGCGGCATCGCCGCCATCGAGCCGAACTGCGTCAGCGGGATGATCGCCGCGCGCAGCTTGATCGGCGCATAGCCGATGGCGTACTGCACCGCATGTCCTGCCTCGTGCGCGGCAACGCCGATGGACGCCACCGACGTGGACGAGTACACCGCACTCGACAGCCGAATGACGTTGCTTCTCGGGTCGAAATGGTCGGTCAGCTTGCCGGAAACGTACTCGATCCGCACACCGGAAACGCCGTTGTACCGCAGGACAGCCTCCGCCGCCTGTGCGCCGGTCAGTCCCCGCAGATTCTGCACCCGCGAGTAGCGGTTAAACGTGCTGTTTACCTTGCTCTGCGCCCAGAATGCAAATAAAACGCACGGCAGAACCAGTACGATGTAGTACATGTCAATGCCGTAGTAGTAACCATGATAAGGCATAAGAAAACCTCCATACCGGAGCGGAGAATTAGAGATTGGAGCTTACGTCCTCTCCATTCTTCACTCCTCACGCTTTTTCATTCGTCTCCCAGCTTAGTGCCGACTTCGATTGCGTGCCCACGCAGAAAGTCCGTCGCCTTCATTCTCTTACCGCCGACCAGCTGAATCTCGGTCAGTCCCAGCGCGCCCTCTCCGCACGCCACGGTCAGCCCCTTTTTCGGGTCGGCCTCGAGCACCGTGCCCGGCTCGCCATTGCCGGCTGCCTTTTCGGCGGCAAACACCTTCAGTCTTTCGCCGGAAAGCGTGGTCAGCGCGATCGGCCACGGATTCAGGCCGCGGATCAGGCAGTCGATTTCATGTGCGGACTTGCTCCAGTCGATCACCGCCATCTGCTTATCCAGCATATGGGCGTAGCAGCTCTGCGCATCGTCCTGCGGGCGCGGCGTGATCTCATCTAATTTGACGAGCGTTTGGATCAAAAGTTCCGCACCGGACTGTGCCAGACGGTCAAAAAGTTCGCCTGCGGTCTCCTTCTCACCGACCTTGGTCTCATAGGTGAGCAGCATATCGCCGGTGTCCAGACCCTCCGCCATCTGCATGGTGGTAACGCCTGCCATTTCATCGCCCGCGATGACCGCCCACTGGATCGGAGCGGCGCCGCGCCAGCGCGGCAGCAGCGAACCGTGCACGTTGATGCAGCCGTGCGGCGGGATATCGAGCACCGCCTTGGGCAGCAGCTTGCCGTATGCCACTACGATGATGACCTCGGGTGCCAGCTCGCGCAGACGCGCCTGCTCGTCCTCATTTTTAAGGGTATTCGGCTGGAAAACCGGAATATCATGCTCGAGTGCGAGCGTTTTCACCGGCGGTGCAGTGAGAATCTGCTTGCGACCCTGCGGCTTATCCGGCTGGGTGTACACGGCGCAGACGTCATGTCCGGCGTCGATGAGCGCCTGCAGGCTCGGCACGGCGAAGTCCGGCGTGCCCATGAATACGATACGCATTATTCCTCGTCACCACCCTGCATTGCCTCCGGGTCGATATACTCCTCGACCTTCTCGGTGAACAGATGACCGTCCAGATGCTCGGTCTCGTGGCAGAAGCACTGCGCTACAATGCCCTCACCTTCGCGCTCGAACCAGTTGCCAAAACGATCCTGTGCGCGAATCTTCGCCCAGGTCGGACGGGTCACATAGCCGTAAACGCCCGGCACGGACAGGCAGCCCTCGACAACGCGCTCGGAGCCTTTCTGCTCGATGACTTCCGGGTTTACCAGCTCGACCATCTCCTCCGGCTCCTTGTTCACATCCAGCAGCACTACAACGCGGCGCAGGATTCCCACCTGCGGTGCTGCCAGACCAACGCCGCCGGAGTTCTCGAGCGTCTCACGCATATCGTCGATCAGCGTGTGCAGACGGTCGTCAAACTTCTCTACCTTGCGGCTGTGCTTGAGCAGCTGCTCGTCGCCCTCGGTCAAAATCTTTCTCAGTGCCATTGTTTCATTCCTCCACTTGATTCAGCTTATCCATGTATTTTTGTAAACATTCCTGTATATTTTTCTCATCGAGCGCCGGAAACGGCGTCACCGGCTGCGGTTTTCCGCTGCCGATATGCTTTTCCAGCCATGCCACATCGTGCCAGCCGTCAAACTTCCAGCCGGAGTCGTGCCACACGCCTGCGTCCGCAAAGCCCAGTCTGCGCTGCATGCGGATGCTCTTTTCGTTCGGCAGGGTCACGCAGCTGTACAGGTGGCGCAGCCCCTGCAGCTCGAGCAGGTCGATCAGGCACGCCAGCACGGCCGTGCCCACACCATGTCCGTGGGTGCCCTGTGCCAGATAGATGGACAGCTCCGCATCCCAGTCGTACGCCGCGCGCTCACGAATGCGGTGCGCGTAGGCGTAACCCATGATAACGCCGTCGCACTCGCAGACGAGATACGGAAACGCCGCCGCCGTTTCGCGGATGCGGTCCGCAAACGCCTCAGCCGTCGGCACATCATATTCAAACGTGATGGTTGTATTCGTTATGTAAGGCTCATAAATCTTCAAAAGCGATTCTGCATCGTTTTCTGTTGCCTTGCGAATTACAAATTTGCTCATTGAATTAACCTTCTTTGCCGGGGTCTCAATTACTGCTACATTTCATTATTGGAATCCGCGAACACAGTAACGCCCCGGTTTTTACCGTCCTGCATAAACTCCCGCAGCACGCCCGAGATGAGCCTGCGCCATCTTGCACAGTCCTTCGCACGGATGGTGAGGTGGTAGCGATATCGTCCCATCACCTTGACCATCTGCGCCGCGGCAGGGCCGAGCACGGGTGCTTTCACATCGGCAAACTGCCCTTCCATCAGGCTCTGCAGGCGTGTTTTGAGCGCGAGCAGACTGCTGAGCACCTGCTGCTCCAGTTCACCGACGGCGGTTATCATGGTGATGTCGCACACGGGCGGGCACCGAAGCGCTTCGCGCGTCTGCATTTCGCTCTCGTAGAACGCCTCGTAGTCCTGCCGCGCGGCGGTCAGGATGACCGGATGCAGCGGGCTGTACGTCTGGATCACGGCGCGGCCGGTGTCAAATCGCCGTCCGGCGCGGCCGACCACCTGCGTGATGAGCGAAAACGTGCGCTCATGTGCGCGGTAGTCCTGCGCGTACAGGCTCTGGTCCGCGTCCAGCACACCGACCAGCGTGACGTTCTCAAAATCCAGTCCCTTGGTCACCATCTGGGTGCCGATAAGGATATCGGCTTCGCCTTTGCCGAATTGATTCAGCAGGCGTTCGTGCGCGCCCTTGGCGGTCATGGTGTCCGCGTCCATGCGGAGCACCCGTGCGGACGGGAACCGCTCGTGCAGCTCCTCCTCCAGCTTCTGCGTGCCGGGCGTTTCGGTGAACAGGCTCGTGCTGCCGCAGGCTGGGCACTTGCCGGTTATCTTGATGGATGCGCCGCAGTAGTGGCACATTGCGCGGCCGGACACCGAATGGTAGGTCATGGTGGTCGAGCAGGACGGGCACTCAGGCACCCAGCCGCACACGCCGCAGCCGATCACGCGGCTGTTGCCGCGCCGGTTGAGGAACAGGATGGCCTGCTTTCCCTTTTCGAGCGTGCTGATAAGCTCGCGTTCCAGATCCGGCCCGATGATGCCGCTCCGTCCCTC
>OIYH01001778.1_pt1 | contig 11940 bp, 14 predicted proteins | sample 1587911 | NCBI WGS metagenome assembly OIYH01 (sample SAMN03283252) | human gut metagenome | biome: human-associated habitat; material: feces | host: Homo sapiens | place: USA | collected 2013
ATTTGCGCCCATAAACGGACTGTGGATAAAGGTTTTTGTCAAAGCCCTGCCTACCGTAGCAGACTCACCGATAAACTGCAATTTATATTCTCTTCGTCTTCTCCTCCAGCCATTTCTTCTCCTCTTCATCCAGCATTGGCGAGAGACGCTCGTAGACCATCTGGTGGTAAGCGTTGAGGCACTGGCGCTCCTCGTCGGTCAGCATGGAGGTGATGATGGGGGCGGTGTCGATGGGGCAGAGGGTGAGAGGCTCGAAGCGGAGGAAACGTCCGAACTCGGTGGTGACGTAGGGCACCACGAGGAGCGTGTTCTCGATGCGCACGCCGAACTTGCCGGCAAGATAGAGTCCCGGTTCGTCAGTCACCGTCATTCCCTCCACCATCGGAGCAGGACGATATTCCTGGCGAATCTGGTGAGGACCCTCATGTACGCTGAGGTACGAACCGACGCCATGACCCGTGCCGTGCATGAAGTTCATGCCTTCGCGCCACATTGCCGTGCGGGCTACGGCGTCGAGCTGCGTGCCCGAAGCCGAACGGGGGAAGCAGAGGTTCTGAAGGGCGAGATGACCTTTCAGAACGAGAGTGTAGACGCGGCGCTGAAGGTCAGTAACCGGACCGAGCTGAATGGTACGCGTTATGTCCGTTGTGCCGTCCTGATATTGCGCTCCGCTGTCGAGGAGGAGGAATCCCTCAGGGCGCAACGCCACGTCGCTCTCCGGCGTAGGCTCGTAATGCACTATTGCGCCGTGCGCCTCATATCCTGCTATGGTGTCGAACGAGATGTCGCGGAAGAGCGCCTGCTCACGGCGCAGACTCTCCAGCTTGCTGCTGACAGAAAGCTCTGTCTCGCCACCTGCCGGAACCGCCTGCTCCAGCCACTTGAGGAAACGCACCATTGCCACGCCGTCACGCTCCATGGCATGACGGAATCCATTGCGCTCCGTCTCGTTCTTCACAGCCTTCATGGCAGGAACGGGCGACGGGGCGAAGACGGGATTGAAGTTGCCGCGTGCCTTGGCAAGCGTGCAGTTCACCGTAGCGGGGTCGATGAGGAGCGTGTATGCGTCATAGCTGTTGAGTCCCTCGATGATGTTGTCATAATCGTCCACCATCACACCCTGCTCTCTGAGATACGCCATCACCTCCACGGACAGCTTGTCGTCCTTGACGTAGAGCACCGCCGTTTCCTCGGCGATGATGAGCCAAGCCACAAACACGGGAGTGCAATGCACGTCGGTGCCGCGGAGGTTAAGAGTCCAGGCTATGTCGTCAAGCTGTGTGAGGAGCATGCCGGAAGCGCCCTTTCGGAGCAGTTCGTGACGGATGCGTGAGAGCTTGTCGGCAGCAGTCTCGCCGGCATATTCGAGTGGTTGTATATCCACGGGGTTGAGCGGTACGGAAGGACGGTCGGTCCATATACGCGAGAGGATGTCGAGGTTGGTGCGCAGGCAGATTCCTCCGTTATGCTTCAGCTCGTCCTTCAGCGCTTCAGCCTCGCCGAGCGAGATGCACATACCGTCGACGCCCACCTCCTTGTCGTCAGCGTCCTCAGTCTGCGAACCTATCCATTCCGCAATGCTCGGCGTGCCCTCCACGCGCTCACGCATCAACGCGAACTCGGTGCCGTCAAGCTGTTCCTCGGCAGCGAGGAAGTAGCGCGAGTCGGTCCACAGCGCTGCGCCATGAAGCGTCACCACTGCCGTTCCTGCACTTCCGTCGAAGCCCGAAATCCACTTTCTGCCTTCCCATCTCTCGGGGACGTATTCGCTCATGTGTGGGTCGGCACTGGGGAAGATAAACGCTGAGAGATGCTCGCGGCGCATCTCCTCACGCAACTGCTGGAGTCGCGTCTCTATGGTCTTGTTGTCAGGTCTCATAATATAATAATGTGTATTAGTTTGTAGCATGTTAACTTCCGAACGAAGGTCGGATGACGCAAATTTACAAAAGATTCCGCTATGAAAGGATAAAAGCGGCAGAAAGTTTCGCTCCAAGAAGGTTTATCCGAGGATTTGATTGATATTGTGAGGAATAGGTTAGGTAGGGCTTTAACAAAAACATCATTACTACCCAAAGATATTTTCCATAATGTAATCCAATCATCGGCGTCTTTTTGAGGACGTTGTAGATTAATAAATAGATCACCTAAAGGATTCCTTTCAAAGAGAACTTTACTGATAGCAGACGATAATATATAATTATATATTTCTAACAATGACATGTAGTAGACAGTCTGCATGTGGCTAAGAATTGAGTCCACTTGAAAATGTCAGAGCACTATCAATCTGAAGTTAAATAGCAAAAAGAATCCCCAAATAGCATCTTAAAAGCTATATGTTTAGTACTGAATGGCTCTTCTCATTAAATAGTAAGCATGAGAAATACGCATCTGTTGTTTAAAAGAGTTTAATATAGAAGGCAACAAGTTTAATTCAACTTAAAGAATTTCTACAAAAGTTCAACCTATTTATCTTATTTGTACTTTTATACTTGTAACAAAGAGGCTTATACCTCCGCAACATGTATAACGTATAAAAAAGGAGGAGATTAGGAGTTTTATTAATTATATGCCTTGTCATTAGAATTTCTATTAGGCAAACATCAAACAAATTTAACAAATTCTGCTTTCTCATTTATATGTGAATGAGAAATATTAGAAAACGACAATTAATATGTTTCAATTTATAACAAAATATTCTCCTGACTATGCCCAAAACACCATTGAGGGTTGGTCAATCATTTTGGTCGTTGCTATTGGGTTCAAAGCTTCAACTTTTGCCAATAGTTGGCTGGGAATGATTGGAATGTTTATTATTGGGATTTTATGTGCTCACATCATTGCTTGTACCATAAAATTCTTTATTACCATAAAAAAATCTTAGTAATACGATATACGTTCATACATTATTGCTATTTACTATCCCTATTTTTATATATGTCTTTTTGGCTTTCGGGATAAATTTCACTACGATTATCACAAGTACAGAACGCGAATTTCCTCTCAACAACATTACAAAATGGTTGGCTGTTGCTTTCGTTTTTCCATTAATTACAGAGTCATTCTATGCCATTAACTACTACATGGCTTTAGATACCATTATAATGGACAATGAAGCTTCGGATAATATAGATAAGATAGGAGCATTTACGGTATCAATATATAATTTAGTTAACTATATAGGGTGGTTGTGCGTTTTGTTGTTTATGTGGAGCGTACAGTATTTGAAGTATGGTATTTCATTTATAAGTTCTATGATCAATACATTTATGTTTGTAACTTTTGCATATATATTTTACGCTTTGTTTAAAGTCGTAAGTTGAAAAAATCAAAATAGCACCAAATTCTACTATCTAAGAAAGCTTGCTGACAATGAAATTGATGTCTGTACCATTGTTTTTCTTTGTTTTTTCCGATTATGGGCGCGTGCTGTGCACAAATAAAAGGTTTTACATTAGGTTGTCGAGAACTGGTTCTCGTAAGACCTAATGTAAAACCTTTTATTTAAATCCGATAGGATTTGCGCCCATAAGCGGACTGTGGAGTAAGGTTTTTGTCAAAGCCCTGCCTAATACCAACCTAAAATAAAGCCAAAAAGGTGCTAACAATGCGTAACGGATTTTGCGTTTTACTGCCGATTGGCTATCTTTGCGTTATGAAAAAGCTGCTCACAACCATATATATAACGCTTCTTTGCCTTGACAGCATGGCACAACGTCAGACTGTCGTGGCAGACATGGACACACGACTGCCCATCGCTGGAGCTGTGGTCAGCACCGCAGGAGGCAAACGCCTTACCACGGACTATACGGGACGCTTCGGTTCGGCGCTGCCCATCAAGAGCGCCACCATCTCGAAGAAGCACTACATGCAGCGCCGTGTGTCGGACACAGAGCTTCGCCAGGACACCATCTTCCTCATCCCGCAGGAGGTGGTGCTCAACGACGTGGTGGTGACGGCGCCCGGATTCAGCTTCAATACGCAGAAGGCGCTGCGAAGCATTAAGGAGAACGCTGCTCTGCCCAATCCTGCGCAGGGATTCAATCTGCTCGGCATTGTGCAGATGCTCGTGCCTACGAAGAAGGCGAAGAGTGCGGAGAGGTGTGAGAAGATAAAGAAAATACTGGACAGATATTGACAGGAATGTCAACGAATAACATTGCAAAAACAAAATCAACAACCTAAAAGAAAATGATTATCATTAAAGCCCAACCACAACATTGCGAAGACATCGCACGACTTATCATGACCGCCATGACCGATGAATGCTGCCAGAACATTGCTGGCGAAAAACACAACATCGACGATTTCCATAAGATGATGCTCGAGCTGGTCCGCATGGACGACTCGCAGTATAGCTGGCGAAACGCTTTCGTGGCTGTGGACGAGAAAGCCACGGACGGCGACACTGACAAGGCTCCGGTGGCTGGTGCCATCGTGGGATATGACGGCAAGGACCTTCATCGTCTGCGTCTGCGCTTCCAGGAGGCTGCAAAGAAGCACCTTGAGATGGACTATTCGCAGATGGATGACGAGACACAGGAGGGCGAGTTCTATCTTGACTCACTCGCCGTATACAGCGCATACCGCCGTCAGGGCATCGCCTCGATGCTGTTGGACCGCATGATACGGCATGCCGCCAGCCTTAATCTCCCCGCCGCCTTGCTCGTGGACAAGAACAATCCTAACGCAGAACGCCTCTACACCTCGTTAGGATTCAGATATCAGAACGACGCAATGTGGGGAGGACACGAGATGAAGCATCTTGTAGTTGAGAGTTGAATGAAAGTTTCATTCAACTCTCAACTCTCAACTTTATATAAACTCGTTGCCCTTCTTTATCTGTATGTCGTTGACAATACGGCGAATATCGGCAGACGAGTCTTCCTTCTTTCCGATGAAGAGCACGTTGCCTTCCTCGGCTATTATATAACCGTCCAGATTGCTGATGACAGCCAGTCTGCCCTTCGGCAGCTTGATGATGTTGTCATGCGCATTGTCGAGCACCACGTCCGTGTCGACGGTCACGTTGTCGCCCTCACCCTTACTCAGTGCCTCGTACATGCTGTGCCATGTGCCGAGGTCAGCCCATCCGAAGTCGCAGCGCATCACGCAGACGTTGTCAGAACGTTCCAGCACGCCGAAGTCGATGGAGAGGTTTGGATAAGACGGGAAGTTCTTCTTTACGTACTTGTTCTCCTCCACATAGTCGTACTCGGGATGCTCGGCGTCGAAGGTGCGCAGTACGGAGGGCACCAGCTTGTAGAGCGTGTCGAGAGCGCAACGCGCATTGGCGAGGAACATACCGGTGTTCCAGTAGAACTCGCCCATCTCCATGAACATACGTGCAAACTCGCGCTCCGGCTTCTCCGTGAACGACTTCACCTTATGCACACCCTCCTGACATTCCTCGCCAAGCTGTATGTATCCGTATCCCGGTTCGGGACGCGTAGGCTTGACGCCCATGGTGAGCATATAGTCGTTGGCAGCCACAAATTCGAAGGCGCGTTCAAGGCAAGCCTCAAACCGGTCTTCCCCCACAATCGTAAGGTCAGAAGGCGTGACGAGGATGCGTGCGTCACGGCACTTGTTGAATATGCGGTGCGAAGCCCATATCATGCTCGGTGCCGTGCCGCGGTGGATAGGCTCGGAGAGCAACCGCTCGTCCGTAAGTTCGGGCAACTGCTCGCGAACAATGCTCTCGTAGTCCTCATTCGTGACCACATATATATTTTCTTTTGGCAGCAGGCGTGCAAAACGATCATAGGTGTACTGCAGCAATGTACGACCCATTCCGAAGAAGTCGATGAACTGCTTGGGCCACTGATCGCGTGAGCAAGGCCACAGACGACGTCCCTTGCCGCCGGCAAGTATGACGCAGTAGTTAAGGTTTTGTTCTTTCATGCCATTATCATTTAATGTTCTTTCTTTGTGTGCTGTCCGCCATAACGTCAGAATTAAATAGCGGATGCTATTTATATAACGAGGTTATTGTAAGGTTATTATTTTTTTAAAGCCTATTTATCCTTATTGAACAATTATTATGATTTAAAGGAATAATTTCGTCACTAAATTCTTGCACAACCCAATTATTTGTTATACCTTTGCAGACGCAAAACGCCAATGCCCAGATGGCGGAATCGGTAGACGCGCTGGTCTCAAACACCAGTGGGGCAACCCATCCCGGTTCGAGCCCGGGTCTGGGTACTTAATTTAATTCTTAAACGCTTGTAAGTCAATAGCTTGCAAGCGTTTTTTGCTTTTTAAGGTGTACTAAAAGTGTACTTATTGCTAAACACTTGCTATTTAAGGGCTGTTTTTACTCCATAAAAAAATGGTGCAAGTGTACACCTACACCCACACCACACCAAAAGATTGCTGCAAAGTTAATACAACAATGCAAAGGTAATACTTTTTATTGATTGTGCAACCTATTTGTGTGCAACTTTGCCTCATAAACTCTACAAGCGTGTACAGCCATCACGCTTTGGCATAGCCTCAACAAGCTATCTGGCTGCTCTGGTTGTACAATGGTTGTGCAGAGCCTCCAGATAGTTGTATCTGGGTTGTATGGAGGTTGTAAGCTGGTTGTAAATCGGTTGTAAGCTGGTTGTATCTTGGTTGAGGCTGGTTGTATTCTGGTTGTGCTGCTCATCATCAAGCTAACCCACATAGCCTACAAGCGTGTACAGCCATCACGCTTTGGCATAGCCTCAACAAGCTATCTGGCTGCTCTGGTTGTACAATGGTTGTGCAGAGCCTCCAGATAGTTGTATCTGGGTTGTATGGAGGTTGTAAGCTGGTTGTAAATCGGTTGTAAGCTGGTTGTATCTTGGTTGAGGCTGGTTGTATTTTACCACTTTTTGGTAATACATTACACATAGCTACCTTAAACAATCACCACAATTTTTTATATCTTCATCAAGCTCTTTTATTAGCTCATCAGATACCACAATATCTGCTTTTGTGGCTATCGTTTCCAGCTTCTTCTTAAGCCTGCTATAATACTTGCAATCCTCAAATACTTCACCCTCCTTTAACTCATCCAGAAAACCGCTTATCTGGTCTGGGTCTGTTTTACTCAACAAACGAGCAACAAACACATTAAAGGCATCTGTTACTGTCTTAATCTCACACATAGCATTTGTTTTTATCTGGGTTTGTTTGGATATTGAAAAGTAACTATCTTTATAGCGTTCTACCATCATATCATAAAAGCCTACTTCTGTAAGTGTTGAGGCTGTTAGCTGGCACACGCTCAACTGCTTTGCTAACCTGCCTTTAAGCCTCATTTCATACCTCAATAGGTTTGCTGGCTTTAAGTCCTCTGGCAGGCTCATTCCCTTTGCCTTTGCATCTGCTATTTTATCATACAAAGCAAATACTTTGGGCTGCTGCTTGCCTTTGCCTTTGTAGTATAGTGTGGAGGGATCAAAATGATACCTTTGCAATCTTGGCATACTGCCTAACTTGCTTAGATAGTTTGGTACTGGGTGTTTCATCTGAAAGTTTGTGCCAAACTCCAGCTCTGTAACGGCTGCTACTGCTGCATCTATATGCAAACTATCAGAAAGTTTCTCTATTGCTTGGGCTGTTGCCTCCCTGCTCATAGAATAAACGTTGCTATTGTACAGGAACTTTGGCAAACTGCCTACAATAGACACACCACCCATCAATATAGTAACTTTTAACCCCTCCAAACTGCCAAAGGTCTTAACCTCTCCAGTTTTGAGGTCGGTTTGCTGCTGTGCCTTATCCAGATAGTTTGCTAACATATAAAACTGCTCACCCATATAGTACCTATCTATCCAGAGTTTAACTTTATCATACATTATAAACATTACCTATTTTTGGTATAAAACTACAGCTTAGTATAAGAGCTACAGTCTGGCTTGCTCCCTCAAAGCCTTTATAACCTCATTAAAACCACCCATAGCAAGCTGCTGGCAATATGCAGAAGCCAAAACCTTTGCACCCTCCAACACTATTAACTCAATACAGGTTGGAATTAGGTTTGTTGGGTCGTTGCTATCTTGGTGTATAACAAATAAATAGCCATCGTTTCTGTATTCATAGAAAGGGTTTGGCTTGTTATCTTTGCTATACGTTTCTTTATCAAGTGGATAGCCATAGGCAAAGCCACTCAATTTCCCATCTATAAAGTAATCTTTAAGCCCTGTGAAGTTGAGGCTGTTTTTGGCTTGCAACCTCATTGAAGGAACGTTTGCCCCCTCCTTTAGTTTCTCCATCAAGTTCATAGATATTTGCCCATCCCTGCCTGTAAGGCTTTCCAAAGCTGGGAAATATCCTGCTCTGGCTACTATTGTGTATCTGGGTGTTTTCTTGCCTTTCTGTGTGGTATTAACCATCTTAGCATAATAGCGTATATTTGGAGTGTTCATTTTAAGCCTCCTTTCCTCATACAATAGTCGTTGGCTTTCTGGCTTATCTCCTCATCTGTTGCAACTCTGTTTCTCTGCAACCATGCTTCCAGCTCTTGGCGGTTAAAATAACACATCTTGCCCATAGGCTTATAATGTGGTATCTCCTGTTTGCAAGTTAGCTTATACAGGTATGATTTAGACACACCCATATACTTTGCAGCCTCATCGGCTGTTAATACTTCCTTTGTGCAAAAGATAGTGTTTGCCGTTATCTGGTCGGCTACCTGCTTTAATTCTGTTGTCATTTGTATGCTCTTTTGGTTTGGGCTTTTGGAGTATTTGCAAGCATACCCCTTATTTGCCCCTGCAACCATCCAGCAGGGCTTGCAATCACCTGCCTTTAGGTTACAAGTGCAAAATAACAAAGAAGTAACAAACAAAGTAAACAAACAAAAATAGCAGTTAATTGCACTACATAATATAGGCAATTAACCGCTACTTAACTTGGTTAATAATGTGCATTTGCATTACATTTGGAGTGCATTTGCATTACTCTTGCATCACATCTTTAACAGCCTTAATAGCTCCCCCTATTTCACTTTTTGTAAATTTGATTTCATTGCTGTAATTGGTGTAAGCCTGTCTGCTTCCTATATCTCCAAACTCATTCGCTAACTGCTGGTACGTTGGCTTTGTCATATAGCCCTGCTTTACACAAGCCAAAATAATTAAAGCAAGGTCTTTGCCTTTCTTGCCATCTACCAAAGTATGCAGTTTCTTTAACTTCTCCCCTGCATCATCATTTAGCATAATATCTGCAAGCGTTTTTACTGGTCTGCCTCTCTTTGGCTTTGCCTGCTTGGGCTGCTTGCTCTCTTTTGCCTCTGGTTGTACTAAATCGTCATACCGCTTGCTCTCCTTTGCCTCTGGTTGTACTAAATCGTCATACCGCTTGCTCTCCTTTGCCTCTGGTTGTACTAAATCGTCATACCCATACTTAGTTACAAGTATTTGCATAGCATTCGTTATATACTTATGTTTGTATTCCTCTACTATTGGCTTTGTAAAGCCCTCTGGCACGGCATACATAGAAAACCATAACTCCCAATATAGGTCGCTAACATCTGGCACGCTGGCTGCATATTGCAAAATGTCATTTTTGCTAAACTCACCATTTGCAAGCCTAACAATAAATTCTCTTGTTCTCATAGGCTTGTACGTTAAAAGTTAATATCTGGTAGGCTGCAAATTGCCTCCTCTTTCAGCTTGTCAACGGCTCTAACATATTTCTCTGTATGCTTTAAGCCACTATGTCCTAACAGGCTTGCAACCGTCTTGATATTTGCTCCATTTGTTAGTATGTTTGTGGCAAAACTATGTCTTGCACAATGCCAACTTATATGCTTATCAATACCTGCTCTTTTTACCCATCGTCTTAGCGATTTAGAGCAACTTTCATAACTTGGTAGTGGAAATATTAAGCTCTCCTTTGTCTGCTCTGCTGTCGGCTCTCCTATCAGCTTTAGCAGGTTGTCTGTTAATGGTATAACTACACCACTATTGGCTGAATGTCCTTTTGTTTTGTTCTGCTCAAACTTAAGCAACTTATTGGAGTAATCAACGTTTGCAAATGTAAGGTCTTTGACATCACAAAATCTTAAGCCACAATACAGGCACAAAATAAACGCTTTTCTAACGTTTGGGTTCTCCCCTGTATAGTGTGTGGCTATCAACTTTTGCTCCTCCTCCAAAGATAGCGTGTCCTTTCTCAAAATGTTACTATCTATCTTAATAACAACCCCTGTGCAAGGGTTTTTAGATATAACATCGTGCTCAACGGCATACTTTACCACCTTTTTGAAACGCTGGTATATACTTTTAGCTCCCTCCCCATAGCTTCTGCTTTGCAGGTACTCTGTAAACTCTACCATCATATCCTTATCAAGCTGCTCTGGCTTTATGTTCTTGGCAAACTTGCTATACTCTGGGGTGTCGTTTAAGAAATCCACAAAACGCTGCAAGGCAATTTTAATCATCCTTACATCTTTCTTTGTGTAGCCATCTATATAGGTTTGGAAGTAAGATAAAAAGTTAATCTGGCGGTCTTTCTTAAGCCTGTAGCCATCCTTATTTTCCAGCAACTTTTGTTCCTCCTCCATCCTAATTTTCTTAGCCAACTGCAAAACCTCTTTGTTATGGGTTCTATCTATTGGGGTTTTGGGGTTTGCTACCAAATACAAATCGAGGTTCTGTTTACGTCTGTTGTGGGTTACTTTGTATTTTGGCTTGCCTTTCATCTTGCCACTCTCATACAAAACTGGCTCTCCGTCCTCATCCAAAACAGGCACACTTTCCCTGCCTAAATAAAACTCCAGATACAGGCTTATTTGCCCATCAGCCATTAAACGCTGCTCTAATCTGGGGTTGTCTTTGCTCTTGTTGTCTAACTTTGCCATACTTTTTTATTGCTTTTGTTTTCTTTTGGTGCTGCAAAGATACAAAAATAACCCCATACAAGGTGTACTAAAAGTGTACTAAATAACAAAACAAGTACACTTTTATGCAAACAAGGGCAAATACAAAAGCTGTAAACCATTGGTTTCTAATGCTTTTTATTGTGCTTATTTTCCTTTATTTCATAGGTTATGTACTGGGTCTGGGTACAGAATTGGAGAGAAGTTCGCTTCTCTCCTTTTTTTGTATATTACCCTCTCGTAACTGCTTGGTTTCCTGATAGATTAAATCAAGCACTTGGTTATAAGAGTTGGTTCGATATTTTTCCCCGTCAAATTCGATTTTTTGAGGAAACATTGAACTTATCAACTTGATCTTGGCCTCTACAGGCGCATCCATTATATAGCGTTCCATATTGTTAATCAGAGAGATAGAGTAATCTAACTTTGGTTTAATCTTTGAACGATTCCCCATTTCCAACATATCCACCTTGTTTTGTAGTTCATCCAACTCTTTTTGGTTGTGGCTTACAGCCTCATCTTTATCTTCCTTGCTCATTTCGCCATCAAGGTACAAATCTTTAGCTCTCTGTATTCTATTTTTGAATGTTTGCATCTTAGACTTGAGCAACTCAACCTCTTCCAAACTGTCTGAGATTTGTTCCTTTCTAACATCTTCAAGAATGTTCTCATAGAGCTTTAGCACAGTTTCGTTAGGCTTCAAACTCCCCACATACTTTGCAAACCCCTCATTCACAACCTCAGCTCGCTTTCTAATGTGCTTTGCATCGTGGCAGCAATTGTAATAAGCGTACTTGCCACCATTGCCACGACTCTCAGCTCCTGTCAGTGCATGACCACAGATAGGACAAACAAGAAACTTCCTAAGAAACAGGTCGGGATTGATTTTCTTGCTCAACTTAGGTGCTTTCTTCTTTGCATTAAGAATGTCTTGCACCTTATAGAAAATGTCTTCTGTTATAATACCCTCATGCAGTCCCTCAACAATCATTTCGGGGTCTGAGCCATAGGCAGGCACACGGATTTTTCGGCACAGTTGCATAAGTCCGTGGCAATATAATCATGTTATCCAAAGATCATAG
>OIYH01001793.1_pt1 | contig 11861 bp, 5 predicted proteins | sample 1587911 | NCBI WGS metagenome assembly OIYH01 (sample SAMN03283252) | human gut metagenome | biome: human-associated habitat; material: feces | host: Homo sapiens | place: USA | collected 2013
GATACTCGACAAGTAAAGCTTTTGTAGTATGGTAAAGGTACCGCTACCACTAAACGCAAGCACAAAACGCTACTATAATCTGCACATCTTCGTATCTGCACACCGGCACATTCGCGAGCGAAAGCGCACGACACATTTTTTCTGTCATTTCTTCTGTTTTCTGTTACTTTGCAGTACCTTTGCTCACCAATAAATAACAACATTGCACAATGAAGATACTGCATACAGCCGACTGGCACCTGGGCAACACCTTTCACGCCCACAGCCGGCTCAATGAACACAAGCATTTCCTCAGATGGTTGCTCGGTGTGCTCAAGGAGCGACAGCCCGACGCACTACTCATTACGGGCGACGTGTTCGACTCGCCAAACCCCTCGGCAGCGGCCGAGGAACTGCTCTACGACTTCTTGCTGCGTGCCACACTCACCGTGCCGGGCCTGCAGGTGGTGATGACCGCTGGCAACCACGACTCCGCCGGACGCCTCGAAGCCCCCGCACCACTGCTCAAAACACACAACATATACGTGCGCGGCACCATGCACTACACCCCGCAGGGCGAGCCCGACTTCGACTATTACCTGCTCCCCCTTGCCGAGCGCGCCACAGGCCAGGCAGCCTGTGTGTGCATGGCTGTGCCCTATCTGCGCAGTGCCGACTACCCCATGGGCATGACTCCCGAGCAAGGGCTGCGTTATGTGTTTGGCGAGCTGCACAAGCACTTGCGCCAGTCAGAGTTCAAGGGTCTGCCCATTGTAGCGGGTGCCCACTTCTATGCCGCCGGCGCCGAGGTGTGCCAGAGCGGCCACTCAGAGCGCCTCGTGGTGGGCGGACAGGATTGTGTCAACGCCGAAGTGGTGGGCAGCAATGTGAGCTACACCGCCTTAGGGCACATACACAAGGCGCAACCCGTGGGCAAGAGCGGCAAGGCATGGTATGCAGGCAGTGCCTTGCCCATGTCGTTTGCCGAGACTGGCTACAGCCATGGTGTGCAGTGGGTAGAGATTGACCACCAGGGCGAGGCCGTGGTAGAGCGCATAAAGTATGAACCGCTGCGCCGCCTTATCACCATACCGGCCAAAGCACGTGCCGTGAGTGCTGCCGAGGCCATGGAGCAAATAGCCGCACTGCCCAAGCGCGCCAAGGGCGACATGGGCGAGGCGTGGCCCTACCTTGAGTTGCACATCGAGGAAAAGCAGCCCGAACCATCACTCATGCACGACGTGATGGAGGCCCTGGCCGACCGTGCCGTGCACTTTTGCCGCATACAACGCGTGATGCCCGCCACCACCGCCGCCAAGGCCGACAAGCAAGATGCCCCCTCGGCCGACGCCCTCACCACCATGCAGCCGCTCGACCTGGCCCGCCGCTACTTCGAGTCGCGCTACAACGAGCCTATGCCCGACCCCCTGGTGACGCGTTTTGAACAAGCCTGCCACGAGGGCGCACCACAGGCATAGTCTCATGGGGCCACAGTCCCACCTTTTTATACCACCGAACTTTACTAAACTCTCACACTTGTGAAGATAGACAAGATAACTCTCTGCAATCTGACGTCGATTGAGGGAGAACAAACCATCGATTTTACCGAAGAACCCCTGCGCTCGGCTGGCCTCTTTGCCATAACAGGCGATGTAGGCTCGGGCAAGAGCACCATACTCGACGCCATCTGTCTGGCACTTTACAACCGTGCACCCCGTTTCGACAACGTGGAGCGCATACCGGCCGACGACCTCAAGCTCGTCACCGACAAGGCACAGCAGGTGCAGGCCACCAACACGGCCAGCATATTGCGCCGTGGACAAAAGCAGGGCTGGGTGAGCGTGACCTTCACCACCACCAAGGGCCACACCTACGAGGCCACGTGGAGCGTGCGTGTAAAGCGCAGCGGCACCATAGCCTCGCCCGAGCGCCAGCTCACACAGCTCGCCCCCGAGCATCAGGTGGTGGACAAGGCACAGCTGCAAGCCTGCATCGACGAGGTCGTAGGGCTAACCTACGAGCAGTTTACACGCACCGTGATACTGGCACAGAACTCCTTTGCCAACTTTCTGCGTGCCAAACAGGCCGACAAGGCAGCCCTGCTCGAAAAGTTGACCGGCACTGAGGTGTACAGCGCCGTGAGTGAGCGCATATTCCGTCTGGCACAACAGGCCGAGGCCAATGTGGCCGCCCTGCAGAGCGAGATGCAAGGTTTGCTCCACACTCGCCTCGACGCCCACCTGCTGGCCGAGCAGCAAGAGCGCGCCCGTCTGCTCGAGGCACAACACCAAAATGCCGCCGACGAGGCGCAGCGCACCGAACGGCAGCTGGAGTGGATAGCCCGTTTCGACCAAGCGTCGGCACATGTGGCCCAGTGCGAGGAGGCTTATGACACAACCACCAAAGCGTGTGTCAAGGCACGTGCCGACGAAATGCGTCTGCAGCGCTACGATGCCGTGCTCGACATGCAGCCACTCTATCAGGCCATCAAGATGCGCCGTGCCGACGTAGAGCACATCAAGGCCGACGAGGCTGCCAATGCGCAGGCGCTCAACGAGGCCCGTCAGCAACTCGACAAACTGAGCCAGCAGCTCGATGTGGCGTGCGAGCGCACTGCCGATGCCGAAAAGCGGCTCGACGAGCGCCGCCCCGCCATCAACCGCGGCTATGCCCTGACGGGCGAGATAAAGGTGGCCAACGAGCAACTCAAGCGCTTGGACGAGCAACTTGTGGCTGCCACCCAAACCTATGGCAAGCGCCAGGCCACCCTGCAGGCCAAGCAAGAGGAGCAGGCCAAGGTGGCCGACACCATCAAGCGCCACCAGCTGCACAAGCAGTCGCTCGAGGCACACCGCCAGATGTTCGACAAGTTCGACCTTATCATGAACAAGCTCCCCACACTCGGCGATGAAACACGCCGCAATGTAGAGAGCCACAATAAGCAGACCGAGTTGCGCAAGCGCCAGACCGAGCTGCGCGCACAAGGCGAAAAGGCAGAGCAAGAGCAGCACAACAAGCAGGCACGCCTCAATGCCTTGAAGAGCGAACTGCTCATTCACCGTCAAACCAACCAGGGACACGACTCGGCCAAACTGCAAAAGACCGCGGCCGACAACCGCAGCCGCCTAACCGCGCTCGAGCGTGCCGCCATGCTGTGGCAGCACATCAGCGATGGGTATGCCCGCATCTCTGAAAAGACGGCCACCCAGCGCCGCGAAGAGACCGAACTGGCACAAAAGCAAACTACCGCCGCCCGCATGGAGGTGGAGGTAAAGGTGGCCGAAGAGGCTTTCTCGCGCATAGCCACCACCTACACCCTGAGCCAGTCGCAAAACATTGTGCAGCTGCGCAAACAGCTCAAGGAGGGTACCGCCTGCCCCGTGTGCGGTGCCACACACCACCCCTACCACACCGAGACCGAGCGCGAGCTGGGCGAACTGCTCAGCAGCATGGCCAAGGAGTATGCCGACCTGCAGCAAGACCTCCTGCTCAAGCGTGAGCGCCTGGCCGCCATGCGCGAGGAGATAGCCGCCGATGCCGCACGCATCGGGGCCGACGGCCGTGCACTCGACGATCTCAAGCGCCGCCAGCAGGCCGATGTAGAGGAGTGGCAGCAGTGCGCCTACCTCGACAACTCATTTGCCGACTGCTCGGCCACCGTCAACCGCGACGCACGCCGCATGATGATACAGCTGCTCATTGACAACACCACGCGCGCTGCCGACGAGGCCGACAAGGAACTGGAGGCTTACAACTTCCATCAAGGCCACATCAACCGTCTGAACGAGGAGATTGACGTGCTCAAAGCCGAGATGGAGACGAACCAAACCTATCTCGACAATGTGCGCACGGCTGCCCGCATAGCCTCCGCATCGGCCGAGGAGCTGCAGCAAGTCATCAACGAGTCAGACCGCGCCTGCTCCGAACTGTACACCGACCTCGACGAGATGATAACCCTCTCGGGCTGGTTTGCAGAGTGGAAGAACAATTCCGACGGGCTGCGTCTGCGCTTGACCAACCTGCATGCCGACTGGAACAACACGTGCAAGATGCTCGACGAGGCTGAACGCCAGCAAACGTTGTTGCATGAGGAGATAAAGAATGCTGAGGCCAATGTGGCCGAAGAGCAGCGCCATGTGGCGGCATGCCGCGAGAGCCGCGATGCCACACGCGAGGCGCTGGGCGAAAAGAACGAGGAGCTGCGCCGCCTCATGCCCGACACCACGCCCCAAAAGGTGGCCGAGGCGCTCGAGGCCGAAATAGCTGCTACACGTGCCGCCGAGGGTAGCGTGCGCAAGGCTTGCGAGGAGGTGAAAGGCACCTTGCGCCAGCTCGAGGGACACCGCGACAACTTGCTGAAGACGCGCCTCGACAGCCAGGCCGAGCAGCAAAAGCAGCAGCAGGAGCTCGATCTCATGATACTGCGCTTTAACGGCACCCACTCGCCGGTGCAGTTTGCCGAGCTCGACAGCATATTCACCGACACCACCGACTGGAAAGCCCTGCGCCAGCAGCTCAGCACCTTGAGCAATGCCCGCCTCGTGGCCGACAACAACCTGCAACAGGCCCGCAAAGCCCTGCAAGCTCTGCAAGGCGATGCCGCCCGTCCGGCCACCGTGCCCCTTGCCCCTGCCGCCGATGGCAGCCGTGCCTACTATGCCGCCTTGCAGCACACGCTCGAGCAGACACTCGACGACGCCCGCAAGCGCTTGGCCGACCTTGCCGCCCAACTCTCTGAGGTGAACGCCCGCCTGTTGGCGCACCGCGACAGCAGCGAGCGTGCCGAGGCCATGCAGCAGCGTCTTGATGCCGCCCAGACCGATGCACGCGAGTGGGCAAGACTCAACGCCATGTTTGGCTCGGCCGATGGCAAAAAGTTCCGCACCATGGCCCAGAGCTACACCTTTGGCTACCTTGTGGCCCATGCCAACCGCCACCTGCAGCAACTCTCGCCCCGCTATGAGTTGCGCAACATACCCGGCACCCTCACGCTCGAGATAATCGACCACGACATGTTCGACGAGCACCGCTATGTCACCTCCCTCTCGGGTGGCGAAACCTTTGTGGTGTCGTTAGCCCTTGCCTTGGGCCTTGCCTCGTTGTCGGGCTCGGGCCTGGTGATAGGTTCGCTCTTCATCGACGAGGGTTTTGGCAATCTCGACCGCGAGTCGCTCGACCTTGTGATGCTTGCGCTCTCCAACCTCGAGAACACCCAGGGCCGCAAGGTGGGCGTGATAAGCCACACCGAGCAGATACGTTCGCAAATACAGCCACAGGTTGTGTTGTGCCGCCGCCCGGGAGGCAGTAGCTACATGATAGACATTCGCTGACGCGGCATGTGCTAATATGTCAATATGCTAATGTGCTGATGCCTTAGCGTGACTTGGCAGCCGCTAACGCGGAAAACAAAAGAACATAAGGACATAAGAACAAAAGGGCTGACGCCGTAGTATTACTAAGTAGTAACGCTACGGCGTCAGCCCTTATGTTCTTGAGGCCACCCGGACGTCAGTCCGTGGCCTTCAGCCGCGCAGCGGCCTTATGTCCTTATGTCCTTATGTTCTTATGTTTACCGCGTTAGCGGCTGCCAAGCCACGCCTCGGCGTCAGCCCATAAGCAAGCATAAGCACATTGACATATTGCCACATTAGCCTCGGCATCAGCCCACCTGGCTACCGGCCACCACTTTGCGGTCAACCGTCACCACCGAGAGCGAGTCGTCAAAGTTGACGGCCGACAAAATCATGCCTTGGCTCTCGATACCATTGATAGTGCGTGGAGCCAAGTTGGCCACAAAGCAAACCTGCTTGCCCACCAAGTCCTCAGGCTGGTAGTACTGCGCAATACCGCTCACGATAGTGCGGTTCTCGGCACCGTCGGCAATCTCAAACTTCAGCAGCTTCTTGCTCTTCTTCACCTTCTCGCACGAAAGCACAGTGCCCACGCGCACATCAAGCTTTTCAAACTGCTCGAAGGGGATATTCTCCTTCACCGGTGCAGCCTTAAAGTTAGCCGCCTCGTTAGCCTTCTTAGTGTCGAGCAATTTTTGCACCTGAGCCTCCACCACGCTGTCCTCAATCTTTTCAAACAGCAAGGCCGGTTCGCCAAGCACGTGTCCCTCGGGCAGCAAGTCCGTAGCCCCCAGGCGGTCCCATTGCGCCTCGTCGATGTGCAACATCTGACGCAGTTTCTCGCTCGAGAAGGGCAAGAACGGTTCAAAAGCAATAGCCAGGTTAGCCACAAGCTGCAACGACAAGTTAAGCACCGTCTTCACACGCTCGGGGTCAGTCTTGATCACCTTCCAAGGCTCAGAGTCAGCCAGATACTTGTTGCCGATGCGGGCCAGGTTCATAGCCTCCTTCTGCGCGTCGCGGAAGCGGAAGCCCTCAATCAGGCGCTCCACCTCAGCCTTCACGTCCTTAAATTCCTCAATAGTCTGGCGGTCGTAGTCAGTCAGTTCGCCAGCAGCCGGCACCACCCCGTTGTAGTACTTCTTGGTAAGTTGCAGCGCACGGTTCACAAAGTTGCCGTACACCGCCACCAGTTCGTTGTTATTGCGAGCCTGGAAGTCCTTCCACGTAAAGTTATTATCCTTCGTTTCGGGCGCATTCGCTGTAAGCACATAGCGCAGCACGTCCTGTTTGCCGGGCAAGTCCTTCAAGTACTCATCGAGCCATACCGCCCAGTTGCGCGAGGTCGAAATCTTGTCGTCCTCAAGGTTAAGGAACTCGTTGGCAGGCACATTGTCGGGCAGAATGTATGAGCCTTCAGCCTTCAGCATGGCCGGGAACACGATGCAGTGGAACACGATGTTATCCTTGCCAATAAAGTGGATAAGGCGTGTGTCGTCGCTCTTCCACCACTTTTCCCAGTCGTTGGGCAGCAGTTCCTTGGTGTTGCTGATGTAGCCAATAGGCGCGTCGAACCACACATAGAGCACTTTGCCCTCAGCCCCCTCAACTGGCACCGGAATGCCCCAGTCAAGGTCGCGGCTCACGGCGCGCGGTTTCAGTCCCATGTCAAACCAGCTCTTACACTGTCCCATCACATTGCTGCGCCACTCCTTGTGCTGCTCCGTAATCCACGGCTCGAGCCACTTTTGGTGCTTGTCGAGCGGCAAGTACCAGTGCTTGGTTTTGCGCAGCACCGGTTTCGACCCGCTCACGGTAGAGCGCGGGTTAATCAGTTCGGTAGGCGAGAGCGCCGTGCCACACTTTTCGCATTGGTCGCCATAAGCCCCCTCAGCGTGGCAGTGCGGACATTCGCCCGTAATGTATCGGTCGGCCAGGAAGGTGTGCGCCTCCTCGTCGTAGTACTGTTCGCTCTCCTGCTCCACAAACTCGCCCTTGTCGTAGAGTTTGCGGAAAAAGTCCGAAGCCGTTTTTTTGTGCACCTCCGAGGTGGTGCGTCCGAACACGTCGAACGAGATGCCAAAGCCCTCAAACGACTCGCGTATAATCTTGTTGTAGCGGTCAACCACCTCTTGCGGTGTGCAGCCCTCCTTGCGGGCGCGTATGGTGACGGGCACGCCATGCTCGTCGCTACCGCAGACAAATAGCACGTCACGTTTCTTCAGGCGCAAGTAGCGCACATAAATGTCGGCAGGCACATACACCCCGGCCAGGTGGCCGATGTGCACACCGCCATTAGCGTATGGCAAGGCGGCGGTAACCAGCGTACGGTTAAATTTCTTTTCCATTATATCTTGTTATATTATATATGCGTGTAAAACTTTGTGCAAAATTACTGCAAAGTGAGAGATATGCAAAATAAGTGGGCCTTTATCTGCTTATAAAACAGACTTTTTAGCGAGACACTTTTGGGGGAATTTTTAAGTTGCTTGAAACGCGCTGTAAAAAACGCAAGCACTAATGGGGGCGACGCGTCCCGCGTCGGGAAAATGCCATGTCCTTGCCCCAAATAAAGGCTCTCAGACAGTACTAATACACTTCTGTCTGTGAGCTTTTGCCTTGATGCCCGACGCGGGACGCGTCGCCCCCCATTAGAGGTAGCGTCTGCTCGCCATGCGTCAGAAGATACTGCTTGAATGGGGCACCTACGCTGCTTGTTAACTGCTTAGCGGCTAACAAGCGCTAAGTGGTTAACACATAAGTGTTCAATATGTAAAACAAAAAACGTTGGCGGAATTAGCTAACAAGTTAACTATTTCCGCCAACGAGCAGGTGTTTACTTACGTAAACTTAGTCCTTATCCATATATTTCCACATACCACCATCGTCTTGCTGGCGTTGGTTGCTCCATTGTACTGCACCTTCATCGTTTGTCTCGTCAGAGAGTCGGGTACTACTCATATTAAGTATGGCTTCCTCGGTGAAGAACACAATCTTTGTAGCAACGGGAGAAATGTATTTGCGTTTTGATGTATTCATATCTGTGATAACTTTACGTGTGTTACTTTACAATGATTTTTTTGCCGTTGATTACGTAAACGCCCTTTACAGCATGGCTCACGCGGCGACCAGCGAGGTCGTAGATAACTGCGCTGTGAGACATGGCGGCATTATCGCTTACAGAGTTGATAGCTGTTACGTCGCCACCAAAGTTGAGTGCCAAAGCCCCCTCAGTGGAAGGAGCCAATACATAAGCCTTGTTGGCAGCCAATGAAGTGATGTTGCTGTTAGGCTTGTAGAAACCTGCCACACCGTCCTTTGTGCTAAAGATGCGAACTCGCTCGCTATTATCTACACCAGTCAGTTCTGTAACAGCGTTTACACCCTTAAGGTCGTTGTCGATGGCGGTTACATCGGCGTTGTTGGCCAAAGTGAATGTGGCTGATGTGGCATTGTCGCTCACAAGCAGCACACCCGTGTTGGCGGGGATTACACCATTTGCATATTCAGTAAGCTTTACGCTACCATTGCTCACTGTACCAGCATAAGCCTTTACGCCCTCGGGAGCCTTGGCAGCAAACGGCAGATAGTAAGTGGCATAGTGCTTGCCGTCTGACTCGTTGAGGCTGATAGCGGGCAAAGTATTGCTCAACACAATAGCCGAACCCTCGTCTACTGCTGTGCTCTTCCAATACCCCACTTTATTACTGTTGTAAGCATGAATGATGTAGTTAGAATGGTCTTTGGCTGAGAGCACAAATGCACCTGTGCTCCAATAAGCATTTTCCTTACCACTATTTACCACAGAAGTGCCTTGAACGTCCCACTTGTCACAATAAGCCTTGTCAGCGGTTTTGATATTGACCATTGAAGGACTGGTGCTTGCATCATCGCTGGTGCCCACTACGCTCGTTACCAAGCGGCGGCCAGCAGCATTGACAATGGCGTAGCCATCGAAAGGATTACCTTCGAATTTCCATGCAAAACCGTTGTTGAGCAGACCGACAGTCTGGGTGTTGGTGGTAATTTGCGATGAAGTGTCGAATATGTAACCATTGCGTGGGTTACCTTCACCAAAAATACCAATCTTCATAAAATACCACTTGTTGGTTTCAACGGGGTAGCCACCTGTCTTACTGCACGCAACAGTAAAGGTGTTGTTGCTTTCTGAAACGGTATTAGTTTCCCAGTTTGCCGTTACATAACCAGGGAAAGTATAGAAGGCCTCGTAAGCAGCTTTAGGCGTTTCGGTTCCTAAGGCAGTAACCTTCTTTGTGTAGGTCTTACCGTCCAGCTCAAAGTTGTAGGTCACATCGAAGCCAACCTTATACACCTTGAATTGTGCGCAGTTAGAGTCGGTTTCTTTAACAGCCCAGTTTCCTAAATAGCCGTCGGTCCTGCTGCCATCGTCCACTACAAAAACATTGCCCGACTTTAGGCGGAAGCCTTTGGGGCTATTAGCGTTTTCGAGAGTATTATAAGTGGCAATGGCGCCATCACCAAGCATATTGTTGTTTGTAGCATATCCCTCTTGCGCATTCTTACGTATGAACTTGTTAGTGCCCACGTTGTAAAGCTGTATAGTCTTTTGGCCATTGGTTTCGCCTACATATATCTTCCATACGTACTTAGCATCAGTAAGGGTGCTTTTACCCTCGTAAGAAGTTGTAACAGATGCCGCATCGTGTTGGGCTTTCTGATCATTGCCGTACAGATAATTACCGTTGTCGTTCGCTTTGTCGCCAAACACGCGAATTACGTAGTAGCCCGAGGTAAGCTCTGACAGTGGTGTACAGTTGGCTGCCACCTTGTAGTTGTCAGCCCATGCAGTCATGACGCTTACTAACAGGCACAGAAATAGAAAATGTCTTTTCATGTGCAATTTGTTTATGAGTTGATAATATTTGTTTCGCTTTTCCATACCGCGTAGCAGGCAACTACGCTCTTTGTTGCGACAAAGGTAGTTATAAGTAATCAATTTGTGCGGGGGGGGGTATTAAACTATGTTAAGCCAACAATTCTGTAAGACTCTAAGGTACAAAGTTCATGCGCAAAATGTTAAAAAGCCGGGAGTTGCTTATGTTTTCCGCTGCTAAGCAGCTAACACGAACGTTATATCTTTGTTCTTATGTCCTCCACGTTAGAGGCTCGCTACGGCGTCAGCCCTTATGTTTCTTGGGCCACGCGGACGTTAGTCCGTGGCCAGTCGCGCAGCGGCCTTCTGTGTATCTTATGTAAACTTCTGTTGCTTATGTATTCCGCGCTAAGCGGCTAACACAAACGTTATATCTTTTGTTCTTATGTCCTTATGTTCTTCTGTTCTCCGCGTTAGCGGCTAATCTCAAGCACTTGCATTTAGTGATAGCGTTTGGTGCTTGAGTACGTTCGTATGTTTACGTATTACCGGACACCAAAAATTAGCACATGGCCCTCGGCGTCAGCACATTAACCCATTACCACATTAGCATATAACGCAAAAAGAGTTGGCCTTGCACCGAGGTGCAGAGCCAACTCTTTGAGTTGTTATGCTTTAAGCTTAGAACTTATTTAAGCCGCACGATTAGAGCTGGGGACCAGCAGCAACGAGAGCCTTACCAGCTTCGTTGGTTTCGTACTTCTTGAAGTTCTTGATGAAGCGTGCAGCGAGGTCCTTAGCCTTCTCTTCCCATACTGAAGCATCAGCGTAAGTGTCGCGAGGATCGAGGATCTTAGGATCAACGCCGGGGAGTTCAGTAGGAACAACGAAGTCGAAGTAAGGAACAGTCTTGGTAGGAGCCTTGTCGATAGAACCGTCGAGGATAGCGTCGATGATACCACGTGTATCGCGGATAGAGATACGCTTGCCTGAACCATTCCAACCAGTGTTTACGAGGTAAGCCTTGGCACCGTTCTTCTCCATCTTCTTAACGAGTTCCTGAGCGTACTTGGTGGGGTGCAATTCGAGGAATGCCTGGCCGAAGCAAGCTGAGAAAGTAGGAGTAGGCTCGGTGATACCACGTTCAGTACCAGCCAACTTGGCAGTAAAGCCAGAGAGGAAGTAGTACTGAGCCTGAGCCTCAGAAAGGATAGATACGGGAGGAAGTACACCGAAGGCATCGGCAGAGAGCATGATAACCTGCTTTGCAGCGGGGCCCTTGCTGATAGGCTTAACGATGTTGGTGATGTGGTAGATAGGATAGCTTACACGAGTGTTTTCAGTTACAGTCTTGTCAGCGAAGTCAATCTTGCCGTTAGCATCAACAGTTACGTTCTCGAGGAGTGCGTCACGCTTGATAGCGCCGTAGATATCGGGTTCGCTTTCCTTGTCGAGGTTGATAACCTTAGCGTAGCAACCACCTTCGTAGTTGAACACACCGTTGTCGTCCCAGCCGTGTTCGTCGTCACCGATGAGCTTACGCTTCGGGTCGGTAGAGAGGGTAGTCTTACCAGTACCTGAAAGGCCGAAGAAGATGGCAGAGCTTGTCTCTTCCATGTTGGTGTTAGCAGAGCAGTGCATAGAAGCGATGCCCTTGAGGGGGTTGTAGTAGTTCA
>OIYH01001810.1_pt1 | contig 11778 bp, 12 predicted proteins | sample 1587911 | NCBI WGS metagenome assembly OIYH01 (sample SAMN03283252) | human gut metagenome | biome: human-associated habitat; material: feces | host: Homo sapiens | place: USA | collected 2013
GCTATGGCGACGCTGCCGTGGCCGGTATGAGCATCGTTTCCCGCATCTTCATGTTCATCATCTCGGTGGCCATCGGCACCGGTCAGGGCTTCCAGCCGGTGGCAGGCTTCAACTATGGTGCCAGAAAGTACCGCCGGGTGCAGCAGGCCTGCCTGTTCACCATGGCAGCCAGCTTCTGCTTCCTCTCTGTCATTCTCACCGCCTGCTGGTTCAATGCCGAGACCCTCATCCGCCTCTTCCGTGATGATCCCGAAGTCACCGCCGTGGCCCTGCCCGCCTTCCGCTACCAGTGCTTTGCCATGTTGCTGCAGCCCGTGATCGTGGCGGGCAACATGCTGTTCCAGTCCATCGGCAAATCGGGCCGGGCCACCTTTCTGGCCTGCTGCCGTCAGGGCGTGTTCTTCATCCCGCTCATCCTCACCCTGCCCCGGGCCTTTGGGCTGCTGGGTGTTGAGATCTGCCAGCCCATCGCCGATGTGCTGACCTTCTTTGTCACCGTGCCCTTCCTCTTCCCCTTCCTGCGTCAGCTGGTGCGGATGGACGAAGCTGAGGCTGCCGAGGTCTGAGCGAACCCTGTAACAAAACTGTAACCATGACCGGACGTTCGATTGCAATTGAACGTCCGGTTTATTCGTATTATAATCAGGATAGGAAAGTTAAATTCTGCCAAACCTGTGAGGTACGCTTATGAAACGTTCTGTTCTCCGCATCGGCTGTGCAGTGCTCAGCCTGTCTGCTGCGGCAGGGCTGCTGGCCTCCTGCTCCCTGCTGCCTCCGGCCTCGCCCCTGCCCGATTCCAAGCCCGCGCAGGCTGAGGAAGCGCCCGGCCCCGCTGCAGCTTCACTGGACGACGGCAAGCTGCGCATCCTGTACAGCAACGGCTCCAACGGCGGCAATACCGTGCTCTGCGGCAATACCGTGTTGTATCAGGCCGCCAGCAGCGAGACCATGTATCTGGTGCCGGATACCCTGACCGGCACCGTGCGGTACTATCTGCGGCAGTGGTCAGACCCCAGTACCCTCACCGGGCGGGCAGCCGCCCTGTGCGACCGCAGCGGCAAGGAGATCCTGACCTTTGACCGTGCCTACGATGCTGCCCTGACCGGCAGCCTGTTGGTCCTGACCGCACCGGAACAGATGGCCTATGCCCCCTGCAACAACCACGCCGCAGGCGATTGCCGGGTGATCGACCTTGCCACGGGCGAGGAGCTGGCTGTGCCCGAAAACGCCTACGGATGCAGCATAGCAGGCAGCTATCTGGCCTTTGAAGTCTGCAATGTCCCGGCAGACTATGTGCAGGAAAATGAATGGGGCGATGATCTGACCGCCTACTGCGCCGTGCAGGTGCAGGATCGGCAGGGCGAGGTGGTCTATCAGGCAGAGCTGTCCGGCCTTTCCAGCTTCTATGCCAGCAGCAGCGACAGCTCCGCCCCCACCGACTGGCTGGTGGTGAGCCACTACAACGAAGATGGCACGACGGGTGCCGACAGCCTGTACAACCCCACCACCGGCGAGGAGCTGACCGGTTACCAGCAGTACACCGGTGCAGGCACGGTCAGCTTGTATAACGATGACGGATACCAGCTGGTGGATCTGGTCAGCACGGAGCAGAGCGCCGTGCTCTGCGAATACGACCAGCCCATCCGGTATTATGTGCCCGGCGCAGCAGTCACGGAGCCAGATGCCTCCACCCCCGAAATGGCGGGGCGGTATCTGTTCCACGACCTGCTCACCGGCGAGGAGAAGGATCTCTATGATGCCAATACGGATGATGCCACGTTGGCCATCTATGCCGTAGACGGCACCGTGCGGGTGTTCGACCTGCAGACCGGTGTTCTGCTGACCGATACCACCATCGACCCGGTGGAAAATCAGGTGCGTACCCATATTTACCCCGAGGGGAACGGCTGGGCCTGGGTCCAGCAGGATGACAATGACAGCTACGACGCAACGGCCATCCACATCTGCGGGCCGGACGGCATCCACAAGACCCTCGACCCGGCCAAGCTGAATGAGACCTACAACTACTACTCGCCCCTGCTCTCCACTGAGGACGGTATCTACTTCTACGGCTGCTACAACGGCCCCGGCAGCAGCTGGCTCTATGATGTTCTGGACAGCGACGGCGATGTGGTGGTGAGCGGTCTGCGCACTTGTGCCGGGTACTACGCCAACAGCGTCAACGGCCTGCCCGAGGGCGTGTTCGCCGCCGTCAAGGGCTTTGAGAGCGGCTGGATGGACCTGACCGGCCAGTGGCTCTACGCCGAGAGCATCTTCGCTTCCAGCAACGACGAAATGGACAACGGTTTCTTCTAAGGAGGTTTTTCCATGCGTACTGTCAAAATTTCCCGCCGCGCGTTCCTGACTGGTCTGGGTCTGGCATCCACGGCCGCCCTGCTCTCTGCCTGCAACACCGTGCCTGCCTCCTCTGATTCGGGAGCGGCACCGTCTCAGCCGGATTCTGAGGCACCCTCCTCTTCTGCCGCCAGTGAAATGCCCGCACAGCCCATCCTGAGCGTGGATGAATTCCCCATCACGGATGGCAGCACGGCCTGCATCCCGCTGATCGCGCAGATCATGGCCGATACCACCGGGCTGGATCTGGAGACCGCCCGGAGCGCCGTGACCACCAACACCACAGCCCAGGCCTGGCGCAACCTGGGCCTGTACGGCAACAATTACGGCGATTCGGTCAAGCTCATCATCGCCTACGAAGCCCCGGAATCCGTCAAGGAGGAGCTGAAGGCTGACGGTGACCCGCTGGAGCAAAAGGCCATTGGCCGGGACGCGCTGGTGTTCATCGTCAACGAGGACAACCCCGTGCAGAGCCTGACCCTGCAGCAGCTCAAGGACATCTACGCTGGAACGATCACCAACTGGAAGGATGTGGGCGGCAAGGATCAGGAGATCATTGCCTTCCAGCGGCGGGCGGACTCCGGCAGCCAGACCCTGTTCCAGAAGTTATTGATCCAGGGCGGCCCGCTGATGGAGGCCCCCACCGAGCTGGCCCCCACCGCCATGGGTGAGCTGGTGGACAGCATTGCAGAGTATAACAACTCTGCCAACGCCATCGGTTTCTCGGTTTACTACTACATCGACCAGATGTACTCCAAGCCCGGTCTGCGGCTGCTGGCCGTGGATGGCGTGACCCCTTCCAACGAGACGATCGCCGACCAGAGCTACCCGCTGTGCAACGAATTCTATGCCGCCATCCTGCAGGATTCCGCTGCCGACAGCCCGGAACGCAGGATCTACGAGTGGCTCTCCACCGATGCAGGCCGTTCCTGCATTGAGCGCTCCGGCTATGTGGCCGTCCAGTAATTCCCAGAAAATTCGGCACATTTCATTGACTTTGCTCAAATCCTTTGCTAAACTTAAAAAAAGTTTGTCAGCTTTTTTCGTTTCACGATTTTGAGCAAAGGAGATGCCGCATCATGTCCCATCCTTCCGACACCCCGCACTCCTCCCACGTTGAGAGCCGCAGCCGCAAGGCACTACGCAGCTACATCATTCAGGCCTCCACCCTGCTGGAGATCGTGCTGTCCGGGCTGGTGCTCATCGGCCTGCTGCTCAGCTTCATTCCCCTGCTCAAGTGGATGCCGGGCCTGCTGTTTGATGGCAACGATGTAGAGATCCGCGGCTTCCTTGAGCGGGCGCTGGACATTGTCATCGGCGTGGAGTTCATCAAGATGCTGGCCAAACACAGCCCCGGCAGCAGCCTGGAAGTGCTGCTCTACGCCATTGCCCGCCACATGGTGGTCGGCCACGAATCGGCTCTGGACAACCTCATCAGCGTGGGTGCCATTGCATTGATCTTTGTTGTGCGAAAGTTCTTCTTTGTGCCGGCCTTTGGTGCCCACCTGCCTGACGGCAAGCCCGCCCCGGACCTGACCCCCAACCAGAGCGGTATCCCCGCCGAGGAATTCCGCACCCGCCTGCGCCAGCGCATCCATGCAGAAGCTCTCGCCGACGAAGAGGACGACGAGGACGAGGAGACCGAGGAAGTATAAGCCCCCAGATACAGCAAAACGAGGACAGCCATTGGCCGTCCTCGTTTTTTGCTTCAATCGTCGTAATGTCCCTTGCACTGGTACACTTCGATCAGATCATTTTCAATGCGATAGACCAGCCGGTTCACATCATCGATCCGGCGGCTCCAATACCCGCTGAGATTTTCTTTCAGCCCTTCCGGTTTTCCAATGCCTTCATACGGGCTGCGCGAAATATCCTTGAGCAATGCGTTGATCCGTTTCAGCGTCTTTTTATCCTGAGACTGCCAATACAGATATTCCGCAAAGGCCCGCTCCGTGAAGGTGATCTTACTCATGTTCCATAGCCTCAAGCTCTTCCAGCGTTCTCGTTACAGTCTTTCCCTGACGCATTTCCTCAATGCTGTCATTCAGGGCGGCCATATTGGATGCACTATAAAAGGGATCCATCGAGACTTCAAACGGAATGCGTTTTTCACGCGTCATCTTCTTGGCCAGCATGGTGATGGCTGTTGTCATCGAAAGGCCCAGTTCATTGCAGATCTCATCAAAATCCCGCTTCAGGTTCTCATCCATCCGGACACTTACCGTCGTCATACTCTCACGCTCCTTTGTCACTTTCATTATATTCATATTGTGCAACATTGTCAATGCATCGTTGCACAGATTCATACAAAAGAAACACCCTGTACATTTCTGCACGGGGTGTTTCTCATCACTGCATCTTAAAGTTCAGATTCATGCGTTGGTCTCGCTGCCCTCAACGACCAGCTCATCCTCATAGTCAAGGCCGTAGGTATCCACCAGAGTCTCCTCGTAATCCTTGTGGAAGAAGCTTTCCTCGCCCAGGCTCTTGATCTCGTCGTTGATCCAGTCCAGCAGGGTGGTGTTGCCCTTGCTCACAGCGGGGGCAATGGTATCCTGGCTGCCCAGAGAGGGGATGCCCACCGTGTAGCCGGAATTCTGCTTTGCAAAAGCGATGACCTCGGTGTTGTCGTTGGCCCATGCTACGCCATTGCCGTTTTCCAGCGCGTTCTTGGCGGTTGCATAGGAATCATACTTCTGCAGGGGAATGTCGGGATATTCCTTGGTCAGGTAGGTCTCGGCGGTGGTGCCGGAAATGACGATCATCTGATCGTCGGCGTTCCAGTTGTCCAGGCTGGTGATGACATTGCTGTCGGGAGAGATGACACCCAGTGCAACATTCATGTAGGGCAGTGCAAAGTCCACCTCCTCGGCACGCTCGGGCGTGACGGTGAAGTTTGCCAGAATGATATCGACCTTGCCGGTCTGCAGGTACTCAATGCGGTTGGCGGCCTCTGTGGAAACGAAATTTGCCTCCACGCCCAGATCCTCGGCCAGGCGGCGGGCAAAGTAGACATCATAGCCCTGATACTCGCCGTTCTCATCCACATAGCCGAACGGGTTCTTGTCGGAGAAAACGCCGATGTTCACGGTGCCGTCCGCCTTGATCTCGTCCAGCGTGCGGAACACGTCACTGCCCGCAGCTGCGGCACTGCCGGATGCAGCAGAGGAGGAGGATGCGCTGCCGCCGCAGGCAGAAAGCAGGGCGGCGGTGGAAACCGCGCCCAGACCCAGCAGGAAGGCACGGCGAGAGATCTTGTTAACTTTCATGGTAGTAACTCCTTTCCTTTCTTTCCCATATAAAATCTATCCATGATCTGTGACATCATTTCACAGCATCAGACAAAAAGGTTCAAAGTGGAAATGGGCTGCTGCGCATTTCTCACTGCTTTGCAACCGCATCAAAGGTGAAAGTGCGCAGGAAGCGCTGTGCACGTTCGGTCTGCGGGTGGTCGAAGAAGTCCACCGGGGGCGCTTCCTCCACAATACGGCCATCGTCCAGAAACAGCACCCGGCTGGCAATTGCCCGGGCAAACTGCATCTCGTGGGTGACGATCACCATGGTCTTGCCCTCACGGGCCAGGTCGAGCATGACATCCAGCACCTCGCGCACCATTTCAGGGTCAAGGGCGGCGGTCACTTCGTCGAACAGCAGGATCTCGGGGTGCATACAGAGCGCGCGCACAATGGCGACACGCTGCTTCTGACCACCCGAAAGCTCCCGGGGGTAGCTGTTCTTTTTGGCCAGCAGGCCCACACGGTCCAGCAGGGCCTCGGCTTCCTGCTGGACCTCAGCCCGGGGGCGTTTCTGCACCTTGGTGGGGGCCAGCAGGATATTTTCCAGCACGGTCAGGTGCGGGAAAAGCTCATAACTCTGGAACACCATGCCGATGCGCTGGCGCAGGGCCGCCAGATTCTTGCCGCCGTAGGCGACCGTCTCACTGCCCAGCTTCACCCGGCCCGCCTGCACCGGCTCCAGACCGTTCAGACAGCGCAGCAGGGTGCTTTTGCCGCAGCCGGAAGGCCCCACCACAACGATGACCTCACCGGGCTTGACGGCAAAGCTGACATTATCCAGAACATTGGTCTTGCCATCGTAGCTTTTTACCAGATGGTCTACGGTCAGGATCGGCTCTGCCATAACAGTCACTTCCATTTCTTTTCGAGGTAACCGGCCAGCAGGCTGATGGGCCAGCAGGCCAGAAAATACAGGACAAACACGGTGAGGTAGATGCCAAACGCCGCGTTGGGGCTGGCGGTGCGGTTGGCCTCAATGATCTGCTGGGCCACCTTGAGCACCTCCACCACACCGATCATCAGCACCAGACTGGTGGTCTTGATCATGCGGGTGATGAGGTTGATGGACAGCGGGATGAGCCGCCGCACCGTCTGAGGGATGATGATGTACCAATAGGTCTGCGCCCGGCTCATGCCCAGCGCCTCGCTGCTCTCATACTGATGCTTCGGGATGGCGATGAGGGCACCGCGGACGAGGTCGCTCATCTCGGCCGTGCCCCAGAGCACGAACACGATGACCGCCGCCGTCTCGCCGGAAAGATCCCAGCCAAAGGCCCGCGTTGTGCCAAAATACACCAGAAAGAGCAGCACCATCTGGGGCATGATGCGGATGAATTCCAGATACACCCGGAGGATGGCTTTCAGGATGGGATTTTTGAAGGTCATCAGCACGCCCAGCAGGATGCCCAACGGCAGGCTGATGAGGACAGACACAGCGCTGATCTTAAGCGCCACGCCCAGACCGCCCAGCAGGCGAACCATATTTTTGCCCTTGAGCAGGACTTCAAGACCCAAATCCGGCATAGCGCAGCCTCCTTTCCAGCCAGCTGCCCAGCAGGGACACCGGCAGCAGGATGATGAGGTAGAACACCACCAGCAGGAAAAGGTTCTCGGCCGTCTTATAGTACAGGCCGATGAGGTCTTTTGCCGTGAACATCAGATCCATCAGGCTGATGGCGCTGAACACGCTGGTCTCCTTGAGCAGGAAGATGATATTTGCCATAAAGGCCGACATACTAATGGAGACCGCCTGCGGCAGCACCACATAGCGCATGGTCTGCAGCCGGCTCATGCCAAGGCTCAGGGCACTTTCTGTCTGGATGGGTTCAATGGCTTCCAGCCCGCTGCGGAAGGCCTCGGCCATGTAGCTTCCGCCCAGAAAGGCAAGGCCTGCAATGCCGCAGAGCTCGGCGTTGGTCTTGATGCCGATCTTGGGCAGACCGTAATAAAGAAAGAACAGCTGGACCAGCAGCGGCGTGTTCCGGCTGAGCTGGATATAAGCGCCCACGATACGGCGCAGCACCGGCACTTTTTCGTACTGGAGCACGGCGCAGACAAGGCCCACAAGGATGGCCCAGAAGATGCCGGCCACACCCAGACGCAGGGTGAGCCAGGCCGCTTTCTCATACTGCGGCAGATATTGCACCATCACATTCCAGTCCATGTCTGTTCCCCTCCTTTTCTCCTGATCTTGCGGATGTGTGTTTCCGTTGGCCGTATGATATACCCATTTCCCCAGAATGTCAATAGGTTTATAGGTTTTTTTGTCACACAAATTCCGGTCAAATTGATAAACAAGCGATTTATCGCTGCTTTTTCGCTTCTACTTTTCCACGCAAAAACGCCGTCTCTTGCCTTTTTGCACAAGAGACGGCGTTTGTTTTTGGTGGCTTAACTTTGGGTTGCTGTTTTCAGCAGTTCGTTTTCTTCTCCAATTTTTAGCACAGATTTCTTTGCTTCCCAGTCGCCCGGATAAATAATTGTATTCAACTTACAGTAAGAAAACGCACAGTCATCTACTCGTGTCAACGTTTCCGGCAAAGTGATTTCTTTCAGGCCACTATGTTCAAATGCGCCTTCTTCAATCCGGATCACTCCCTCGCCAAGCTGCACACTTTGCAGGGCTCTACACCGGGCGAATGTTTGTTTTCCTGTTTCAGGTATTCCAACAATTTCCGCCTGTACCAGTTGATTACAATCAGCAAATACTGCATCCCCCAGTTCTTTGACTGTCTCGGGAACAATTATCTGCCATAGACCCGTACTTTTGAATGCTCCAAACTGGATTTCCGTCACATCTGCGGGAATTGTGACCGCCCTTAGCTTTGCGTTATTTTCAAAGCAGCTCATTCCAATACTGTACGGCTTTCCCGTCGGAAGGAGCACATTTGCCCCATTCGCAAACTCATAGCTGACCAATACCAGCTTGCCTTGCTCTATTTTCCACTCTGCCTTACAGCCTTCCGGGACGACCATGCTATCCCACGGTTTGGGCGGTTCCGGTTCCGGAAGTGGCTCCGGTTCACTGGAAGAAGCCGATTCCGAGGGGGCGGGCACTTCCTCCGGCTGAGAGGGAGCCGATACCTCACTGGAAGCGGGCGGTTCCGCAGGCGCGGGCATCTCTCCCCCACCGCAGGCAGAAAGCAGCACGGTACCGCACAAAAACAGCGCTGTGCACAGAACGGTCCTCCATTTCATAGCGAGCCTCCTATTCTGCCCCGCAGGAGCCATCTTCTTTTTTCAGAACACCTTGCGGCACTCCACCACAAGGCCGACCACCCGCACCTGCACCCGTTTCAGATCATAGATCTGGGGCTGGTGCACGGGGTTGAAACTTTTGGGGGTCAGGACCACAAGGCTCCCCTCCTGACGGAAATATTTCACGGTGGCTTCATCGCCGTTGACCATCACCACAGCAAGCTGGCCGTTTTCCACCTCCGGCTGCTCCCGCACCAGGATCTCATCGTTTTCCGAAATGCCCACGGCGTTCATGCTGTCGCCCCGGACACGGAGCCAGAAGTACCGTGCCCCGTCTTTCCGGGTGATGGGGATGTAGCCCTCAATGTTTTCTTCCGCATACATGGGCAGGCCTGCACGCACCGTGCCCAGCAGCGGGGCTGTAAGGGCGGGGTCGAATGGGACAGCCCCTTCGGGCAGCTTCCGCTCCTCCTGCACCGACGGGACGGCTTCGCCCAGCAGCTCCCCCACCGGCACGCCAAAATAGGCGGATACTCTGGCCAGCGTCTCGCCCGAGGGGGTCGCCCCGGTGTTTTTCCATTTGGTCACTGTGGAGTTGCTCAAGCCCATCTCCTGCGCTGCCCGGCTGCGGCTGATGCCTCTGGCCTGACACAGGGCCGTGTAGCAGTCATAAAACACAAATTTTGCACTCCTTCTTGTGCAGAACGCCGGTTTTCTAACCGGATTCAGATTTTCCCTTGACTTTCTGAATTTAATCAGATATTATAGCCTCACAAGCTGATTTTGGTTAGATTTTATCCACCAAACCTTCTGCGGTCTTTTCACAATCTTACCGGAAACTCTAACCAAAGTCAAGCTTTTTGAACGCAAAAACCACGACAAAAGGAGTGAAACTGTATGATCGAACGTCAGATCCATTTATCCTCGGGCGGCGGGGCTGCTTTGCAGGGGTACGATGGCCTGCTCCGCTTCGGCTACACCAGAAACCGGGGCATCTACGCCCTGCGGGTGGAAGCCGACGGCGAGTGGCAGGGCATGACCCTGCGGGCCTTTTGGCACCTGCCGGATGGGAACGCTGCCCCCTCCACGCTGGTGGCGGACGGCCTTGTGGAGGTGCCCGCCCTCATCACGGCTGTGCCCGGGGAGGGGCGCATCACCTTTGAGGGCACCGATGGCACCCGCACCCTGACCAGCGCGGACGTGTGCTACTGCGTGGCCGAAAACTCCGGCACTGAGGACAGCACCCTGCCCCAGCCCGGCACGCCCGCCTGGCAGGCCCTGCTCGACCGGCTGAAAGCAGCTGTGGAAAGCGGTGCATTCCGGGGCGAAAAGGGTGACCCCGGACCGCAGGGAGAACCCGGTGCCGCAGGACCCACCGGCCCCAAAGGAGAGCCCGGCCCGCAAGGCCCAAAGGGAGAACCCGGCCCCCAGGGCCCAAAGGGTGACCCCAGCGATCCCGGCCAGTGGGAGCTGCTGGAAAAGGTGTCCTTAAACGCCGCCGCTGCCAGCTTTGAGCGCACCTTTCCCACCGAACTGCAGGCGCTGAAGGTGCTGTTTCAGGCAGGCAGCAGCCAATCCAAGGGCACGCTGCACTGGGTGTGCAGCACCAGCGATGGTGCCCAGCTGCTCAGTGCTTCTGCCCCCTGTGCTGCCAGCAGCTCGATGTCCAGCCCGCCCACCCGTACCTTTGCCAGCTTTCAGGCACTTCCCTGCTTCGGGCAGTATCTCTGTTTTGCCGCATCCGGCACCACGGGTGCACCGCCTGCGGTCGTTTTGCCTGCCGGAAGCGGCGGCCAGAATGTGGATGCCAGCCAGAAGCTCGGCAGGCTGACCCTGACCGTGGACACCAACGTCCGGCTTGCCGCCGGTGCCACGATCGAACTGTGGGGCGTTCCGGCCTGAGCAGGCGCACCGAAACCGTTTCCGACAGAGCTTTCGGTAAAATTTATTTCACTTTCCATGAAATTTTTGTGTTTTGTCTTGATGCATCTTCCATATTTTGTTATACTGGTTAAAAAGCGGAAAGTGGGGAATCGGCCATGGATGTCCCTGTTCGGTTTATCGATTCGATCATCAACAATCCCCTGCTGATGCAGTTTCTTGTGCATCGGTGGTTTTTCCTGCTGGAATATGACCCCCGTCTGGATCAGCTGCGGGTCTACGATACCCGGAGCCGCACGCTGGAGACACTGGATGCCTACCTTGGCTCCGAGAAGCCGGAGCACGCCACGATCTTCGCGGAGGACCGTTGGAAGATGCGTGCCCTGCTCACCGGTGAGCTGTACGGCCCGCTGGAGATGCGCTTTGTCTCGCCGGAGGGGGTGTATTATTCCCGGGAGGTGGATGCCCGCCCGGTCGAGGACCCCGCCCGCGGCACGCTCTATGTAGGCTACGCAAAGGACATCACCGACCAGAAGAATCAGACCCAGGAGCTGCTGGAGCAGGCCCGCCACGATTCCCTGACCCAGCTGTATAACAACCGCACCGGCAAGGAGCTCATTGACCGCTATCTGCAGGCCAAAGATCCCTATGCCTCCTGCGGAATGCTGGTCATCGACCTGGATTTTTTCAAGAACGTCAACGACTGCTACGGCCATCTGTTCGGCGACAAGGTCCTGCAGGAGTTTGCCCGGCTGCTGCGCACCCTGTTCCGCTCCAGCGACATTCTGGTGCGGTTCGGCGGCGATGAGTTCGTGGTGTTTTTGAAGGATATCCCCAACACCACCCTGCTCCAGAAGACCCGCCAGCTTTCGGAATCCGTGCAGCAGGTGAAGTTCTGGGAAAACGATTACCGGATGACCTGCAGCATCGGTGCCTGCTTCCTGCCCGAAAACACAGCGGGCTATTCCTTTGACCAGCTGTTCGAAAACGCGGACTGGGCCCTGTATCAGGCCAAGCAGAACGGCCGCAACCAGTATGTGTTCTGCGA
>OIYH01001815.1_pt1 | contig 11769 bp, 9 predicted proteins | sample 1587911 | NCBI WGS metagenome assembly OIYH01 (sample SAMN03283252) | human gut metagenome | biome: human-associated habitat; material: feces | host: Homo sapiens | place: USA | collected 2013
TCCCCACACCCTGCGGCGGTTCTACACGGTGTGTGCCCTGCTGGTCGGCGGCGGGGCCTGCATGGGGCGGCATTCTGGGCATGATGCTGGTGCAGGGCGTGCTGGAAGTCTGGCTGCTCCATGCCGACCAGCGTCTCAACGCCCTGATCTCCAGTGATCAGCGGGCTACCCTCATCAGTGTGGACAGCATGGCCTACAGCATCCTGATGATCCCCTCAAGTCCCTTTGTGGGTTCCGTGGGCGATCTCTTCGGGCAGGCGGGTGCTGGGCTTGCCCTGCTGGGCGTTCTGACCGCTGCCAGCGGGGCGGCGGTACTGGCCAAGCGCCGGAGCTGAGTTTTATCACAAAACGCAAAAGACCGCTGCGGCCTCCGGAGAGATCGCAGCGGTCCTTTCTTTTATGCTCAGTAGCACTTTTTGCAAGCCGTGAATCCGCGGGATTTTGCAGTGGACAGGCTCACTTTCTCAGGGCCTTTCATTCCGCTGCAGTTGGGGTTGCTGTGGTACTTCTTGCCGCCATGGGTGGGGATCCACACCATCTGGCTGGTCGTCTGGCCGGAAGATGCACTGCCCGTGCTCTTTTTGCTGCCGGAAGTGGTCGTGGTCTTTTTGCTGCTGGCGGCAGCGGCGGCCTTCTGGGCATCCAGCTTTTTCTGCCCGTCCGTGTACAAAGCTGTCGTGTCGCTGGTGGTGCCGTTCAGCAGCACCGAGCCATTCTGGATGTCCAGAATGGGCATGCCGTTCACGTCCAGTGTGCCGGCATACACGCCGTACAGGGTCATCTGCTGTGCCGGGGCCGCCGCCTTGAAGGCATCAAATTTCGACTTCTGCACGGCCACATACCACACGCCGTCGGCGGTGTCAAAGCCAAAAACAAATGCAGTATCGTTGCTGGTAGCCGCACTGTAATTGGGCGTACCGGTAATAGTGATAGGCTGTCCCAGTGGCTGAGACGTTGCCTTCGCATAGAGTACCGTCTGGCAGGAACTGCTGTCCACCGCCGCAAAGGCCGCCGGGCAGCACAACAGGCTCAGGCACAGGGCCAGTGCCGCTGCAAGAATCCGGAATTGTTTTTTCATCGCACACATCCTCCTCTGTTTGCCGGTCACCCGGCTATTTTACGGTTTGATCGTACCTCCTGTTTCTCTGTGCAGCAATTCCCAGAATGTGTTGTTTTTCGGCACATTCCGACGCATTCAGGAAGCAAGATCAGTTCTCACCATATATTATACCACTTTATGTTTATTTACGAACCGTAATATGGCATTCACTTCAAGCAAAATTCACCTCATAATAGTATTGGGGTGATAATAATGGATGAACTCAGAATTAAAAAGCTCTCCGAACCTGTTACATTTACGATTCGCGTAGACAAGTCAATCGTCGATTTCTACGATGATCTTGCCGGAAAAACAAATCGCTCCCGCAATGAGCTGATCGGGCTTGCTTTGGACTACGCCAAGGATAAGATCATCGTGGAAGAATAAGCGTTCTTTCCGTAAACAAAAAATGCGAACGAAAGCATTTCTGCTCTCGTTCGCATTTTTTATTGCTTCACACAGCGTGTCGTGTTGCGGGCGCTCCGGATCAGATGCCGGCGGCAGCGTTCTGACCGGCAAAGCGGCCGAAGGTGGCGCTGCGGCCTGCGGCGGCACCTGCCATCAGGCTGGGATAGCTGCCGGAGAAGTAGTTACCACTCATGTCGCCGATGACATACAGGCCGGGGATGGCCTTGAAGTCCTGATCAATGGCGTGCATATTGTCGTCGATCTGGATGCCGTCGATGGTGCAGATCAGATAGCCGCCGGCCTGACGGACGCCGTAGAAGGGAGCTTCGCTCAGGGTGGACAGACGATAGTCCTCCTTACCGTAATCCTCGTCCTCGCCCTTGGCAGCCAGCTCATTGTAGCGATCCACCGTTGCGGTGAAGGTGTCCTTGGGCAGGCCCAGCTTGTCGGCCAGCTCCTCCACGGTGTCGGCCTGCACGATGTAACCCTGGTCCTGCAGATCGGCGTTCATGCCCTCGATGTACTCAATGGGGAACACCGGAGCGGTGCCGTTCACATGCGGGTACAGACGGCTGCAGCCGTGGGTGGCAAAGTGCTCCACATCCTCGGGGTACTTGCTGTCCCACACAGTGCAGTAGGTGTGGTAGGGCTGGCTGGCTGCAGCGTGCAGCACCAGATCGTAAGGCATGTACTCGTTCATGAAGCGCTCACCGTTCAGGTTCACCTTCAGGAACGGCTGGCTGCCCATCCAGAACAGCGCGCCATCGCTGGCCTTGCCGTACTCGCCGGTCTGGTCCGGCTTGATGGCACCGCGGTCAAAGATCATGGAGGTGTGGGTCTGGTCCATGATGGCACCGGCCCACAGGCAGGCCTTGATACCGTCGCCCTTGGCACCGGGCTTGGAATAGTTGATGCAGGTCTGCTCCACGCTCTGGGGCTGCAGGGCGTTCATCATGGTTTCATTGCCGCTGTAGCCGCCGCAGGCCAGAATGACGCCCTTGGATGCGTTGTAGCGCACATACTCGTCGTTGGCATTCTTGGCAATCAGGCCGGTGACGCGGTTGCCGTCCTTTTCCAGCTTGACCATGGTGATCTCGTACTGCACTTCCAGACCGTCGGCCTCGGCGTGCTTGAGCACAGCGTCCATGGTCAGCTGCTCGCTGTACTCGTCGCCGTACTGGGTGCTGTGGCCCACGTCCAGCACCTCGTAGTTGTCGTTGCCACGCTTTTCGTCGATCTCGTGGCGGAAGTCGATGCCGCTCTCGGCCAGTACGTCGGTGAACCAGTCGATGGTCTCACCGCTGCGGTCTGCCCACACCTGTGCCAGGCTGCGGCGGGTATAGCCCTGGCTCCAATTGCACAGGTAGCGCACAGCGTCCTTCTTGTTCACGTCATCGCCGTCCTCCTGCTGCTGCTTGGAGCCGCAGGCAGCCAGCGTGTCGCGGATGCCGCTGGCCATGTCGTGGCCGAACTTTTCGATCAGGATGGTCTTGGCACCGGCCTCGGCCGCGGCGGCAGCGGCAAAGGTACCAGAAGAACCAGCACCCACCACCAGCACCTCACACTCCACGGTCTGCTTGATGTCGCTCTCGGCCACTTCGGGCTCCTCGCCCAGCCAGTCGGCGGTGGAGGCAGTCTCCTCGGTGGTCTGCTCAGCGGGGTTGATGGCACCGCCGCTGGCCTGACGGATGCAGTCGGCCACAGCGTTCTGCACAGCCTTGCTGGTCACGGTGGCACCGGTCACACCGTCGATCTGGCTGGTCTGAGCGTTCATCACCTGCTCGATCAGCTTGTCCTTGGCGGCCTGGCCGATGCTGTCGGTCTCGCCGGACAGGTCCAGCTCCACCTTGGTGATGCTGGCAGCGTCAAAGGTCACCGTGGCGGTGATCTCGCTCATGCCCTTGGCGGTGGCGGTGTAGGTGCCAGGGGTGTAGATGCCGGCTGCACCGGAGGATGCAGCAGCGGTGGAGCTGCTGGCTGCATTGCAGGCAGCCAGACCGGCTGCGGTGACGCTGCTCATGGCAGCGGCTGCTGCGATTTTCAGAAATCCTTTACGAGAGATCTTTTCCATCATAATTTCTTCCTTTTCTTGCTCGTATCTTCGTATCGACAAAATCTTATTGCCGTTCTTGTTAAAAGTATCACATTTACAAGCAAAGAAAAAGAAGATATAATATCCCTATAAGCATCAAGTAAAACTTGCGTTTTATTTCTGGAAAGGAACCTCCCATGACCATTCAGCAGCTGCGCTATTTTCTGGCCCTGTGTCAGGACCTGAACTATACCCGCACGGCCGGGCGGATGTATCTGTCCCGGCAGGCTCTGCGGCTGAGCATTGCCGCACTGGAAGAAGAACTTTGCGGCCCGCTGTTCATCAATGTGCGCAATCACCTTGCCCTGACCGAAAAGGGCCAGCGCTTCCGGACACAGGCCGCGCCGGTGGTGGAGCAATTTGACCGGATGTGCGCGCAGGCGTATCAGGATATCCGGTCCCCCGCCCTGCGGCTGGGCATCAGTGTGGCGTTGGTGCCCAGCTACCTGCCCATGCTGGGGGATGTGCTGGAGCAGTTCCGGCAGCAATACCCGGGCATCCCGCTGGAAACCACATTGCTCTCCAACGACGCCGTATGTGCACAATTGCAGAACGGCACGCTGGACGCCGGGCTGGTGATGGACCTGGGCGGCTGCGCGGCCGGGCTTGCCCGCACCGCGCTCACCCGGCACACTGCGGCCCTGCTGGTGCCCCGCTGCAGCCCGTTCTGGGGGCGCAGCAGCATCGCCCCGGCAGAGCTGGACGGCCAGCTGCTGTTGGTGCCGGGCCTTGCGCCGGAGCCGCTGGCCCCGCTGTGGAATACCCTGCGGCAGGCCGGTGCCCGCCCGAAGGTAGAGATCGGCGAGCAATACTATCAAGTGCTTTACCGCACCCAGGAGCGCAACGGTCTGGCCCTGGACCGGTTGGAGATCACCTCCGACCACAGCATGGACAATGTTCAGGACGTGGCACTGGACGGCATGCCGCCCATCTGCGCCGCCTTTTTGCAGCCGGAGCACGCAGAGCACCCCTGTGTCCGGCTTTTGTGTAGCTTTTTGCAGGAACACCTGCGCAATCTATGAAAGAAGGGACCCCTTATGCATTTTTATGGAACCATCGGCCCGGCCTGCGCCAGTGCCGGAACTCTGCGCCGCCTTGTGGACGCCGGCATGACCGGCCTGCGCATGAACCTTTCCCACGGGGCGCTGGCCGAACACGCTGACTGGCTGGCAATGATCCACGCTGTCGGCATTCCGGACCTGCTCATCGACCTGCAGGGGCCGGAACTGCGTGTCGGGCGGCTGGCCAGCCCGGTCACCCTGCCGGAGGGCGGCACAGTACAGCTGGGTGCAGGCGGCATCCCCTGCCCTGTCCAGCTCGTGCAGGCAGCCCGCCCCGGGCAGCAGCTTTTGCTGGACGACGGCAAGCTGCTGGTGGAAGTAACTGCCGCCGGGCCGGATGCACTGGTCTGCACCGTACTGCGGGGCGGCGTTCTGCAAAGCCGCAAGAGCATTGCCGCCCCGGGTCTGTCGGTGCCCATGCCCACCCTGACAAGTGAGGACCTTGCCAACCTGCGCATCGCAGCTTCCTGCGGCGTCACCGGGGTCATGCTGCCCTTCGTGCGCGGGAAACAGGACATCCTTGCTTTGCGGCAGGCGCTGGCCGAGGCCGGTGCGCCGCAAATCCGCATCTTTGCAAAGATCGAGAACCTTGCCGGGGTGCAGGCCCTGCCGGAGTTTCTGTCCCTCGTGGACGAGGTGGTCATCGCCCGCGGCGACCTGGGCAACGCCATGCCGCTGTGGGAACTGCCCCGCTGTCAGAAACAGCTTTCCGCCGCCTGCCGGGCCGCCGGGGTGCCCTTTATGGTGGTCACCCAGATGCTGGACAGCATGTGCACCCGTGCCGTGCCCACCCGCGCCGAAGTGAGCGATATTTACAATGCTGTGTTGGATGGTGCGTCCAGCCTGATGCTCACCGGCGAGACCGCCGCCGGGCAGTACCCCGTGCAGGCCATGGAGTTCCTGGTTCGGACGGCAAACACCGCCCTGTAAGGCAGTTCGGCCTTCTGCGCGCTTTTCGGCCCGAAATGACAAAAAGGATGGATTCTGTCGTAAAGAGTTGGTATAATGAAGGCAAAATATTTTTGCAGGAAGGTTTTTCTATGGGAATCGTAGTCATCGGAGCCGTTTTTGTGGACATCAAGGGGTACCCCCTTTCCACCTACATCCCGGGCGGGCGCAACTCCGGCCGGGTCGAGCAGGTACACGGTGGTGTGAGCCGCAACATCGTGGAGGACATCGCCAATGTGGAACTGCGCCCCACCTTTGTGGGTCTGGTGGACGACACCGGCATGGGCCAGGATGTCATCGACAAGCTGCGCGACCACAAGGTGAACACCCAGTTCATCCGCCGCGTGAAGGACGGCATGGGCACCTGGCTGGCCGTGTTCAACAACGACGGTGACGTATGCGCCTCCATCTCCAAGCGCCCGGACACCACTCCCCTCACCGCTCTGCTAAAAGAGCAGGGAGACGAGATCTTCAAGGACTGCGACAGCATCGCGCTGGAGCTGGATCTGGAAAAAGAGACGGTCAAGCAGGTGCTGCGCTTTGCCAAAAAGTACAACAAGCGGGTCTACGCGGCCATCTCCAACATGAGCATCGCCATGGAGCGCCGCGACTTTTTGCAGCAGGTGGACTGCTTTGTGTGCAACCAGCAGGAAGCCGGGCTGCTCTTCTCGGACGATTACGACCACCTTTCCCCCGCTGCCATGCAGGAGGTGCTGGCCGCCAACGTGCACAGCGCCAACATCCCCTGCATGGTGGTCACCATGGGCGGGCAGGGTGCCGTGTATGCCCGCGCCAACGGCGAAAGCGGCGTTGTGCCCGCCAAGAAGGTGGATGTGATCGACACCACCGGTGCCGGTGACGCTTTCTTTGCCGGTACGGTCATCGGCCTGACCTACGGCAAGAACCTGCCCGCCTCCTGCGAGATCGGCAGCCGTCTGGCCGCCTCGGTGATCTCCATCACCGAAAACGTCTGCCCCCGGTTCCGCCCGCTGGAATTCGGGCTGGACATTCCCGTGCTGGACTGAGTTACACCCAAAAGCGCCGGAGCATTCCCGCAAAAGGGAGCGCTCCGGCGCTTGTTTTTTGTTTGTCAGAGTTCGTTGATGGCTGCTGTGACGGGCATTGCCTGCAATCGCTTCACCGGGCCGTGCACCGCAAGCGCCGCTGCACCTGCCACGAACAGACAGAGCACTGCCAGCAGCCCGAAGGGCACCCGCCACACGACGCCGAAATAGTGGGTGATCAGCCGGGTATACAGTGCACGGTGCAGCACAAGGCCGGCAGCAACGCCCACCAGCAGGCCGGACGCCGCATAGGTCCCGGCCTCCGCCGCGATCATCCAGCACAGTTGGACATCCTCCATGCCCACGGCGCGCATGGCACCGTACTGCCGGGCACGGGCGGAAACGCTCATGGAGATGCTGTTGACGATGTTCAGCAGCGAGATGCCGCCGATGATGGCCAGAAAACCGTACAGCACGATGCGTACCGCGTAATAGGTGCCGCGGTCCTGCCGGTTGCTCTCCCGCAGGTCCTGCATGATGACGTCATCCGTGGCAAGGTCCGCCAGCGTGAAGAGGGTGTCCTCGTCGGCGGTGCGGTCCAACTGCACACCTACCATATTATAGTTCTGGTCGCCTGCCACCTGTCGGAGCAGCGCTTCCGGTGCAATAAGGGTCACATCATCCGGGAAGGTGCCCTCCGAGAAGGCACCCACGATGGTAAGCGGCACCCCGTTCACTGTGATGACGTCCCCGATCTGCATGGGGTTGTTCTTATTGTAGATGGTCATCACTTCATTGCCTGCGCCGGGCATCCGACCCCGTACCACCACGGAACGGCTGGACTCCAGCATATAATCATCGTAGGAGCAGAAGATAACGTGGTCCACGTTGCCCTTGTCGCTGCTGGCCGGGGTATCCACCAGACCAGTGCAGCCCCACGCATGGGCGACGCCCGGCACTTCCAGCAGTGTCCGGGTCATGCTGCCGGGCAGCACCTGCGCATTGCCGTAGCCGTTGTAAAGCACATCGGGCTGCCACGGCACCAGACTGGGCAACAGCAGAGAGGCGAACTGCAAGAGCACGGTAAAGCCCAGCGCCAGCACAATGCTCAACGCAAAGCTGGCGGTCATCAGGGCCCAGTTCTTTTTGCTGGCGGTGGCATGGCGGACGCCCAGTGCCAGTTCCACCCGGCCCTTTCCGGCATGGGCCGCACGGCCCACCGGCACATTCTGGGTGCTGCCGGAGACCGCCGCCATCGGCGAGACCTTTGCCGCCCGCTTTGCCGGGGCCTGCGCAGCCAGCAGCACCGTCACCACACCCACCACGGCACCGGCGCACAGGCCCGCAGGGCTCAGCTGCCAGACTGGCGTTGCCGCAAACTCGCCGCCGATGCCGTACCGCAGCGCGGCGCAGATCGTCCAGCTGGCCAAAGTGCCCAGCACAAGGCCGATGGGCACCGCCGTCCTGCACCAGTTGAGGGCTTCCAGCCGGACGAACCGGATGACCTGCCGTTTGCTCATGCCGATGCAGCGCATCATGCCAAAGAACTGGGTGCGCTGGGCCAGATTGCTGTTCATGCTGCCGGAGATCATCAGCACTCCGGCCAGCAGCACCAGCACGAACAGCACCGCTGCCATCCCGTACACGGTCTGAAAAGCCGTACTGCTGCTCTGCCCTGCCGAACCCATCACCTGCAGGTTTTCCTGCACAGCCGTCTCCCCGTACCGGCTGCGCAGCTTCGGCAGGGCCTTTGCTGCTCTGGCCGCGCTGGTGTATTCCAGCTCATAATGTGTCTGGGGCAGTGCCTCGCCGTTTGCAGTCAGCAGGGCCGCAAAGGCTTCCTGCGGCAGGTAGGCATCCACGATGCTGTACTGCTCGCCGTAAAAATTCTCGTCGATGCCGCCGACGCCGGTGACCGTGAGGGGCTTTTCCGTTCCGTCCGGCAGTGTCAGCGTTACAGTGTCTCCGCTGCCCACATGCAGCACCCGTGCAGCGGTCTTGCCCAGTAGCACTTCGTTTTCCGCCTGCGGGTAGGTGCCCGCAAAGGCTGCGGCACGGTTCAGGCTCACATAATCTGCATCGGCACCATACAGCACCACCCGCTTGCCGTTCAGGCGGTATGCGCTTTCGCCGTTCTCATTGAATACTGCTCCGGCACCCACCCGCACCACGTCCGGCTGGCTGACCAGCTGCGCAGCCTGCTCCGGCGTGATGCCGGTGACCTCCAGATGCCAGCTGCCGCTTTTTCCGGCTGCACGGCCCGTCTGGGTGCGCAGCATCATGTCCGCCACACTGAAGATGGCCGTGACCAGGAACACTGCCGTGACGATGCACAGGATGGTCAGCCGGTTCTGCCGCCTGCGCACCCTGGCAGAAATGGGGATCAGGCTTAGATAGCTTTTCATTCCGCGCACCTCCCGAAGTCGGTCAGCACGCCGTCCGACACCTGCAGCACCCGGTCTGCCGTCTGGGCGATGCTGCGGCTGTGGGTGATCATGACGATGGTCTGGGCGTATTTGCGGGAAGCCTCCTTCAGCAGGGCGATCACCTCGCCGCTGTTGCGGGTGTCCAGATTGCCGGTCGGCTCATCGGCTAAAATCAGCGCCGGACGGGTGATGAGCGCCCGCCCGATGGCCACGCGCTGCTGCTGCCCACCGGAAAGCTGGCCGGGCAGGTGACTGCGCCGCTTGCGGAGGTCCAGCACATCCAGCAGTTCTTCCAGATACGCCGTGTCCGGCTTCTGGTAGTCCAGCAATACCGGGAACAGGATATTCTGCTCCACGGTCAGCTCCGGGATCAGGTTGAACGCCTGAAACACAAAGCCGATGTTCCGGCGGCGGAAGATGGTGCGCTCCCGCTCTTTCATGGCAAACAGATCTCGCCCGTCCAGCAGCACCTTGCCGGAGGTAGGGGTGTCCAGCCCGCCCAGCAGATTGAGCAGAGTGCTCTTGCCGGAACCGCTCTCGCCCACCACGGCCACAAATTCGCCCTTGGGCACCGAGAAGCTCACGTCCTTCAGCGCCTGCACGGCAGTCTCGCCGGTGCCGTAGGTCTTGCAAAGGGCCTGTGCCTGCAACAGATTCATACAAAAACCTTCTTTCGTTTTGATCTGTCCACAGCATACCACCCGTTTGCTACAGCCCGGTGACTGCAAGACTACAATTTTGTAGGGATCGCCGGAGCGGGCCTGTTCCGCAGCAGGATGGTGAAGGCGGTGCCCCGGCCCAGCTCACTTTCCACTTCCAGTGTGCCGCCGTGGACCTCCACAATGGATTTCGCCAGCGGCAGCCCCAGCCCGATGCCCGGCGTATCCTGCGCAAAGCGGCTGCGGTAGAATCGCTTGAACAGATGGGGCAGGTCCTCCGGGTGGATGCCGGTGCCGGTGTCCACCACCCGGATGCGCACAAAGTCGGCAAAGCGGCTGCCCTCTACCGTCACGGTGTCCCCGGCGCGGGTGTGGTCCAGCGCATTCTTGATCAGGTTGCCCACGGCCTCGCGCATCCACACCCGGTCACAGCACAGGCACACCCCCTGCTCTGCCGCGACGGCCAGCCGCTTTTGCTCCTGCCGGGCGCGGCAGGCAAAGGGCCGGGCAGTCTGCTCCAGCAGACCTTGCAGATCTTGTTCCGTTTTTTCCAGCTGTACAGTCCCCGCATCCAGCCGGGTGAGCTTGAGCAGACTTTGCACCAGCTGTTCCATCCGGTCCAGCTCCTGTTCGGAAAGTTCGGCCAGCTCCCGCACATTTTCTGCGTCATCCGTTCCGGCCTGCAGCAGACCGTTGTAGATATTCAGAGCGGCCAGCGGCGTCTTGAGCTGGTGAGAGATATCGGCCATGGTGTTCTTCAAAAACTGCTTTTCCCGCTGTTCCCGGTCGGCATGGGCGTTGAGCACTGCCGCCATCTCATTCACTTCATGGAACAGCCGGTACAACTGCCCTTCACGGCCGCTGTCCAGCCGGGCAGTGGCGTCCCCGTCCAGCAGGGCACGCACCTGCGCAGCCGCTTCCTCCAGCCGTTTCTGCCGTCGGGCAAAATAAGCAGCGGCACTGCCCAGCACCCCGGCCGCCAGAAGGACAAACAGCCCCAGCAGCGGCAGGCACAGTGCCGGGCACAGTGCCCACGACGCGCATTCTGCCGCCAGCAGGGCCGCAGCCAGCCCGGTGCACAACCGGGCAAACAGCTGCCGGACATCGTCCTCCACCAGAAATTTCATCTCACACATCCCCGTTCCAGCGGTAGCCCATGCCCCGCACCGTGACCAGCCGCTGCGGGCTGCCGGGGTCATCCTCCACCTTGAGCCGCAGCCGCCGGACGTACACCGTGAGGGTGTTGGTATCTACATAATTGCCCTCGCAATCCCACAGGGCGTTCAGAATGGTCTCTTTGGTCAGCACCTGCCCCGGGCTGCGCAGAAACAGGCACAGCAGCTTGTACTCCGCTGCCGTGAGTTCCAGCGGAACGCCGTTCTTTTCGGCCCGGCCGGCCAGCAGATCTACCCGGATGCCGCCGGAGCACAGCTTGGTGGCCTGCTGTGCCCCGAACCCTCCGGCCCGGCGCAGCAGTGCGTGCACCCGACTCAGCAGCACCCCCAGCTTGAAGGGCTTGGTGATGTAATCGTCACCACCCAGGTCCAGCCCGGTGATGATGTCCATTTCCTCATCCGACGCGGTCAGAAACAGGATGGGCACCCCGGAAGTGCGGCGCACCTCCCGGCAGAAGTCGAAGCCGGTGCCGTCCGGCAGGGTCACGTCCAGCATCAGCAGGTCGTAGCGGCCCGCCTGCCACAGATGCCCGGCCTCGGCCAGGGTACGGGCCGTGTCCAGCGCATAACCCGCCCGGCCCAGTGCAAGGGTCAGCCCGGTGACCAGACTTTTGTCATCCTCCAGCAGTAAGATCCGCTCCATGGTGCAATTTCTCCTTTTTGCAAAAAATGCCGGGTGCTGCCGCAGGTACGGCAGCTGCCCGGCGTGCAGTCACGCATTCTGTTGTTTGTACTGTTCGCCCCACGCCCACATAGCGTCCATGATGGGCTTCAGGCTCCGGCTTGATGGCCGCTTTTAACTGCGGTGTATTGACCGAACCGAGCTGGAACAGATGATCCGCGAACACGGATTTATCGTTTCCGACAGCTAAAATGTATTTCAGCAGATCTCCCGTA
>OIYH01001820.1_pt1 | contig 11741 bp, 18 predicted proteins | sample 1587911 | NCBI WGS metagenome assembly OIYH01 (sample SAMN03283252) | human gut metagenome | biome: human-associated habitat; material: feces | host: Homo sapiens | place: USA | collected 2013
AATCATTCCTTGCTTTCGAATACTTTGTTCTATATCATTCATATCAATTTTGATTATTTGACATTTTGAACAATCATTATTAAAGTTAATAGGTATGGCACAAATGATAATAAAGTCAACATTATCAGCATATTGAAAGCAATTAATCATATCCCTTGTAATAGGTATTGTTTTCACTGCTTGATTTCTTTTCTTGCCTTTATCGGTAATCATGTAACCATGAGGACCAGGTTTCACATACCGGATCTCAATAAGAAATCCAAGACTATCACACTTTTGTCTATAAGACTTTATTTTTTTATAATGCTTGCAAAATATTCTTTGAAAATTATTAACAAACACTTTATAGTCAAAATTACTAATACCATTAATCTGTTCGTTAATTATCCCCTGAGCATACTTCGATGCTTTATTAGATACTATATCCTCATCTAATTTATTTGGATTTGTTTTGTAATAAGCAATCTTCTTTTGGATAGAAGTAGATTGCTTGCGACTTACAGAACATTCATTTGTTATTACATCTACAAGAAAATGCTCAAGTCCTACTGAATCTATAAGAAAATCAGGTCTTTCGTCTTCAACAATATTTCCTTGCAAAAAATCATATTTTTTGATGCATCTAACTATATCTAAACATCTGCGTTCCGCATTTTTAGACACCTCATTCATAATCAAGTACCTGCTTTCTTACGAATAAGAATACGACCATATGTTTTTAACATATAACCATCAACATTAGATGCTCTATAACATGTTTTTTCTGGTCTTTCTTTATATACTATCATTGGTGAAAATCTCGCTGATTTCATATTTTTTTTGAACGGCTCACCGTTTAAACTTTGCTCTAAATTTTCATAAAATTTCAAACAATCAACACCCATATCTTTTGCGGTGTAACCGACAACTTCAAACTGCTCTGGATTATATCTATCAAGAAACGTAATCGGTACACCCATCACACCATCATAATCACATGGTATCTCACTTACCTTGTCTACATTAATTGCCGAGTAATTATCGTATGTCTGATATTCTTCCGGTGTATAATTCTTCCACAAAATCAGCTTTTCGTGACGTTTTGCAACATCCAGATTTGTAAACCAACCGATATTACCAAACTTCTTAATACTACCATCAGGCTGTAAAAACTCTTTTACATTCGTACAGCCAATCCAGACTTTATCATCTTTCAGCAACGGGAAGAACTCTTTGTATGTAATCGCATTTTTATTTCCGATAATCAGAAACTTCTTCTGATGTTCCATAAGCACTGCAACATACTCTCTGAACAAACTGAATGGTGGATTAGTAACCACAATATCACACTCATCAAGCGAGTCCAGACATTCCTTGTTTCTGAAATCTCCGTTGCCTTCTAATGGCGTCTTTACGCCCACTTCAATATCATTGTCATCTCCACCTGTATATTCCATCTTATACGTTGTTTCTTCTCTGTCATAATGAGTAGAAATCAGTTTTTTCAAACCAAGCTCTGCAAAGTTCAGATGAAAATATTTCCAGAATGCAGACCACGTTGGGTCATCACAGTTACAAAGAACAATCTTATTTTTGAAATGTGCTTTGTAATGCATCAGCTCCTTTGCAACATCCGTAAGCTGAGTATAAAACTCATCATTTTTAGCATCCTTTGCTTTGTGTAAATTTGCATTTTTATTTGCCATAGACAAAATCCTCCTTAAAAGTAAAAGGCCACCACTTTCCGTGATGACCTTTCTTTGACATAATATTTTAAATTTTATTTTAGTATCTCTGTTGTCTACACAACTGATTACTACCATAAAATTATACCATAATGGAAGATTTCTAAGAAATTTTGGCATGAAAAAAGAGCCACACATAAGTGTAGCTCTTCTTGTTTAGTTTTTAGTTTGTTGCTCAATGTCGTCTATCGCATTCTCCAATGCACCAATTGCATCACCGATGTCTAGCATTAGGCACTTACCCTTATGTTCGCATTCCGGACAGCCATCCACAAGTGTTTCTGCCAGTTCCGGATAGTGAAGCTGGCAAATACTTTGCACACAGTCCATCTCTTGCGCAGCCTGCAAATTCTCAACCATAGTGCTCAAACTATGCATCAGCATTCGCAGCTCATATTCTTCTTTTTCTTGCATAGCTTCTCCTTTCTTAATTGGACTTCTTTTTTGCTGCCTTTTCTTCAGCGATAGCCTTCATTACATGTTGCCCGGCTAAAAATGCATTGTAATGCATTTGCACTGCCAAAGCCATTGCTTTCATATCGTTCCAAGTAACAGTCACTCGAACAATCTGGTCCGGTTTACCGTTATATCTCGGTACAATCAGCCCCTGCGCATTCTCTTCGCCGGGACCTTCTTCAACAGAAATCATTACCGGTTGTTTCAGCCCGCTCTGAATTTTTAAAACGCGAGCCAGTGCCTTACTGTCTTCACGAACGCCACGCTCTTTGGCCTTCTCTGCCGAAATACCACCCTGATACATACGCACCGGCTTGGCATATTTATTTGCAGGATTTTCCTTGAGACGCTTTTCTTTTTCCTTTTGCATCTCCTTTGCAAGCTTGCCGGTGATAATATCCTGCATCAGATTAAAGGCATCGCCCTTCTTAAAGTCCAGCCAGTAGTCAATGTTGGATCCGGGCACCAATTTCTTATTGTCGTCCATATTGCCGAAAGACAGCAACAAGCGACCAATACGAAATCCGTCAGGTTTCACCTTCATAAATGAATTCTTGTTAAAGAACTCCATAATCGGATCTTCCACAATGTTCTCAACTTTTGCCATTAAAGTTTCCTCCTTGTAGTAAATAATGTTTTTGAAATGAAAAAAGAGCCACCTCCAAAAGATGACTCTGTTTTTGTGTAATATGACTACTTGATAATTATATCATAATTCACAAAAAATGGAAAACGGGGATGAAATTGCGATTATATAATAAAAAAGAGCACCTAATGGTGCTCTTTTTGTTTAACTGAAACGGACCAAATCCTTCAGTTCTCTGGAAATCTCCAGATCAGAAGGATTGATCCGCAAATCGCGGCAGTATCCACGACAATCTGCATAATACGCAGAAAGTGCAGGGCTTAAACGCCCGCTGCAGTACGCATCAACGCCACACAGTGCATCAATAGCATCTGCTACCCGGTTCATACCCGCAAACGATTGCTGAACACCGGATCTGCGAAGATCTGCCTCGCTCTCCAGGACCCGCCTGGCTTGAACTTTATTCATAGTATTGACCTCCTCTGCAAGCCTTACGACTTGCTTCCTTCTTTTTGTTGGTGACGACGCGCGGTCTGTAACACGCTCTGCTCAAACAAGCAGCTGTGCTGGACCGTTGCTTTTTTGTCTTAGCCATTGTTTTTCTCCTCCTTTACCTCTGCACTCTTATCAGAATGCAGAAAGTATTTGATTGCGCTACCAGCCAGCGGCACAATATAGAACGGACTGGCTGAAAACAGGCCGATCAGTACGCACTGCCAGTTGTACAGCAACAAGCACTTATGCTTAACAATGACCGTACAGATTGCAGTGGCGATGACAAACAGAATGAAATAAAACACTTCAAAATGCTTATCAATGATTTCTTTACTGATTACACAAAACTTTTTTACTTTTCCTTTCATAACTTTTCTCCTCTAAATTAAATTTTCGTGGAACTCCACAAAACAAAAGGCAGCCAATCCAAAACGGAATGACTGCTTTTTGTTATAACTTATACAAAAATTATATCATGTTTTTCAAAAAAAGAAAAAGCCACAAATGAATGTGGCTTTTGTTATTAAGTTTGGTCATCACTAACTGCTTTTTAAGATAAAACAACATAATATTCCGTCAGCGGGTAGATCTTGTCGTTCTCTCTGTATTCTGAACGAATGCAACAGGTATCTGAGCCCGTGTATGTTGATACCAAATACGTTCTTTCCGGCAGATGATTATCTGCATCCGGGACATTCAGCTCTGAAACTTCTTGCACTGCAATTTGGATAGCAGCATTTTTTGCATCCTGTTCCGAATTATAAGATTCCAATGATACATCCTCATACGGTGCATGATTTTGCTTATCGTAGCACAACATCTTAATGCGATACATACTCTCTCTTAACCCTCCTTATTCAATATTAGACAATCTTTTCTTGATGTTCTCAATCTTATCACGATCTTGTTCGATGATAATAGAATTACGCTTTTGATTTAAGCACGCTTCTCCAACAACACCAGAGCCTGCAAACTGGTCTAAAATCCACTCACCCGGAAGCGAGATAAATTCCAAAATTTGTTCAACCAAATTTACCGGTTTTTCAGATTGTGAGATTTGTTGCTTTCTTGGTACCGCTTGTACATTAAATGTTGTTGGTAGCATTCCTGCTGCACCGGACATATAACGAGTCGGAACCCCATCTACAACACCTCTCTGCTTATCGGGTCTTAAGTTTCTCGGCTTTCCCTTTGTGAAGAACATCATATCTTCTGTATTTTTAGCTTTTCGACCAGTATTACTTACAAATGTGCCCTTTGTCCAAGGAACCTTGCTATAATACTGGAAGCCTGCCTTTTGAGCCATTTTTTTAAGCTCGTAAAGATATTCAAAATTGCTCTCGTTTTCAGCAGGAAGCATTTCTACAAGAAAACCGCCATCTTTAAGTACCCTTGCTTTTTCACAAAAGTCTTTTTGTTCATATTTAAAGCAGTCGAATGTTGCAAAATTGCGAGACCCACCCTTATTAGCCTTTTCGTCCAACCAAGGATGATCCGTAATTATGGCGTCTACGCTTTCGTCTTCTATGAAAGACAAATCTCTACCATCACCCTCGATAATAAGACACTGTGTATCATCTTGTACAACACGATATACGCCCTTCTTTACTCTTTCAAACTCAATTCCAAGCCCGTTATAAATACGGGCTCTTACGGTTTCGTGTGGCTTCTCAGGGAATGATTCGTATGCATCGAACAAAGAAAACTGTTTAGAGTCTTTAAACTCTTGTGCAATACTCTTTTTTAACGAATTCATTAATTTTTCTCCTTCACAAAGCGTTATTTCTTACTTTTTTCGTATTCTAAAGCTGCTTCGCGCAAATCACCAAATCCAAATTCTTCCCAAGGCTTCAAGTCGGAAGCAACTTCATCACACGATTCGCAAAGATAATACGACTCGACAGTACCACCATCTACATCTGCCGCTGATATCATCCTGCAAGGAGGCTCGAAACAACGTCCGCAACCAAAGCAAACATGTGGTTTGCGTATTTTTACGAACTTATATCTTAGAATTTTGCTCATTTTGAGTCTCCTTCCTATGCTGTGAAATAATCACGAGCAATTTCAAACATTGTTCGATATACATCTTCAGGTGTGTCTTTTGACAGGTCGCTTTCGTATACATAACCACTGCAATATCCGCTTTCCGAAGTAACCAGAAGTTCAAACCAATTGGAATCGTGACAGAAAACTTCTTTATCTTCTGTCTCCAAATACTGCCAGCCATTCGGATGCTTTTTGATTCGCTCTTTTAGCCAGTCAGGAAAATTAGAAGGCGAGGTATAAATAAGGCCATCGGCCTCTACTCGAACATACCCACGCACGCAAAGCTCAATCCAGATTTTTTCCTGAGCGTTATCTGTTTCAAAATAGCCTTCTGCAATTGTTTCAGTGTCTGAATCAAATAACATGCTATCTGTATACTTTGATAAATCGGAATCACAGTCAAAACGGGTGCAAGCAACGTCTTGCTTCTGATTTTTCTGCATTTCACAATCTTCAAATTCGTCTTTACAAGCCAAAATCTTGCCATTAAAGCCCTGATTTTGTTCCCACTCAGACAAATCTGGGACACAGGTGAAACGGATGCAAGCAACGTCTTGCTTCTGATTTTCCTGCGCTTCGCAGTCATTGAACTCATTTTCGCAAGCCCAAATCTCGCCATTAAAGCCCTGATTTTGTTCCCACTCGTGAAACAACTCCGGCAGTGTTAAGCCAAAAGTGTCCTTGCGATACTTTTCCAAAGACATAATAAGGTCTTCTAATGAATGAGCGTGGTCTTGCATCCACTGCAATTGATAGTTTTGATAATCTGTATTAGTCATAATTTCTCCTTTCTATTTGTGCAGACCGTCTGCACAAAATCAAGCGTATAGCTTTTAAAATCCGTAAATTTCAGCAATCGCATCGCCAACTCTACTTGTTAATCGACTAATGTCGGCGCTCGTAGCTGCACCTTCTGCAATTTTATACTGCAAATTTTCAATCTGTGTGTCGCTTACTCCCGGTTTGAACACGCGATACAAATAGTGATTATTTCCATCATGATGAGAAGCATCACAACACAAGTTCTTTCTACCGTCTACATACCAAGTTGCACAGTCGCAATTTGTACGGAAGCAGTCCGACAAGCGACCGGAACGAATCAATGCGTAACCTTTGTGTCTACCGTTCCACAAGCCAAGATCCGCAATAACCAGAATAGGCATATTATATTGCACATTGAGATCCGCACAAACACGACGGTGTTCGTCGTCTAAATATTCAGACATACGGTTGTAAAGCTCATCATATGACATTGAAGACACTTCTTCGTCTGTCATATAGTCTCGCAACATTTCCTTAAACTCTTCGTCACTAATGTCGTTTGTATACACCAATGTTTTTTTCATATATTTTTCTCCTTTTTAAGTTTAATATTTTTTAAAAAATGAGCATAAAAAAAGAACAGTCATCGCAGAAGATAACTGTTCTCAAATTGACTTATATTTTAATTATAACACAAAACGAACAATGCTCAAAACATTCAGCTAATGCAGAAATGTTTAGAATTATTGACACAGACACACATTATGTTTATATTTTTGAACATAGCGCAACTAAACTCTTCGTCTCAACAGTGTCAATTATTATTTCTTTACACCATTATACCCAATTATACCCAAGTTAAAACAAAAAATCGACTAAAAAACAGCATTAAAAAAGAGCCCTCAAAACGAGAGCTCTTGTAATACAAACGCCGGTTGACCGGCGAATAGACTAAGACAGCTGGCACACGCAGCTTCTTAGATGAACACCTTACGATGTTCCAACCATAATTCGTGACTATGGTTTGTGTTCCCTAAATCGGAACGAAGCTGCGCTTTCCTTTGCGCAATAAACATTACGGCCTGGAGGTAATGAGCCATCATCCACACCCGTGTACCGTGTGGTCGTTTATATTAAGTTTTGTAGAAATCACTTATTTCTTCCTAACGAAGCATCAGATTACCACATCTGAAATAATTATAACACTTTTTGGTTTATTAGGCAAATTGTTCAGAATAGAAAAAAAAGAAGCCTCAAAAGAGACTTCTTGGTAGGTTATTTGTGCTGTGTAGCTGTAAACTGTGCAAGCAGCTCATCTGTTATTCTTATGGGCTTTTTGCCACCATCTAAAAACTTATTAAGCGCCTGCAAATCGACATTCCATGGCTTATGTTTGTTTTGTTGTTTAGCAAACTCATCCATTCGGCTCTGCTTACATTTCAAATTCTCTCCAATCAAAGTGATACACCTCCGATAAACGCTTTGCCGCATCGTCAAAAATTATAAATCTTCTCGGAAATACATGAGAATATATTGGGGTTGCGCAAAATTCATCCACATAGTATTTGTATATGTCGTCGTCTGACGCGTCTCCGTATACAACACCATTGTATCCGAATTGCATCGATTTTGCAACAGCAACAGCAAAAAGATGACCGCCAACACCCAGATATTTCTTATTTCCGTACATCCAGATGTTATTTTCTGGAGACACTACGGCCCACTGAATATATACCGCTTGAGATTGAGATTCGCCTCTAAGTGCAATCAGTCCCTGAACATCTACACTACCTTTGATAACCAGCGCGTATACCTCATTCTCATCGACAAGATCTTTCCAGTCTACAACCCAGCCCGTCTTGGAATTGAATTTTGAAAGAAAGGACTTGCGCTTAATGCGTATTACTTCGGTTTCTACAATTTCTCCACTTTCTAAATTCTTTAGACAAGGTGTTAGTCCGTCGATAGTAAAACAGATCATTTTTTTACTTCTCCCTTAATTATTATATCATATTAAGCACCAATTATCAACCTAAAGAAGCCACACAAAGGTGGCTTCAATCAAAGATTAATACTCAACAAATTCGTTAAGTGAAATGTACTCATCCGGGTGCTCGTCAGCATATACAGCGATAAACTGTCTGATCTCTTCAGTTCCGGCGAATTGTCGTTTGAACAGTTCCTACATAACGGCAAGCAGTTCCTCGTCGTTTTCAGGGAAATAGTCATCATCTGAAACAACCAGATGGTATTTCTCCGGACAGTTTCCGCCTTCGTCATGTTTTTCGAAAATTTGACATTCAGGTTCTTCAGCAATCCAGTCGTACTTGATTTTTGACTCACCATTTTGATCGACATAATCTCTCAAAATAATACGGTCAAAAATATCGAATGCAGACGTCGCATCCCAGGCGCAATCTACATCAAGAACAAATGTCCGATCGCCGGTAGGTCCAATAAAAAGCTCTCCTACATAACAAGCCTCACAACGCAAGTTTAAGCCTTCTTTGTTGATATTGAGCGCGGAAAGTAGTTTCGCAGCCTTCCTCCCGTATTCATCCAGCGCTGACATTTTGTGTGCAGATCTTCCACTGCACTTTTCTCACCGTAAAAATACATAGTAACAGAACAAATATTTGCCATATTTTCTCCTCTCTTAAATAACCGCTTTGATCATGTCGATAGCCGAATACAAAGGCTCCGCCGGAATACTGGACCAATCGCTAAAACTTTTGTAGAAATACTTTGCATTTTCGTTTTCTATTGATTCCAGTAACGGAGCAACAGTGCATCCAGCTTTGACCATATCGATAACATAATTACGAATGGTTTCTTCAGTCGTCAAGCAGCCACCAAGATCCATTTCACACAAGATTTCGTACACCTCGTCCAATGTAGCCGGTGCATACACATCCTCGATAGGCCAAATCGCACTGATTTGCTCTTTCGGCCACTCACGACCTGCAACATCTTTAACAGTCGCTTGTCTGGTCGGATCTCCTGCAATTTTAGCAATCACCCGTGTCACATGCGGACAGATACTGGCTTTTTTTGAAAGTATTTCTACAATATAATACTTTCCGACACCATCGAAGCACTCATAGGTTGGATACCCTAACGTGTCTCGAATAACCATCACGCCACCCGCTTCTGTATTGAACGATTCCGGCTCTTTAAAGTATTCTTCGTACTTTTCAGCCAACTCTTTAGGCAGACTTAGAAATTTCTCGCTGTCAACAGGCGCATAGCACACAAAGAATGCGCCAGCAATAATGTCTACAAGCTCTCCTTTATCGGAGTAAATGGCTCTATTCAGCGGAAGCCCTTTAGCCTTACCTTCTTCGTTGCAAACAATGGCGACATCATCATCAAATGGCCGATACACTTCAATGTCGCCACCCAAAATGCACTGCATTGCTTTGAGAGCGTCTTCAATTTGAACGATTTTCGGACATTTGCCGGGTTCTACCAGCAAAACTGATATTTTTGATTCTTTCATATTTTCTCCTTTGTTGATTTTTCTTTCCAATAACAATACATACATTGATAAGGACAACGTTCTTTTTTGCTAAGCAGCTCAGTCTTTGCAGAACAGCATAAACATCCGTGTCTCTGAAAACCAGCATTATCTGGATTTTCCATTTTAAGCCCCAGCAGATCCAAATCTTTTTTGCTTAGACAGCCTATTCTTTCAGTTGATACAAGATCACGTTCAGCACAGCTTTCAATGCACACTTCAGGGCACTCTTTTTTCCACTGATTTATGGTATTGTTCGTTGCATCTATCTGCTCCTTTTCAGGATAAAACTTATCCCCATAAGGAGGTATTAATCCCATATTATGCATTCTTTCTCTTACATGAGGATAGCAATCGATAAGACTAACTCGAAATCTACGAAACCCAAGTTTATAGGCTCTCTTAAACACTTCAGTAGCCGTCACAAGGCCCCTTTTAGTTGGAATAATTGGATCAATTCTAATAACTACACGATCAGCAGGAAAACCACTTCTAATAAGCTTTTGAGCTTGAGAGAGCTGGTTTTCAAACGCAGGTATGTTAGGTTCTACAACCGTTTGTCCATATCCTGTACAGCTGATGTGAAAAATCAACTTATCGAAATAAGGAATTGCTCGTTCAATAACTTTATCAGTTAAGTTTTTTGTGATTAAAATAGCTCCATCCATTTTATCCAACTTCTCTGTCCAAGTAAAATCTATTGAAGGGTCTCCTCTTTCAGTTATACCAATTTTCATTTACTTCTCCTTTCTCAATTGCAAGCCTGCACGCAAACCTGCTTATAGTATTTGTCCACATTACGAATGGCCTTGAAGCTCAATGTTTTCGCATCGACTTCATAAAATCTGGCAATCTCATTCGCTCTTTCCGGGTTGTCTCTACGTGCTTCCAGATAGTGTTTCACTACATCACTGTGTGGAACAGCAGACATAGGGATTAAATGCGTTCCACAACGCCGTACAAGCCACAAATAGCGATTTTCTGTCGGTTGACTCAAGATGTCCTTGTCGATAGCAAAGTCTTCTCTGTAAGCCTTCACGTAGCGATTTACGACAGCCTCCATTTTTGAAAAGTCTTTTTTCTCCATATTTTATCTCCTTTTGAATCTATAACTTTTTTAATAAGCAATAAGAAAAGCAGCCAGTCCAAAATGGAATGACTGCTTCAATAAATAACTTATCGAGATAATTATACCATAATTTTAAAAAATGCAAAACAAATTGACTGCACTATATTGAATCAACGTTGTAGTAAAAAGAATGTGTTATACTTAACCACAACATACCCAACAAATCAAGAAAGGATACCAATAATGAAAAACAACAAAATTACGAACTGGAACGAACTACCGGTTTTGCTCGATGTAAAAATGATTACTTTAATTTTCGACGTCACAGAAGTAACGGTCAAGCATTGGATCAAGGCAGGCATTTTGCAAGGACGCCAGATCGGTCGCAAATGGTACTTCGAAAAAGATTACATTCGTTCACTTGTTTCTAACGAAAATAGCAAAAGTGCTGCGTAATGCATAAATATAAAATTGTGCGTATAACCTAATTTTGTAAATGATTGAAAAGGAGTGGTATACATTTTGGTATACATTTTATCGTAAAGTAGGGTAAAATAGCGTAAAATACGCAATAAAGTACCTATTGAAAAAGGACATAAAAAATCCCCTAAAATAGCCAAAAAACAGCGATTTTAAGGGAAATTTACTGGTGATCCATCGGAGATTCGAACTCCGGACACCTTGATTAAAAGTCAAGTGCTCTGCCAACTGAGCTAATGGATCGCATCCGCCCCCTAAGGGGCGCTGGCTGGGGAGGCGGGATTCGAACCCACGCGTGAGGGAGTCAAAGTCCCTTGCCTTACCACTTGGCGACACCCCAATGGTTACGGGCGTTATTCAAAAAAAATGGGGTGGGATATCGGATTCGAACCGATGACCTCCAGTGCCACAAACTGGCGCTCTAACCAACTGAACTAATCCCACCATATATTGGCGCGCTTGAAGGGACTCGAACCCCTGACCCACTGCTTAGAAGGCAGTTGCTCTATCCACCTGAGCTACAAGCGCAAATTGGAGCATCCCTTGCTGGAGCGGGTGATGGGAATCGAACCCACACGACCAGCTTGGAAGGCTGGGATTCTA
>OIYH01001824.1_pt1 | contig 11727 bp, 7 predicted proteins | sample 1587911 | NCBI WGS metagenome assembly OIYH01 (sample SAMN03283252) | human gut metagenome | biome: human-associated habitat; material: feces | host: Homo sapiens | place: USA | collected 2013
AGTCGGTCATGGTGCCGATGCCCAGGAAGATCAGCGGCGGGTAGATGCCCAGCTTGACGCCCATGTAGAGCATATCGGCCAGGCCGCCGTTGTTCAGGATCTCGATCCACATCGGGTGCTCGAGGCCGTCACCGACGAAATACTGCATGTGGATCACGCCGCTGCCGGGCAGGTTTGCCAGGATCATGCCAAATGCCATGGGCAGCAGGATCAGGGGCTCAAACTCTTTGACAATGGCCAGGTAGAGCAAAAAGCAACCCACGCAGATCATCACCGCGTACAGCCAGCCGCCCGGCTCGCCGAACCGCGCGAAACCGGAGCTCTGGAAAATACCGACCAGAGTACTGATAAACTGTGTCATATTTTTCCTCCCGTGTTAAAAAGGTGCGGTGGTGTCGTTGACACCAGCCTTGCCCCAGCCGTTTTTGCCGCGGCGCACTGCCTTGAGCACATACTTGCCGTTGCCCATCGAGTAGATGGCAGCCATGATGGCGGCCACAACATCGGCGGGGATGCCCTGCTCCACCTGGGGTGCAGCAGGAGCCTGTGCGGCAGCGGGCTTTGCGGCAGGCGCTGCAGACTTTGCAGCTGCCTTGGGAGCGGCCTTGGCAGCAGCCTTTTTGCCATTCATGGCGTCAAAGATCTTGCCCTCCAGCGTGATGATGGCCATTAGCAGCACGAGGATCGCGAACACCAGAACGATACCGGTGATAGTCACGACCACATCAAAACCTAAATCCATGGTCTTCCTCCTATTTTGTTTGTATTTTTGCCCTCCGGAGCCAACCGGATCACAAAAGCGATTTGAAATTATTATACATTATTTTCCGGGCCGATTCAACAACTATGAACAAAAATCATGCTCAATATTAAGGGTTTGTTAAGATTTTGTCCAATCTCAGCGGCTCTCAGCGGCGGCCGATCCGGGGCGTCGCATCGGTAAAACCGGTCTCCAGCTTATCGCCGATGCCAAGGCTCATGGCCGTGCCCAGTGCCACGCAGTTGACGGGGTCGGGCGAGACGGTCACTTCCACTTTCAGCTCCTGGCTCAGGTACTCGGTCAGGCCGTGCAGCTGGGCACCGCCGCCCGTCAGCACCACACCGTTGCGGTAGATATCACCGGCCAGCTCGGGCGGGGTCTTCTCCAGCACCTGATGGGCTGCCGTGCCGATCTGCTCGCTCAGCATCATGACCGGCTCGTACAGATCGCTGGTGGAAACGTTGACACGGACGGGCAGGCCGGTGAGCAGGCTGCGGCCCTTGACCTCCATCGTCTCGTTGAAATCCGCTTTCTGGGGGCAGCAGGCCACATGCTTTTTCAGTTCCTCAGCCGTGCGCTGGCCAATGGCAATGCTGAACTTGCTGCGGACATGCTTCAGGATCTCGTCGTCGTAGTGGTTGCCCGCCACCCGGACACTGGTGGCCTTGACCTTGCCGCCCAGCGACAGCACTGCGATATCCGTGGTCCCTCCGCCGATATCAATGATCATCCGGCCATCGGGCACGGTAATGTCGATGCCGGAGCCGAGGGCCGCGGCAATGGGCTCATCAATGAGGTAGACCTGCCGGGCACCGGCGGCCACGACCGCCTCCACCACGGCGTCGCTCTCAATGCCGGTGATGGCTGCCGGCACGCAGACCGCCACCCGGGGCTTGACCATGTGGGAGCTGTACACCTGATTGACGAAGCGGCAGATGAGCTCACGGGTCATGGTGTGGTCACTGATGACGCCGTCTTTCAGCGGGAAAATCGCGGAAATATAGTTGGGCGTGCGGCCCACCATAGCCAGTGCCTTGTCGCCCACCTCCAACACGGAGTTCTTGCGGGTATCCACGGCCACCACGCTGGGCTGGTTGAGCACAACGCCCTGCCCTGCCTGCGCAATGATGATGGTGGTAGTACCAAGGTCAATGCCGATATCTGTCTGTGCCATAATCCAAAAGTCCTTTCTCTCGTCCCCAAAAATCCTTTTTCTGTATCAAAACGCCCTCGCGGGCCGGGAAATCAAATCATCTTATAGTATAACATAGTGCTTACGCTTTTTCCACTGTAACTTGCTCCGGCGGCAGGGCTTCCTCCAACAGTTTGGCAAGGCCGCTGTACCGCAGGTTCTGGCGCACATTGCTCATCATCCGGTTGACGACATCCCGCCGCCCGGCCACGATGCACAATTTGCGGGCGCGGGTAACACCGGTGTAGAACAGGTTGCGGTAACACAGCCTTGGCGGCACCTGCGCCACCGGCAGGATGACAGCCGGGAACTCACTGCCCTGGCTCTTGTGCACCGTGATCGCGTAGGCGATCTCCAGCTCGTTGAGGTTCTCCGCCGGGTAGACCAGACGGCGGTCATCCATCCGAACCACCATCGAGCGGTCACGGGTGTTGATGGATTCCACAATGCCGATGTCGCCATTGTAGGCACCCACACCCTGTTCCCCGCCGACTCTCTGCCAGACGATCTCATAATTGTTGCGCACCTGCATCACTTTGTCCCCTACCCGGAACACCCGAGCCGCGCTCTGCAGCTGGGGCTTTCCTTTCCGGGCCGGGTTGAGCAGGTTCTGCAGCTCCACATTCAGCGCCTGGGTACCGGTGGGGCCCAGCTTGGTGGGGCAGAGCACCTGGATATCCCGGATGGGGTCAAACCCGTAGCTGCGGGACAGCCGGGTGGTGACCAGATCACACACCAGCTTCTGGGCGGCATCGCCGTCCGCCTCCAGAAAGAAGAAATCGTCCGTCTTGCCGCCCTTTTGGAGCGGCTCGTTGGAGATGATGTGGTGGGCGTTCTCCACAATGAGGCTCCGCCTGGCCTGCCGGAAGATCTCGTTCAGGCAGACGGTGGGCACCAGCCCGGAGCGGACCACCTCCCCCAGAATGTTGCCCGGGCCCACGCTGGGCAGCTGGTCGGCGTCGCCCACCATGATGACGCGGCAGCTGTACCGCAGCGCCGCAATGAGAGCCTGGAACAGCTTGACATCCACCATGCTCATCTCATCCAGAATGACCACGTCACACTTGAGGAGGTTTTTATCGTTGTGGATAAAGCTGACCACGCCGCCTGTGTAGTCCACCTCCAGCAGGCGGTGGATGGTGGAAGCCTTGCGGCCCGTCAGCTCACTCAGCCGCTTGGCGGCACGGCCGGTAGGGGCGCAGAGGGCCACCCGCTCGGCCTGATTTTCCAGCAGCTGCAAAATAGCGTTCACGGTGGTGGTCTTGCCGGTGCCGGGGCCGCCTGTCAGCACCAGACAGTTTTCGGTCATGGCCTTGCGGATGGCCTCTTTCTGGAGCGGTGCATAGGCAAAGCCCTGCGTCAGCTCCAAAATCTGGATGTTTTTATCCAGATCACGGGTGGTATTCTTCCCCCGCCGGGTCAGCATGGCCAGCCGGTCGGCAATGTCCTGCTCGGCGTCCAGCAGGTCTGGCAGGTAGATATAGGGCACATCCTCGTACAGTTTCACCCGCAGCTCTTCGGTCTGCAAGCAGCGGTCCAGAGCAGACGCCAGCTTTTCCGGCGGCTGGTGGATGAAATTGGAGGCAGTGTCCAGCAGCTGGCTCCGAGGCAGGCAGGTATGGCCGTTGCCCGCGTTGTGGCGCAGGGTGCGCAGGAGGGCAGCTTCCAGCCGCTGGGCGCAGTCCCCTTCCATGTGGTAATACTGAGCAATGCTGTCCGCATGGCGGAAATCCAGCTGCAGCGGCTCCCCGCAGAGCAGATAGGGGTTCTGGGCAATGGCGTTCATGGCACCGGGGCCAAAGGTGCGGAAGACCTCCATAGCCCGCCGGGGGCTGATCTCAAACTGAGCCAGATAGGCGATGAGCTCCCGCATCCCGAACATCCGCTTGAATTCCTGCTGGATGCGGTCGGCCTTATCCGCCGAGATGCCTGGGATCGTGGTGAGCTGGGCCGGGTCATTGGCGATGATCTCCAGCGCCTGGGCACCGAATTTATCAATGATCTTGTCCGCCGTCCGGGCACCGATATAAGGCAGTGAGCGGCTGGCCAGAAACGCGTACACGGCTTCCAGATCCTTGGGCATGTCCGTCTCGCACTCCTGCGCATGGAACTGGCGGCCATAGGTGGCATGGTTCTCATATTTACCCCGGCAGATGACCGTCTCGCCCGCGTGCAGTTCACCTACCACGCCGCAGACCACGGTCATGACACCGCCGCCGGATACCTCGAACACCGTATAGCCGTTGTCCGTGTTTTCATAAATGATGTCCTCCACGGTGCCTTCCAGTTGTTCCAGCTCCTGCTCCATTGGCTCACCTCCCTGTTTCTGGCACAATTATTTATAGTATAACGTTTTTGAGGCGATTTGTAAATCCGGCACAGCAAAAAGCCGCTCACCCCGGAGGATGAACGGCTTGATTTTATGGTTTACAGACTGTTCCGCACCGCGTGTCCCTGCTGATTTTCTTTTTCATTCATCAGCTTTTTGCGCACCACAAAGTACGCCGGGATGAGGAAAAAGCAGGCAAAGAACCAGGCCACCGGGTTGGCGATGCAGGCAGCAAAGTAGCCCCACAGAGGCACAAAGAGGAAGCCCACCATGGCACGGGCCACCATCTCAGCAACGCCCGCAAACATGGCAAGACCCGAATAACCCAGGCCCTGGATGGTGTAGCGGTAGATGATGAGCACCGCCAGCGGGATGTAGAAGACGCTGTTCCAGAAGATGAAGCTCTGGGCGTTTGCCATGATCTCCACCTCGCCGGCGTCCAGGAAGAGGCCAATGAGCAGCTTATCCGCAAAGCGGAGGATGATAAAGGAAGCAATGCTGTACACACAGCCGATGCCCAGCGCCGTGTTGACGCCGCGGTTCACTCGCTTGAGGTCGTGGGCACCCAGGTTCTGGCTGGCATAGGTGGTCATGGCCGTGCCGATGCTCTCCAGCGGGACAGACAGGAACTGTGCGGCCTTGCCGCCGGCCGTCTGGGCGGCCACGATATCACTGCCCAGACCGTTGACGGCACCCTGCAGCACCACGCTGCCAATGGCCGTAATGCTGCACTGCAGGCCCATGGGGATGCCCATATTGCAGAGCTTGAGGCAGTGATCACGGCTGAGTTTTCCCTCTTCTTTGGACCAGCGCAGCTCATGGTAATGCCGGGCAATGTACCACAGGCTGCCAAAGCCTGCCACGGCCTGGCTGAACACCGTGGCAAACGAAGCGCCGAACACGCCCATTTTGAAGACGATGATGCAGAGCAGGTCGAGGCCGATGTTCAGAAAGCTTGCCATCAGCAGGAAATACAGCGGACGCTTGCTGTCGCCCAGAGCGCGCATGAGAGCGCTGGTAACATTATAAAGCAGGGTGAACGGGATGCCCCAGAAGATGGTGCGGACGTAGATGTCCGCCAGGTCGATGATATTGGCCGGGGTATTCGTCCAGACCAGGATGGGCCGGGTGAGTGCCACGGTCACGATGGTGAGCACCACCGCAAAGGCGATGCTCAGCCAGACCGTGTTGGCCGTGTAACGGCGCATCTGGCTGTAATCTTTCGCGCCAAACGTCCAGGAGACGGGGATGGAGAAGCCGCAGGCGATGCCATTGACAAAGCCCAGCACCAGATAGTTCAGGCCGCCCACGCTGCCCACCGCCGCCAGCGCTTCCACGCCAACAAAGCGGCCGACAATGATGGTATCGGCCAGGTTGTAAAACTGCTGGAACAGGCTGCCCAGCATCAGCGGCACCGCAAAGGCAAGGATCAGCTTGAGCGGGCTGCCCTGCGTCATATCTTTTGTCATACCATAGCCCCTCCCATGGGCGGTTTTCTTTGCTGAATTTTTGCCGATAAAAACGCCCTGCCGCAGAAAAAGGGCAGGACGTCTCGGTTTCCATGAGTGGTATTATAATCAGGGGGCCATTTTTTTGCAAGAGGTTTTGCAAAGATTCCCCGGTACAACATTCACAGTCTGCCGCGCAAAAAACTGTTGATTCTGCTCAAGAGATTTTCCAGCATTCTGAAAATCCCGCTTTCAGGCATTCCCAGCCAGCAGATGCAGCTCCCGTTCCAGCTGCCAGCGCAGCCGGGAGGGCTGCACCTCCCCCGCCGCGTGCAGGGCGATGGTATCGCCGGAAGCTGCTGTTTCCGGCTCCATGGGGAGGGTCACAACCGCCTCGGCACCGCCGCCGGAGCCGGCTTCCAGCGCAAAGCCCCAGCCCGCGCGGCGGCAGACCGCCCGGCAGATCTTCAGGCCAGCGCCCGCACCGCCCAGGAAACGGCGGCGGTTCTCCTGCCAGTTGGCCGGGCCTGGCAGGCCGCAGCCATGGTCCGTGACCGTCAGCCGCCAGGCGTCCTCTGCCCGGCACAGACGCAGAACGATCTTTCCGCCCGGGGCAGAAGCCCGCAGCGCATTGGAGAGCAGATGGAAGACCATCAGCTCAGCTTCTTCCGGACTGCCCAAAACCGGGCAGGTGTCCGGCTCGCAGGATACGGTCAGGTGCACTTTTGCCTGCCGGGCCATTTCCTCCCGCAGGGACGCTGCCTGCCGCAGAACACTGCACAAATCAAAACCGCGGCGGGACGGCACCGGGTCCTCTTCCAGCGCCATCAGGTCCATCATCTCGCTCAGGGTGCGCTCCAGCCGGGCGGTCTGCAGCTCCATATCGGCCAGCGCCTGCCGGGTGGGCGCATCGCCGCTCTCCCGCAGGTGCATCTGCAGATATTCCCGGTTCTGGTCCACGAGCCCAATCGCATGAAAGCAGACAGACTCAAACTCCCTGCGCGGGAACTCCATGCTCTCCGGCTGCTCTTGTGGTGTCTGGCGCATCCCATCGCCTCCTGCCTTTGTGTCAGTATCCGTATTCCTGGCTGATTTGTGCCCGCAGGGTATAGATCAGCTTGCCTGCGGTCACTTTCTGCCCTGCCAGATGCGTTTTCTCCTTGAATGCTTTCCACGCGGGCATCTGCCGCGTTTCCAGCGCGTCGATCAAACGGCGCAGGCCGCTGTCCACCGCTGCGACGGTCACATTGTGGTGCTCGGCCACCACCTGCAGGATCTCCTTGCGGATGGCCAGCTTGCCTTTGGACTGGCTGGCAATGAGCACCGCCTCGGTGAGGTAATCACAGTTGCTGTCCGGCTGGATGATGCCCCACTCCTGATACATCCGGCCAAAGCGCTGCTCCAGGGTTCCAGACTCCTGCCCGGCCGCCGTCAGCAAACTTGCCAGCAGCTCTTTCAGGCTGCTCTGGCGGATGAGGTAGCAGGGGCCGTCCGGCGAGAGGCTGGACACAGCGGTTCTTTCCCGCCGGGCATTGTCCTGCAGCAGGAGCAGCGGCTTTTGCGGCAGGCGGCTCATCCGCTCCAGAAATTCCCGGCTGTCCATATCTTCCAGCGGGCCGCCCAGCACCACGACCTCCGTGTTCCGGCCCTGTTTCAGGCTCTGCAGCAGTTCTTCGCCGCTGCGGTACTCGCTGCACAGGATCTCCGCACTTTGCTCCACGATATACTGGTGCCACACCCGCAGCTGATGTACATCATAGCTGGCCAGTGCAACGCGCAGCCCGGTGTTCTTCCGCTCACTGCTCACCCGCCGCGCCTCCCTCCAGCCGCCAAAAATACCGCGTTGCCGCCGTTTTTGTCGATCTCATATTCCATTCCTCCCTGCTTGCGGTTTGCGTCGAAATGTGTCTCTACATTTTATAATTCTATAAAGCAGGGGGAGAAGATTCAATCCCAAAAAAACGTCAAAAAGTGTCGAAGCCCTGCATTTGTTGACGCATATCGACGCTTTGCGAATCGCAACAATGCAGTTTGGGGCGTGTCCGGTGTTTTCCGTCAGCGGGTATAATGCCCCGCCTCTACACCAAGAATAACATTACCCACCCGCAAAAGCAAGCGCTTCTTCGCAGTTTTCAAACTTTTGTTGTCAAATTTTAGCCGCGCAAAACTTTCCTGTGATAAATCCATGGTTTGTTCACATTCATTTGATAGAATAAGACGGTTATCTTGTTATTTTTCTGTCGGCGCGCGTCCGGCAGACCTCCGGGCAGCCCGGTTTGCAGGGCCGGAAACACGCATCCGGCTCCGGGCCGTTGCCCAGAAAGGCAGGTATATGCTTCAGCTTAAAGAAATCCGCAAGGAATACAAAACAGGCGATTTGGAACAGGTCGCCCTCAACGATGTCAGCCTGAACCTCCGTGACAATGAGTTCGTCGCCATCCTGGGCCCCAGCGGCTCCGGCAAAACCACACTGCTCAACATCATTGGCGGCCTTGACCGCTATGATGGCGGTGACCTGATCATCAACGGCATCTCCACCAAGCAGTACACCGACCGCGACTGGGACTCCTACCGCAACCACACCATTGGTTTCGTGTTCCAGAGCTATAACCTGATCCCCCACCAGACGGTGCTCTCCAACGTGGAGCTGGCACTGACCATCTCTGGCGTGTCCGGGGCCGAGCGCCGCCGCCGGGCCGTGGAAGCCCTCAAACAGGTGGGTCTGGGCGACCAGCTGCACAAGCACCCCACCGAGATGTCCGGCGGCCAGATGCAGCGGGTAGCCATTGCCCGCGCGCTGGTCAACAACCCCGACATCCTGCTGGCGGACGAGCCCACCGGCGCGCTGGACAGCGAGACCAGCCTCCAGGTCATGGAGCTTTTAAAAGAAGTGGCCAAGGACCGGCTGGTGGTCATGGTCACCCACAACCCGGAACTGGCTGAGCAGTACGCCACCCGCATCGTCAAGCTGCGGGATGGTGTCATCATCTCGGACACCCAGCCCTACGCCCCGGACGATGCCCAACTGTCCCCGCCCGTCTACAAGAACATGGGCCGGGCCTCCATGTCGCTCTGGACCTCGCTGGCTCTCAGCTTCAACAACCTGCGCACCAAGAAAGCCCGCACCCTGCTCACTGCCTTTGCAGGGTCCATCGGCATCATTGGCATTGCGCTTATCATCTCCCTGTCCCAGGGTGTCAACGATTACATCGACGATATGGAGCGCTCCACCCTGAGCGAGTACCCGCTGCAAATTCTGAGCAGCGGCATGGACATCACCTCCCTGCTCTCGTCCAGCAACGCGTTCAGCACCCTGACGGGCACCCAGTACACCTCCATGACCGTAGCCGAAGAGGGCAAGATCCCGGTCAAGCAGCTTGTGACCAAGATGGTGTCCGGCATCAGTTCCAACGACCTGACCTCTCTCAAAAAATATCTCGAGAGCGACGAGTGCACCATCCGGGACGACGCCACTTCCATTGAGTATTCCTATAATGTGTCACCCCAAATTTACCGGCAGGACGCGGACGGCAGCATCCGCAAAGTGAACCCGGATTCCACGCTCTCGGCACTGGGCATCAGCTCTTCGTCCTCCACCAACAGCCTCATGTCCAGCGTGATGGACACCAGCGTCTTCTACCAGCTGCCCGAGAGCAGTGATCTCTACAGCTCCCAGTACGATGTCAAAGTAGGCCGCTGGCCCGAGACCGCCAACGAGTGCGTGGCGGTGCTGGGCAAGGACGGAAGTATCATTGACTATGTGCTTTACGCCATGGGCCTGCGGGACAGCGCCGAGCTGGACAAGATGATCCAGCAGTTTGCGCAGAACCAGAACGTCGATCTGCCGCAGGATTTCCGCACCTATTCCTACGAGGATTTCCTGGGCCTGAATTTCAAGGTGGTGCGCGGCGCGGACTGCTACGAGTACGATGAGACGTACAACATCTGGAAAGACAAATCCGAGGACAGCGATTATATGAAGCAGCTGGTGGCAGGCGGCGAAGATCTGACCATCGTGGGCATCGTTCAGCCCAAGGCGGATGCTTCCGCCGCCATGCTCTCCTCCGGCATCGCCTACCCTGCTGCCCTGACGCAGCATGTCATCGAGGAGGCCAAGACCAGCGCCATCGTTCAGCAGCAGATGGCCGACCCCACCACCAATGTGCTGACCGGGGAACCCTTTGGCGATTCCAAGGGTCTGGTCAATTCACTGGATCTTTCCACGATCTTCTCTGTGGATACCGACGCCCTCAAACACGCGTTCTCCATTGATCCCAGCGCCCTGAACTTTGATCTGGACGGTGCTTTTGACCTGAGCGGCGGGGCGTTCGACCTCTCCTCTCTCATAGACGCATCCAATTTCAAGCTTGATCTGGACGCTCTGGCCGACAGCCTGGGCGGGATGGAGAACCTGCCGGACATTGACCTGAGCGAGGCCTTTGCCGGGCTGGACCTCTCCATCTCCCCGGACGCCCTGCAGGCCTTTGTGCAGAAAGTGTTCAAGGGATACAAAAACTATATCATCGGCAACGGCATCCTCAACTTTAAAAAGTGGAGTTTTTCCGCCTACCTGAAGTCGGAGCAGTTCCAGCAGCTGCTGGCCGAATCCCTGCCGGATCTGGTGGACACCGACGCCATTCAGGGCCAGCTGACCGAGGCCGTTTCCGGCGTGCTGCGGACTGTACTGGAAAGCTACTCCGACCAGATCACCGACGCGCTCCAGACGCAGATCTCTGCCGCACTGGAGTCCTCCATCCAGTCCGCCATGGGCCCGCTGATGCAGTCGTTCCAGCAGAACCTGCAAACGATGCTGGAAAAGAATCTGGCCCAGCTTGGCAGCCAGATGGAAAACGCCATCAAGATCGACACCAAGACGTTCCAGAGTGCCATCCAGCTCAACATGAGCACCGACGACCTCACGGAGCTGATGAAATCCACGCTGCGCTCTTCCAAATCCAGTTATGAGGGCAACCTCTCCGCCTTTGGCTATGCAGACCTTGCCTCCCCGAGCCAGATCAAAATTTACCCCCACGATTTCGACAGCAAGGCCGTGATCTTGGAAAAGCTGGACGCCTACAACGCCTCCATGGAAGCACAGGGTCTGGAAGACAAGACCATCCGCTACACCGACCTGGTGGGCACCCTGATGACCTCCGTGACTGAGATCATCAATATGATCAGCAGTATGCTGGTGGCATTCGTCTCCATCTCGCTGGTGGTCTCCTCCATCATGATCGGCGTCATCACCTATATCAGCGTGCTGGAGCGCCGGAAAGAGATCGGCATTCTGCGCGCCATTGGCGCTTCCAAGATGAACGTTTCCGAGGTGTTCAACGCCGAGACGTTCATCATCGGCCTGTGCTCGGGCGTCATGGGCATCGTGTTGAGCGAGATCCTGCTCATCCCGGGCAACATGCTCATCCGGCAGGTCTCGGGCAGCGACACCCTGACAGCCATCCTGCCGCTGGACGCCGCCGCGTTCCTCATTGTGCTGGCCACCCTCCTCACCATTCTGGCGGGCCTCATCCCGGCCATGGGTGCCGCCAAGAGCAACCCGGTCAAGGCCCTGCGGTCGGAATAAAACCGCTCTTCCCGATACGCGCAAAACCCCGGACAACAGGCAAACGCTTGCTGTCCGGGGTTTTCTTGTGTCGGAACTTTATCGCTCCACAGTTGTAGAAAGGGTGGTGCTCCAATGCTTGCCAGGTGCCAGGCAGACGGCTGCTGCCCGCTCGTTCCACTCCTGGGGATCGTTTTCTGCACTGGGCAGGGAGTGCCACGGTTCAATGCAGACAAAGCGGACGGGCTTTGCCAGGGCACTCCAGATCAGTTTGTACGGGAAGCCCTCCACATTGCAGACGATGTGCCGCCCGGTATCTTTTTCATCCTGAACGATCTGCTGGCCTCCGAGATCGTCAGCGGCAAAGTAAAGATTTCAAAGAGAAACCTCCCTGTTCCTAGAATGTGGTTGGCAAACCCACACTCTATTCTACGGGGA
>OIYH01001825.1_pt1 | contig 11726 bp, 8 predicted proteins | sample 1587911 | NCBI WGS metagenome assembly OIYH01 (sample SAMN03283252) | human gut metagenome | biome: human-associated habitat; material: feces | host: Homo sapiens | place: USA | collected 2013
AGAGGTGGTGTAGGGATAGATGCCGTAGTCCAGGTCGCGCAGCGCGCCGAGCTGGGCTTCAAAGAGGATGGACTTGCCCTCCTTCTGCGCGTTTCTCAGGAAACGGCCGGTGTCGGTGATGTAGGGCTTGATGGCGCCGCAGTAGGTGTTGACCCACGCCATGAGCTCGTCCATCGTGTAGCCCTTTGCGCCGTAGATCTTCTGGAGCATCAGGTTCTTCCACTCAAGAAGGTCGGCAAGGTGCTCCTTTAAGTGCTCGGGGTGCAGGAGCTCGCCCGCCTGCACGGTCTTTTTCTGGTACTTGTCGCCATAGAACGGTGCGATGCCTTGCTTGGTCGAGCCGTACTTCTTGTCGGCAAGGCGCGCTTCCTCGAGCGCGTCGAGCTCTCGGTGCCAGGGCAGCAGCAGCGACGCGCGGTCGCTGACCTTCAGATTCTCCGGCGTGATGATAACGCCCGCGGCGCGCAGCGTCTCCATCTCCTTGAGCAGGTTTTCGCAGTCCAGCGCCACGCCGTTGCCCAGAATGTTGACAACGCCGTCGCGGAAAATGCCGCTCGGCAGCAGGTGCAGGGCAAACTTGCCCTTTTCATTCACCACAGTGTGGCCCGCGTTGCCGCCGCCCTGATAGCGGACAACCACGTCATAATGGTCCGTGAGGTAGTCGACCATGCGGCCCTTGCCTTCATCGCCCCAGTTGATGCCTACGATCGCGCAATTTGCCATTGTATTGATCCTCCGATCCGGAGCGGGCCCGCTCTGCGAGTCCTGCTCAAATTTTTCAACCGAGTTATTATAGTCACATTTTCCGCCCATGAAAAGAGTTAATTTTGCATAGCTATCATTAGCATTACTTATATCTTGTTGATTTTTGCGTCAAATTGAAATAATGCGCTATTCCGCTTTATTCAAGGTGTTTCGTCAATAGTGTCCAAAGTTGAGGCTCTGATATTGTTTCCTTTTTTCAGCACTTAGGACTTGCAATGTTGAGTCTCATGTGCAATAATTAGTTTGCTGTTATGAAGGTCACCACAAGATATAGTGTTATGTAAAGAACATACCAAAAGAAGAGGAGACGGGAATACATGAGAGTTATCAAGCGCAACGGCGCAGAAGTAGAATTTGATATCGTCAAGATCATCGCCGCAGTGACTAAGGCTAACGACGTTGTGGACGAGGAGGCTCGCATGACGCCCGTCCAGATCCAGCGCATCGCCGAGAGCGTGGAGTTCTCCTGCCAGAGTCTGGGCCGCGCACCCACGGTCGAGGAGATCCAGGACTTTGTCGAGCACCAGATCATGGCGCACGGCGCGTTCGAGGTCGCTAAGCGCTACATCACTTATCGTTACAACCGCTCGCTCGTGCGCAAGAGCAACACGACGGACGACAAAATTCTCTCCCTCATCGAGTGCAACAACGAAGAGGCCAAGCAGGAGAATTCCAACAAGAACCCCGTCGTCAACTCCACCCAGCGCGACTATATGGCCGGCGAGGTGAGCCGCGATCTGACGAACCGTCTGCTCTTGCCCGAGGATATCGTCAAGGCGCATGAAGAGGGCATCATCCACTTCCACGACACGGACTACTACGCCCAGCACATGCACAACTGCGACCTTGTGAACCTGGAGGACATGCTGCAAAACGGCACCGTCATCACGGGAACCCTCATCGAGCGCCCACATTCGTTCGCGACCGCGTGCAACATCGCGACGCAGATCGTCGCGCAGGTCGCCTCGAACCAGTACGGCGGCCAGTCCATCTCGCTGACGCACCTTGCCCCCTTTGTCGACGTATCGCGCCAGAAGATCAGAAAGCAGGTGCTCGCCGAGGTCGAGGCCCTCGGCGTCGACCCCACGGAGGACAAGATCACCGAAATCGTCGAAAAGCGCCTGCGCGAGGAGATTCGCCGCGGCGTGCAGACCATCCAGTATCAGGTCGTGACGCTTCTGACCACGAACGGTCAGGCACCGTTCATCACCGTTTTCATGTACCTCAACGAGGCGAGAAGCGAGCAGGAAAAGCGCGACCTTGCCGTCATCATCGAGGAAATGCTCGAGCAGCGCTATCAAGGCGTCAAAAACGAGCAGGGCGTGTGGGTCACGCCCGCCTTCCCCAAGCTCATCTACGTGCTCGAAGAGGACAACATTCACGACGACTCGCCGTATTATTACCTCACACAGCTCGCCGCCAAGTGCACGGCGCGCCGCATGGTGCCCGATTACATCAGCGAAAAGAAGATGCTCGAGCTCAAGGGCGATGTGTATCCCTGTATGGGCTGCCGCAGCTTCCTGACGCCTGACCGCTTCACCGACGCGGGCGTCGGCAACATCGCGAATGCCGGCAACTATGTTCCCGGCAAGCACAAGTACTACGGCCGCTTCAATCAGGGCGTCGTCACGATCAACCTGCCCGACGTGGCACTCTCCTCCGGCGGCAACATTGAAAAGTTCTGGACGATCTTTGAAGAGCGTCTTGAGCTCTGCCACCGCGCGCTGCGCTGCCGTCACGACCGCCTGAAGGGCACGCTCTCCGACGCGGCGCCCATTCTCTGGCAGTACGGCGCGTGCGCAAGACTCAAAAAGGGTGAGCCCATCGACAAGCTCCTCTACGACGGCTATTCCACGATCTCGCTCGGCTACGCGGGACTTTACGAGTGCGTGAAGTACATGACCGGCAAGAGCCACACCGACCCCAGCGCCACGCCGTTCGCCCTGTCGATCATGCAGAAGATGAACGACAAGTGCAAGGAGTGGAAAACCGCCGAAAACATCGACTACTCCCTCTACGGCACGCCGCTCGAGTCCACGACCTACAAGTTCGCCAAGTGCCTGCAAAAGCGCTTCGGCGTGATCGAGGGCGTGACGGACAAGGGCTATATCACGAACTCCTACCACGTCCACGTGACGGAAAAGATCGACGCGTTCACCAAGCTCAAGTTCGAGGCGCAGTTCCAGCACCTCTCCCCCGGCGGCGCGATCAGCTATGTCGAAGTGCCCAACATGCAGCAGAACCTTGAAGCGGTTTTGCAGGTGATGAAGTTCATCTACGACAACATCATCTACGCCGAGCTCAACACGAAGTCCGACTACTGCCAGGTCTGCGGCTGGGACGGTGAGATCGACATCGTCGAGGAGGGCGGCAAGCTCATCTGGCGCTGCCCGAAGTGCGGCAACACCGATCAGGACAAGATGAACGTCGCCCGCCGCACCTGCGGCTACATCGGCACTCAGTTCTGGAACCAGGGCCGCACGCAGGAGATCAAAGAGCGCGTGCTGCATCTGTAAGGCTGCGCCATAAAATTGCTGTTTAGGTGGGAGCGCACCGCGCTCCCACCTTTTTCTGATAAGGAGGTCATTTCCCATGCACTATGGCGAGATCAAAAACTGCGACATCGCCAACGGCCTTGGCGTGCGCGTGACGCTGTTCGTCTCCGGCTGTACGAACCACTGCGAAAACTGCTTTCAGCCGCAGACGTGGGACTTCTGCTACGGCAAGCCTTTCACGAGTGAAACGGAGGACGAGCTCATCCGCCTGCTCTCCCCCGACTATATCAACGGTCTCACGCTGCTCGGCGGTGAGCCGTTCGAGCCTAAAAATCAGCGCGCGCTGCTGCCGTTTCTCCGCCGCGTGAGGCGTGAGCTGCCGCAAAAGACGATCTGGTCGTTCACAGGCTTTACGTGGGAGGAGCTGCACGACCCCACCGCGTATTCGCGCTGCGAGGTGACGGACGAACTGCTGTCACTGCTTGATGTGCTCGTCGACGGGCGCTATGTGGACGCGCTGCACGATATCTCGCTGCGCTTTCGCGGCTCGTCGAACCAGCGCATCATCGACGTTCCGAAAACGCTGCAATCAGGTACGCTGACGCTCTGGGACGAGCGCGCGAACATCTGAAAAAACATAACAAATCCGCGGTTTCCATTCTCCGTCAAATTTTAACATTTCGCTACTTGCATTTGAAACGGCGTTATGTTATATTCCCACTATGTTAAAGAGCTCTAATTCATACTAACAGGAGGTTTTTTCAATGAAACATCTCGGTTTATTTGCAGCAGGCGTGCTGTTCGGCACCGCCGGCCTCAAGATCCTTTCCAGCAAGGATGCCAAAAAGGTCTACTCTCACACCACCGCCGCGGTGCTGCGTGCCAAGGACTGCGTGATGCAGGCCGTCACGAACGTCCGTGAGGATGCTGAGGACGTCTATGCCGACGCCAAGGACATCAACGAGCGCCGCGCAGCGGAAGAGGACGCCGAAGTCATTGAGGACGCGTCCGAGGAAAAAGCGGACGAGGAATAAATCGCAGGAGAGCCGCGACGCGCGGCTCTCTTTCACTTTCGGAGGAATTGATACACTATGAAATGCAAAATTCTGCACGAATCCGCCGGGCGCATACGCGTGCATCTGAATTGCCGCCGCATGACGCTGCATCAGGCGGACGTTCTGGAATATTATCTGCGCAATGTGGACGGCGTACGAGAGGTCTCGGTCTTTGACCGCACGCAGGACGCCGTGATCGTTTACCGCGCGGACCGCGCCGCGCTCGTGCACGCGCTCGCGGCGTTCTCGTTCGACAAGGCCGAAACAATGGACCTTGTCCCCGACCATACGACGCGCAAACTCAACCGTGAATTTGAAGACAAACTCTCGTGGACGGTGATCCGCCGCGTGATCTCGAAGCTCTTCTTCCCGCTCCCCGTCACCACGGCGCTCGCCATCTACCATTCGATCAAGTACATCCGCGAGGGTCTTTCCGCACTGCTGCACGGCAAGCTCTCCGTCGCCGTGCTCGACGCCACCGCCGTCACCGTGTCGATGGTGCGCGGCGACTTCTCGACGGCAAGCTCTGTGATGTTCATGCTCCGCCTCGGCGAAATTCTTGAGGACTGGACGCACAAAAAGTCCGTTGCGGACCTCGCGGGCGCGATGTCGCTCAACGTCGACCACGTCTGGCTCAAGACGGGCGAGACGGAAACGCTCGTTCCCATCGGCGATATTCAGGCGGGCGACTGCGTCGTTGTCCGCACTGGCAGCCTCATCCCGCTCGACGGCAAGGTCGTCTCCGGCGAGGCGATGGTCAATCAGGCGTCCATGACGGGCGAGTCCATGCCCGTCCCCAAGCGCGAGGGCAGCTATGTCTACGCAGGCACGGTCGCCGAAGAGGGCGAGTGTGTCGTGCGCGTGGAAAAGGCGCTCGGCGGCGGCCGCTATGACCGCATCGTGCGCATGATCGAAGAGTCGGAAAAGCTCAAATCCACGGCTGAGGACAAGGCCTCGCGCCTTGCCGACAGGCTCGTACCCTATACGCTCGGTGGCACGATCCTGACCTATCTCATCACGCGCAACGTCACAAAGATGCTGGCCGTGCTGATGGTCGACTTCTCCTGCGCGCTCAAGCTCTCCATGCCTATCGCGGTGCTCTCTGCCATGCGCGAGAGCAGCAGCCATCACATCTCCGTCAAGGGCGGGCGCTTCCTCGAAGCCGTCGCCCAGGCGAACACCATCGTCTTTGACAAGACCGGCACGCTCACCTACGCCACGCCCAAGGTCGCAAGAATCATCACCTTCGGCGGCAATGAGGAAAGCGAGATGCTCCGTCTCGCCGCGTGCCTCGAAGAGCACTATCCCCATTCCATCGCCAACGCCGTCGTGGCCGAAGCCAGGGACCGCGGATTGACGCACGAGGAGTATCACTCTCAGGTCCAGTACGTCGTGGCGCACGGCATTTCGAGCATGGTGGACGAGAAAACAGTGCTCATCGGCAGCGCACACTTCGTCTTCGAGGACGAGGGATGCCGCGTGCCGGAGGGCGAAGAGGACAAGTTTGAATCGCTCCCGCCCGAGTATTCGCACCTGTACCTTTGTATCGCGGGCGAGCTCGCCGCGGTCATCTGCATTCATGACCCGCTGCGCAAGGAGGCGAAAGCCGCCGTGCGCGCGCTGCACGAACTCGGTATCGACAAGGTCGTGATGATGACCGGCGACAGCCGCAAGACTGCCGAAGCCGTCGCCGCTGAGGTCGGCGTCGACGCCGTCTACGCCGAAGTGCTGCCCGAGGACAAGGCCGCGTTCGTCCGCAGCGAAAAGGCCGCGGGCCGCAAGGTCATCATGATCGGCGACGGCGTGAACGACTCCCCCGCCCTGTCCGAAGCCGACGCAGGCATCGCCATTTCGACCGGCGCCGCCATCGCGCGCGAGATCGCGGATATTACCATCTCGTCCGAAGATCTGTTTGCGCTCGTCACGCTGCGCTCTCTCAGCCAGGAGCTCATGGCCCGCATCCACCGCAACTACCGTTTCATCGTGGGCTTCAACTTCTCGCTCATCGTGCTCGGCGTGCTTGGTGTCCTGCCGCCGACGACCTCGGCGCTGCTGCACAACATGTCCACACTCGCCATCGGCCTCAAGAGCATGACGAACCTCCTGCCCGAAAGCGAGCAGAGCAGCGCTAACTGATTTTTCCCGATAAAAAAGCTCCGTGCCAAGGCACGGAGCTTTTTTGCTATACAAGTTTGATTTTACGCAGGGCCGCAGGCCTTGATGGCATCGTCGACGATCTTTTCCGCGTCTGCGCCCACGATGTCGAGGTTTTCGGCTTCCAGGAGCTTGACGGTCGGAATGCCGAAGCAGTCCTGCGCGATGGTCTTCCAGTAGTCGTAGCCAAAGCGGCCGTCGAACGGTCCGCCGCTGGTCGTGACATAGTAGAGCTCGCTTGCGCGGCACAGGCCGACGGGCTCGCCCGCCTCGCTGTACTTCGTCACGATGCCCGTGACATAGATATTCTCCAAATACACCTTGAGCTGCGCGGGAAACGACAGGTCCCACAGCGGCGCAGCGATGACAATTCTGTCCGCCGCGGCGAACTGACGGGCGTAACGGAACATTTCATCGTCATACTTCTTTTCCGCGAGCAGCGCGTCGCGCTTTGCGATGTCCGCGTGCCCCAGCGGGTGCAGCGGCTCGTCATAAAGGCGCAGCTCCTCGTATTCGCCGAGCGCTTTAAGCAGCGCGCGGGCCAGTTTTTCCGTGCGCGATTCTTCGCGCGGGCAGCAGTTAATAAAAAGCGTCATGTACTTTCCCTCACAGTACGCAGTAGTACATGATAAATGTGTTCGCCACGCCGAGCAGAATACCGGCGATGACTTGCAGCGGCGTGTGGCCGACGAACTCCTTGAGCTTCGCCTCCGGAAGCTTTTCCGACGCGAGCGAGTTGAAGGCCTCGACGATGTCGTTAATGATAACGGCCTGACGCCCCGTTTCGAGCCGGACGCCCATCGCGTCCTTGCAGACGACGATGGCGAAGATGAACGCCATCGCGAATTCAAACGAACCGAGCCCGTAGACGAGCGCCGCCGCGGTCGCGAGCGACGAGACCGTGGCCGAATGGCCGCTCGGCATCCCGCCGTCGCCGATCAGGCGCGTAAAGTCGATGCTCTTCGTCACAATGGCATGAATGATCGTCTTGATGAGCTGCGCCCAGAACCACGACGAGAGACCGATGAGCAAAAAGGGATTCGACAGCAATTCCTGAAACCAATTCATATGTTTCCGCTTCCTTTCGCGGTGCGGGCTTTGTCAGCCCTTGGATGTTCCTTATTATACCACCGTTTCCCAGTTCGGCAATAAACTTTCTTTTAACTTCTTCCGCAGAAAATATAAATCAGCGCAGGCTCACCTGCGCTGGTTTTTCTTTACGACGCCTGCGCGAACTGGCTGTTGTAGAGCTCGGCGTAGAAGCCGTTTTGCTCCATCAGCTGCTCGTGCGTGCCGCTCTCGATGACGTCGCCGTCGCGCATCACGAGGATGAGGTCGGCGTTCTTGATGGTCGACAGGCGGTGGGCGATGACAAAGCTCGTCCGGCCCTTCGTCAGCTCGTCCATCGCACGCTGAATGAGAAGTTCCGTGCGCGTATCGACCGAGGACGTTGCCTCGTCGAGGATCAGCATCGGCGCATTCTGGAGCATCGCGCGGGCGATGGTCAAAAGCTGCTTCTGTCCCGCCGAGATGGTCGTGCTCTCGCTAAGCACGGTGTCAAAGCCCTGTGGCAGCGAGTGGACAAATTTGTCGAGGCCGCAGGCCTTGCAGACCGTTTCGAGCTGCTCGTCCGTGATACCCTCCATGTTATAGACCAGGTTCTCGCGGATCGTGCCCTCAAAGAGCCACGTGTCCTGCAGGACCATACCAAAGAGCTCGTGCACATCCTCGCGGCGCAGGTCGGTCGTCGCCACGCCGTCGATCGTGATGCGGCCGCTGTTGACCTCGAAAAATCGCATCAGGAGGTTCACCACCGTGGTCTTGCCCGCGCCGGTGGGGCCGACGATGGCGACCTTCTGGCCCGGATGGACCTCAGCGGAGAAATCCTTGATGATGATCTTGTCGGGCGAATCGGGGTAGCTGAAGCGCACGTGGTCGAACGTTACCGCGCCGCGCACGGCGTCGAGCTTCTCGGTCTTGCCGCTCTCGTCGCCGAGCTCTTCACTTTCGAGGAAGTCGAAAATGCGGTGCGCGGAGGCGGAGGCCGTCTGCAAATTCGTCATGCCCTGCGCGATCTGCGTCAGCGGCGTGGTGAAGAGGCGCACATACAGGATGAACGAGACGATGACGCCGAATTCGATCGTGCCATTGATGGCCAGCACCGAGCCGAACACGCACACGGCAACATACGAGAGGTTGCCGATCACGTTCATGAGCGGCTGCATCACACCGGAGAGGAACTGCGAGCGCCAGTTTGCGTCATAGACCGCCGCGTTCAGGCCGTCGAAGTGGTCGAGGACCTTATCGACTGCGCGGCTGATGCGCACGACCTCATGGCCGGAATACATCTCTTCGACATAGCCGTTGAGTTCGCCGAGGCTCTTCTGCCGCGCGGTGAAGTAGCGCTGCGACTTCGACATGATGGCGACGATCAGCACCATGCCAAGGAGCGTGATGCACAGTGCGACGAGCGCCATGCGCCATTCGGTCACGAACATCATAATAAGGCAGCCGACAAACTGTGTCGCGGCGCTGATGATGGTCGGCAGGCTGTTGGTAAGTCCCTGCTGGAGCGTTGACACATCGTTTGTGATGCGGCTCAAAATGTCGCCCTGCGAGGTGGTGTTGAAATACTTCTGCGGCACGCGGTTGATCTTTTCCGAGAGCTCGCCTCTCATGCGGTAGGACATTTTCAGCGTCACGACCGCCATGATATAGTGTTGGATGAAGCCAAACAGCGCGCTCAGGCAGTAAATAATGGCAAGGAACACGCCGATCTTCGCAATGGCGGCGAGGTCAATGCCGGTGAAGAGGCCGTCGGACATAATGGTCGCCATTTTGCCGATCTTGTCGGGGCCGATGATCGTCATCACGGCGCTCAGCGCCGCCAGCACGAGGGCAAAAATGATAATGCTCATGCTCGAGCTCATATACGCGCCCGTGCGCTTGAGCGCGCCGACGGGATTGCTGTTTTTCTTTTTCATCTTCTCTCGCCCCCTTTACGCGAGCTCCGCAGCGCTGAGCTGGGAGGTCGCGATCTCGCGGTAAACGTCACAGTTTTGCATCAGCTCTTCATGCGTGCCGATGCCCACGGTCTCGCCGCGGTCGAGCACGATGATCTTGTCTGCGTGGCGGATGGTGCTGATGCGCTGCGCGACGATGATCTTCGTCGTGTCGTGCAGCTGCTTGGATAGCCCCTCGCGCAGCTTCGCATCCGTGCGGTAGTCCAGAGCGGAGAACGAATCGTCGAAGACGAGGATCTCCGGTTCTCTCGCCAGCGCGCGGGCGATGGAAAGGCGCTGCTTCTGGCCGCCGGACATGTTGCGGCCCATCTGCGCCACATGGTGCTGCGTGCCGTCGGGGAGCTTGTCGACAAACTCCTTCGCCTGCGAAAGCTCGACGGCCTGCGCAAGGCCCTCATCGTCCGCCGGCGCTTCGCTCTCGCCAAAGTAGACATTGTCGCGGATGCTGCCGGCAAAGAGCACCGCCTTCTGCGTCACGTAGCCGAGCTTGTTGTAGAGTGTGTCGAACGTGTAGTCCCTGACGTTCACGCCGTCGACAAGCACCTCGCCCTCCGTCGCATCGTAAAAGCGCGGGATCAGGCTCACAAGCGTCGTCTTGCCGCTGCCCGTCGCGCCGATGACGGCAAGCGTCTCGCCCCTGTTCACACGGAAGCTGATGTTCGAAAGCTCATCCTCCGAAGTGTGCGGATAGCGGAACGAAACGTTTTTGAACTCCACTGTGCCGTGCTCTTTGCATTCGCTCACGCTGCCCTCGCGGATATTCGCCTTGCGCTCGAGCACCTCGTTGATACGCTCGGCCGAGACCTGCGCCTGCGGCAGCAGCATGAAGATCATCACGAGCATCATAAAAGACATCACCACGTAGGTTGCATACGTGCTGAACACCAGCACGTCGCTGAACATCGTGAGGCGTGCTGCGGAATCGGTCAGCGCGATGTTGTTGACGAGCGCCGCACCCAGCCAGTAGATCGTGAGCGCCAGGCCGTTCATACCGAGCGTCATCGTCGGCTGGACGAGGGCGAAGAGCTTCTGGTTCTTTACCTGCACATTCATCATGTCAAGGCTCGGCTTGTTGAACTTGTCGTTCTGGTACTGCTCGGCGTTGAACGCGTGCACCACGTTGATGCCCGTCAGGTTTTCGCGCGCCACACGGTTGATCTGGTCGGTCAGCTTCTGCACGATGCGGAAACGCGGGATGCAGATGCTCATCACCGTTATCACCGTCACGCAGATGACCACGACGAATGCCGCTGTCACGGCGGAGAGCTCCCAGCTCTTGCCGAGAATTTTGATGATGGCCCACACGGCCATGATCGGCGATTTGATCATCATCTGCAGGCCCATCGCCACGATCATCTGAATTTGCGTGATGTCGTTCGTCGTTCTCGTGATGAGGCTGGCGACGGAAAAGTCCTGCATCTCCTCGCTGCCGATGTCCATCACGTGGCGGAAGAGCTTTTCGCGCACCGTGAAGCTGAAGCCCGACGCCGCCTTGGCCGCGAGATACCCGCAGCCCACGGCCAGCACGGCGCTTGCGAGCGTGCAGCCAAGCATTTTCACGCCGACGGACAGGATATCCGCCGTCGCCCCCGACGTTTTGATGAGCGTCGTCAGATCGGTCATGTAATCCGGCAGCCGCAGGTCAAAGTAGACCTGCACCGCCACAAGCACGGTGCACAGCAGCACCATGAGCACCTCTTTACGGCGCATGTTTTTGAGTAATTTCAGCATTGTTGTTCTCCTGATTTCTTCTTTGGGCCCTCAGCGCTTTTCCTTGCAGATGCCGTTCAGATTGCCATCCATTCTTTCAAGGCAGCGGCGCATCGTCGCCAGATCCTCCTCCGGGATGCCCTCGAGCAGACGTCTTCCGAACTGCCACTGCACCTGCCGTCCGCGCTCAATGAGCGCTTGCGCCTGTTCGGTGCAGACAAGCCTTGTCTGCCGCCGGTCGCCCGGCATCTCCCGCCGCTCGAGAAGGCCGTCATTCACCAGTCTTTCCACATGCACGGAGACGATACCCGGTTTGTGCCCGCGCATGCGGCAGATGTCCTTCGCCGTGTTGTGCTCGGGATTGTTGGCGAGAAAGAGCAGAATATCCATCGCTAACGGCGGCAGGCCGGTCTCCTTGCACAGTGGAGTTAACATAATGTGATAAGCCTTTGTCATCTTGTTGGCGTGGCTGAAAAGCGTTGCCCCGCGCATCGGTTCCTTCGGCATCATATCGGTTCCTTTCC
>OIYH01001835.1_pt1 | contig 11667 bp, 7 predicted proteins | sample 1587911 | NCBI WGS metagenome assembly OIYH01 (sample SAMN03283252) | human gut metagenome | biome: human-associated habitat; material: feces | host: Homo sapiens | place: USA | collected 2013
ACATGAAGCCCGAACTGCACGAGCGCAAGTACGAGATCGACTCGCTCTGCTACCCCATCCGACTGGCTTACCATTACTGGCAGACCACGGGCGACGCCTCTGTCTTCGACGCTGAATGGCAGAAGGCGGTGAAGAACGTCCTGCGCGTCTTCCATGAGCAGCAGCGCAAGACGGGCCTCGGCACATACCACTTCCAGCGCGAGACTGAAGACCAGCTTGACACAGTATGCAATCACGGATGGGGCAATCCCGTGAAGCCCGTAGGACTGATTGCCTCGGTGTTCCGTCCGAGCGACGACGCCGCGACGTTCCTCTTCCTCGTGCCTTCCAACTTCATGGCTGTATCGTCTCTGCGCAAGGCGGCTGAGATTCTGGAGAAAGTCAACAACGACGCTGTCACAGCCAAGGAATGCCGACAACTTGCCGACGAGGTGAGCGAAGCGCTAAGGAAATACGCCGTAGTGGACCATCCCAAGTATGGCAAGATTTACGCTTACGAGGTGGACGGCTTCGGCAATCACTTCCTCATGGACGACGCCAACGTGCCGAGTCTGCTTGCAATGCCTTATCTCGGTGACGTGCCGGAGGACGATCCCATATACCAGAACACGCGCCGCTTCGTGTGGAGCGAGGACAATCCCTACTTCTTCCGCGGCAAGGCGGGCGAGGGAATCGGCGGGCCGCACGTAGGACTGGGCATGGCTTGGCCGATGTCTATAATGATGCGTGCCTTCACAAGCAAGGATGACGGCGAGATAAAGGAATGCCTGAAGATGCTCCAGCGCACGGATGCCGGCACAGGATTCATCCACGAATCGTTCGACGTAAACGACGCATCCCACTTTACGCGCCCTTGGTTTGCATGGCAGAACACGCTCTTCGGCGAGCTGATACTCAAGCTGGTGGCTGAAGGAAAGACGCAGCTGCTGAAGGAAGCAAGGGTGGACAACGAGTAACTTCCTAAACCATTAAGCATGCTGAAATCACTTTCCATCCTGCTGCCTTCATTCAACAACGACTGCCGACCGCTCATAACGGCTCTTCATAGTCAGGCGGAAGCCTTGAAGGACAACCTTTTAAGGTGCGAGATTGTGGTATATGACGACTGCTCCACGGACACGACAAAGGCGGAAGCCAACCGACAGCTGTGTGAAAGCCTGACACATTGTCGCTTCGTAAGGGGCAATCATAACGTGGGAAGGTCGGCGGCACGCAACCGGCTGGTGGAGCTGGCGCAATACGAATGGCTCGTCTTCATCGACAGCGACCTTTCGCCTCTCCCCTCAGACTTCCTTGCCGTGTATGCCGCAGCAGACTCGCTTGGAGCGGAAGCCGTGGTGGGCGGACTGAAGATTCATGCGCCGACAGACACCGAACCAAGATCTTGCCTACGCTATCTGTACGAGCTTCGCGCCACACAAAGCCATCCGCTGTCATGGCGTAAGCGCAATCCCTACGCCGCTTTCCACGTCAGCAACATCCTCATACGGCGCGATGTGATGACGGCACACCCCTTCGACGTCGCCATCACGCGCTACGGCTATGAGGACGTGCTGCTCGGACGCGAACTGAAGGACAACGGCATACGTGTGGATCACACGGATAATCCTGTGGGATTCTCACGGTTTGACGACAACGCCCACTTCCTTCAGAAGACGGAAGAGGGACTACAAACGCTACATGACATGCGAGACGCGCTGCGCGGCTATTCGGGTGTGCAGACGCTCGTGGAACGTCTTTCACGCTTAGGCTTGGCGCCATTGCTGCGCTTGGCATTCCGTATCACGCGAGGAATGCTGCTCCGAAATCTTACGGGACGCAAGCCATCGCTGACGGCATTTTCGGTTTATCGCATCGGTTATTACGCTATGCTTTGCCGAAACGACTGAATATGATACGAGCCTTCAAACTATACAAACCACCAAAAGAAGCTGAATAAAAATCACAAACAATAAAAACTACAGAACAAAAATGAACAAAAAACACTTGTTAACTACATTGCTCATGCTGGCATTCGCCATTGTCGGCATGGCAAAGGTCTACCAGCCTGTCGACTATGTCAGCACGCTGGTAGGCACAGAGTCGAAGCACTCGCTGTCAACGGGCAACACTTATCCTGCCGTCTGCCTCCCTTGGGGCATGAACTTCTGGACTCCGCAGACCGGCAAGATGGGCGACGGATGGGCTTATGTCTATTCGGCTGACAAGCTGCGCGGCTTCAAGCAGACCCACCAGCCCAGCCCATGGATTAACGACTACGGACAGTTCAGCATCATGCCGGTGACCGGCAAGCCTGTCTTCGATGAAGAACAGCGTGCCTCATGGTTCTCGCACAAGGCAGAGGTGGCTACACCTTATTATTATCGCGCTTATCTGGCTGACTATGACGTGGTGACGGAGATTGCGCCCACGGAGCGTGCTGCCATCATGCGCATCACCTTCCCGGAGAGCGACTCATACGTAGTGGTGGACGCTTTCGACGAGGGATCGTACGTGAAGATCATGCCGGAGCAGAGAATGATTGTGGGTTACACCACGAAGAACAGCGGTGGCGTGCCCGACAACTTCAAGAACTACTTCGTGCTGAAGTTCGACCACGACTTCACCTACACCACAGCCGTGAATAACGGCAAGATAGACAGCAAGGCATTAGAGGCCGACTGCAAGCATGCAGGTGCCATCGTAGGCTTCAAGACTCGCCGCGGCGAGCAGGTGAACGTGCGCATCGCCTCTTCCTTCATCTCTGAGGAGCAGGCTATGGAGAACCTCAAGGAGCTGGCTGGTGCTTCGTTTGACGAGGTGAAGGCTCAGGGCCGCAAGACATGGAACGACGTTCTGGGTCGCATTGAGGTGAAGTCGGACAACATCGACCATCTCCGCACATTCTATTCTTGCCTCTATCGCTCGGTGCTCTTCCCACGCTCATTCTATGAGAAGACAGCCGCAGGCGAGATAGTACACTACTCGCCGTACAACGGCAAGGTGCTGCCGGGATATATGTTCACCGACACCGGCTTCTGGGACACATTCCGCTGCCTCTTCCCGCTGCTTAACGTGATGTATCCGTCGATGAACGTGAAGATGCAGGAAGGTCTGGTTAACGCATACAAGGAGAGCGGTTTCCTTCCTGAATGGGCTTCGCCGGGTCATCGCGATTGCATGGTGGGCAACAACTCAGCGTCCATCGTGGCTGACGCTTACCTCTGCGGTCTGAAGGGATATGACGCCGAAACGCTTTGGAAGGCTGTGGTTCACGGTGCAAACAACGTACACCCGAAGGTATCGTCAACGGGTCGTCTGGGCCATGAATACTACAACAAGCTGGGCTACGTGCCTTACGACGTCAAGATAAACGAGAACGTGGCACGCACACTGGAATACGCCTACGACGACTGGTGCATCTATCAGTTCGGCAAGTCGCTCGGCAAGTCGAAGAAGGAGCTCGAGCCTTTCCGCCGCCGCGCATTCAACTATCGCAACGTCTTCGACAAGGAGACCAACCTCATGCGCGGCCGTCTGCAGAACGGCAAGTTCCAGGCTCCTTTCTCTCCGCTGAAGTGGGGCGACGCCTTCACCGAGGGCAACGCTTGGCACTACACATGGTCAGTATTCCACGACCCGCAGGGACTTATCGACCTTATGGGTGGCAAGGAAGTGTTCAACAACATGCTCGACTCCGTATTCAACGTGCCGCCACTCTTCGACGACAGCTATTACGGAGCCGTAATCCACGAGATTCGCGAGATGCAGATTATGAACATGGGCAACTATGCTCACGGCAACCAGCCCATCCAGCACATGATTTACCTCTACGGCTACTCAGGCGAGCCTTGGAAGACACAGTACTGGATTCGTCAGGTGATGGACCGCATGTATACGTCAGCACCCGACGGATATTGCGGTGATGAGGACAACGGTCAGACTTCGGCTTGGTACGTATTCTCTGCGATGGGATTCTATCCTGTCTGCCCGGGTTCGGGCGAGTATGTCCTCGGCACTCCTTACTTCGACGAGATGAAGCTCCACCTCGAGAACGGCAAGACCGTAAGCATCAAGGCCAACAACAACTCTGAGGAGAACTGCTACGTGAACGCCCTGACTCTCAACGGCAAGCCTTACTCACACAACTACATCACACGCACCGACCTCATGAACGGAGCGCAGTTCGTCTACGACCTCGCGCCGACACCCAACAAGCAGCGCGGCACAGCAGACACAGACGCACCTTACTCGTTCTCAAAGACACAGAAGAAGTAGACGGGCGGCGGTGCAGCGCACCGCTATGCAAATATTGTACAAAGAGTAAAAACATGTTACAAAATAAAAATTGATTATAGAGTTTTATTTTGCTGTTTTTACGGTGTTTTGCTGTGCAAACGGCACCCACGTTTAACAATAGAGCCTCTTTTACAGTCCGATAGTGCCACTATCAGAGTGTAAAAGAGGCTTTATTGTATTACAAAAGCGACGGTATTGGAGTGTAAAAGTGGCTCTATAGCAGAAGAAAACGGCTCGTTTGCGAGTCGGATTTCATAGCTATTCGTCAGAAAACCGCATAACACACTGTGTATTAGCACATTGCCTCTTACCGCTCAAAACTCGAGAATTTCGCACCAAAGATTTTGTTGTGCGCCAGACTCATAGTATTGAGCATCAGAAATGCAAATATTGTATGCGGCAAGATTTGACTATCTCATATTTTTTCAGTAATTTTGCAGTCCCAAAATAAAATCATACAAGGATAACATTGTAGCTTTAAGAAATGAACAGCAGTAATACTGAATCAAACTTAACCGCCTGGACAGAGGTGGAATATTCGGCTCGCTGCCAGAGCCCGTACATCACAACACCTATTTACTTGCCTAAGGAGACGACATATTACCTATGCCGTCCGGACGGCACGCGCCAGCAGAGCAGACTGACCTTCGTGGTGTTCCGCGCTGTAGGAGCCGGTGAGGACGAGTGGGAAGACGATCCGATGGTGGGCAACCTTGAGGTCTGCGTCCTTGGCGACGGCGACGAAGAGGTGAAGCCCGTGGAAGCAGTATACCTCGGCGACGCCCCTGAAGACTTCTTGACCGTGGTCCGCGAGGACGACAACGAGATTGTCTTCGACCTCTACTGGTCGTACGGCGACGTGAGCGTGGAGCAGGCGCAGGAGACCGACGAGGGATGGCTGGTGAAGAAAGACCTTATCGGCGAAGACGGCATTCTCTGCCGACTCACACCACGCAAGGGCGAACCGTTCACCATTAGACTCTGCATTCCCTACATCGGATTCTCTCTGAAGGACGCCACAGACAATAACGTGCAGGGCGACATCGAGGTGAACCACAAAGACGCAGCGTCTTATGCCTACATGTTCGTGGGCAACGACACTAACGACCGTTTCCAGTTGTCGCTCGACGGAGGACGACTGAGCTATATGTGTGTGGCTAACGACGAGGGCACGCTCTCTGTCCGCAACATACACGACAATCTCTCGCTCGTAACCGAGTTGCCGCTTCAGGGCACGCTGGACGAGCTGCTCATGGGAGCACACTCCGCACTTATCAAGAACAAGTCGGCACGTTGGCGCGTGGAGCTTGTCGGCGACGAGGTGGAAGGTGCTGACAGTCTGGAGCTGAACGGCGTGTCACTCGCAAGATTCGCCTTCGGACTGTTCACAGCCGAGGAGAACGTGGACGAGGACAGCATCGCACAGCGACTCATGCACATGGAACAGCGACTCGGATTCCAGTGGTTCTGGGTGGACGAGGCTGACTGGAGCCATGAAAACATGGAGGGACTGATGGACATGGAAGGACTGGACGCCGACCCTGAGAAGATGATGCGCCAGGCATTGCTCTTCAACCGCTACGAAACTTTCATGCGCCGACTCTGCGCTTTCTCATATGCCACACACAACAACATCCAGGGCGACCAGCTGCAGGCACGAAACAACAAGCGAAAAATTGCCCGCTGCGTCCGTCGCGTACTGGCTCACAGAGCAGGAGAGGAGTCGCTGTGGAGCCTCGATGAGGAAGCACGCCGCGAAAACCTCCACTTCTTCTCAACATTCCACCGCGAGTTTACGCAAGCGCTGGAGGAGTAACATTCAGTTGAGATGTGAGAGTTCAGAGTTGAGAGGTGAGGGTTGAAAGTTTTGATTTTAAAACATTGATATAACAATAATCGACAACCCCGTGGTGTAGTTAAAACTCCCACGAGGTTGTCGATTATTGTTTCATTCTAAGTTCTTCTATCAAGTCGTTCACGATATACGTATCGCTCATCAGATGCAGTCCAAACTCTGGATTGTGTAGCATTTTGCATACCTCCGAGTCATAGAAAATAGCCAATGCCCTATCGTTGGAAACATTAAGAGTGGTTGCTAACTGAGCTATCACACGCGCTATTTTATTCCATAAAAGAAAGTCGAGCATATTAGACTACTCCTCCTTCCCAATTTTTAAGCGCCTCAACCACGTCATTAGCTACTGCTTCACGGCTTTCCGTATGCAAAGTGTCATAACAGTCCTGTATGAGACTTTTTATAAGCCCCACCTTGTCAAGTCGTCTTCTCATCTCCGATGGAGATATGTTCATTTTCTGAGCCGAAGCCTCAATTGCCAATACTGTGAATGCAAGTCGGTCGAACTCAGGAGTTCTTGGTGTCATTTCCATAATATGCGCTGTTTGGTATATTCAATGGCAAATTTAATCATTTTCCTCAACAAAACTCTTATTTACATTTCATATTACTAAAAATATCAGATGTTTTGAGTGACAAAATATTTTTTGATTATAATTAATGTGAAATATATAGGATGGTATCATTTTAATTTGTAATTTTGCACCATAATATATATATTTTTTATAGTAAAGCTATACAAAGCACATGAAACTTGATTTGCTTACAGCCATTTCGCCTATAGACGGACGTTATCGTGGCAAAACAGAGCCCCTTGCTGACTATTTCTCAGAGTATGCACTCATACGCTACAGAGTACGCGTGGAAATAGAGTATTTCATCACGCTGTGCGAGCTTCCGCTCCCGCAGCTCAAGGACTTCGACCATAACCTCTTCCCCACCCTGCGCGCCATCTACCAGGACTTTAACGAGGAGAAGGCACAGCGCGTGAAGGACATCGAGAAGGTGACCAATCACGACGTGAAGGCTGTGGAGTACTTCATCAAGGAAGAGTTCGACAAGATTGGAGGACTTGACGCATTCAAGGAGTTCATACACTTCGGACTGACATCACAGGACATCAACAACACCAGCGTGCCACTCTCTATCAAGGAGGCACTCGAAGAGGTGTATTATCCTATGGTGGAGGAGCTTATCGCTCAGCTCCAGCAGTATGCCGACGAATGGAAGGACGTGCCTATGCTCGCAAAGACACACGGTCAGCCCGCATCGCCCACACGCCTCGGCAAGGAGATCATGGTATTCGTATACCGTCTCACACAGCAGCTTGAAGAGCTCAAGGCTTGCAAGATGACAGCCAAGTTCGGTGGTGCCACCGGCAACTACAACGCTCATCACGTGGCTTATCCTGAGTATGACTGGAAGGCTTTCGGCAACAGCTTCGTAAGCGAGAAGCTCGGTCTCCAGAGAGAGCAGTACACCACACAGATCAGCAACTATGACTGCCTCGGAAGCGTGTTTGACGCTATGCGCCGCATCAACACCATCATAATCGACCTCGACCGCGACTTCTGGATGTACATCTCTATGGAGTACTTCAAGCAGAAGATCAAGGCAGGTGAGGTAGGCTCAAGCGCCATGCCGCACAAGGTGAACCCCATCGACTTCGAGAACTCAGAGGGCAACCTCGGCATCGCTAACGCCGTGCTGCAGTTCCTCGCCCAGAAGCTCCCGGTAAGCCGCCTGCAGCGCGACCTTACTGACTCTACCGTTCTCCGCAACGTAGGCGTGCCTTTCGGACACGGCATCATTGCAATCCAGAGCACATTGAAGGGTCTGCGCAAGCTCATCCTCAACGAGGAGAAGCTGGAGGAAGACCTCAATAACACATGGGCTGTCGTGGCTGAAGCCATCCAGACCATTCTCCGTCGCGAGGCTTATCCGCATCCGTACGAGGCTCTCAAGGCACTCACACGTACCAACAAGCACATGACAGAGGAGAGCATCCACGAGTTCGTTAAGACACTCAACGTCAGCGACGCAGTAAAGGCAGAGCTTATGGCTATCACTCCGCTCAACTACACCGGTATCTAAGCCAAGTTTGAAACACGGCATAAAAGAAAAGCAGACAACAAAACAAGATTAGAGTTTTATCAATATATAGTTAGTTAAGAAGAAGCGCATCTATGCAAAAAATCCCATGGGTGTGACTTGCCGAGAGGCCAATAACATTACAATTTAAAAAGAAAGAAAAGAATTATGGATTCAGAATTGGAAAAGAATCAGGAACAGAAAGCAGCAGATCAGACTACTGGCAATAGCGAGAGCTACGGCCGTGCTGCAGGCAACTATCAGAGAGAGTATCGCAGTGTGACCGGTCGCCCGCAGCGTCCGCGTATTCACACACAGCGTCCTTATAACGCCGAGCGCCAGCAGGCTTCTAACGACAGCCAGGGAGGAGGATTCCTTCCCGAAGGCTTCGGAGCAGGTCTTCAGGGAGCGTCAGGCAATAACAGCTATCAGCAGCGCCAGCAGGGTGGCTACCAGCGCGGCGGTTATCAGCAGCGCCAGCAGGGTGGTTATCGTCCCCGCTACAACCAGGACGGCGAGCAGGGCGGTTACCAGCCGCGTCAGCAGGGTGGCTATCGTCCCCGCTACAATCAGGACGGCGAGCAGCAGGGCTATCAGTCACGTCAGCAGGGAGGTTATCGTCCCCGCTATAACAACAACCAGGAAGGCGACCAGCAGAACAACGACCAGCAGCAGCACTTTAATCAGGACGGCGACCAGCAGCAGAGCGGCTACCAGCAGCGTGGTGGCTATCAGCAGCGCGGCGGTTACGGCCAGCAGCGTGGTGGCTATCAGCAGCGCGGCGGTTACGGCCAGCAGCGTGGCGGTTATCAGCAGCGCGGCGGCTACGGCCAGCAGGGCGGTTATCAGCGCGGTGGCTACGGTCAGCAGGGCGGATATCAGCGCGGTGGCTACGGCCAGCAGGGCGGTTATCAGCGCGGTGGCTACGGCCAGCAGGGCGGTTACAACAACCGTCAGCGCACGCATGGATACGATCCCAACGCTAAGTATAGCATGAAGAAGCGCATCGAGTATAAGGAAGAGCATATCGACCCGAACGAGCCGATCCGTCTTAACAAGTTCCTTGCCAACGCAGGCATCTGCTCACGCCGTGAGGCTGATGAGTTTATCCAGGCTGGCGTAGTGACTGTTAACGGCGAGGTGGTAACTGAACTCGGAACAAAGGTGGTACGCACCGACGAGATCAAGTTCCATGACCAGCCCGTGTCACTGGAGAAGAAGGTTTACGTGCTCCTCAACAAGCCGAAGGACTGCGTTACGACAAGCGACGATCCCCAGCAGCGCAAGACTGTCATGGATCTCGTGAAGGACGTTTGCCCTGAGCGCATCTATCCCGTTGGACGTCTTGACCGCAATACCACCGGTGTGCTCCTCCTGACCAACGACGGCGACCTCGCTTCTAAGCTCACACACCCGAAGTTCCTCAAGAAGAAGGTATATCACGTATATCTGGACAAGAACGTAACAGCTCACGACCTCCAGCAGATCGCTGACGGCATCGAGCTTGAGGACGGAGAGGTGCATGCAGACGCCATCGAGTATGCAAGCGACACTGACAAGAGCCAGGTGGGCATCGAAATCCACAGCGGCAAGAACCGTATCGTGCGCCGTATATTCGAACACCTCGGTTATCGCGTCGTTAAGCTCGACCGCGTGCAGTTCGCAGGACTCACAAAGAAGAACCTCCGTCGCGGCGACTGGCGCTTCCTCACTGAGAAGGAAGTGGATATGCTGCGCATGGGAGCTTTTGAATAATAACAGAAAACGAGTAATGTTTTAATTAAATGGAAACAATAAAGCGAACAAAGGTCGTCGACGCCCTCAAGCGCACCGACTTCGGACAGACCGTGTGCGTAAAGGGATGGGTGCGTACCCACCGCAGCTCTAAGGCTGTAGACTTCATCGCACTCAACGACGGTTCAACCATCAATAACATTCAGATTGTTGTCGACCCTACAAAGGTGGACGCTGAAATGCTCAAGCAGATCACTACTGGTGCCTGCATCTGCGCCGTAGGTACTCTCGTGGAGAGCCAGGGCAAGGGCCAGACATCAGAGATACAGTGCGAGAGCCTCGAGATTTATGGTCTCTGCGGCAACGACTACCCGATGCAGAAGAAGGGACAGTCGTTCGAGTATATGCGCCAGTATGCTCACCTCCGCCTCCGCACCAACACATTCGGTGCTGTGATGCGCATCCGCCACAACATGGCAATGGCCATCCACACATACTTCCATGAGCACGGCTACTTCTACTTCAACTCTCCGCTTATCACAGCAAGCGACTGCGAGGGAGCCGGTCAGATGTTCCAGGTGACAACCAAGAACCTCTACAACCTCAAGAAGACTGAGGACGGAAAGATTGACTATTCTGACGATTTCTTCGGAAAGCAGACTTCGCTGACCGTATCAGGACAGCTCGAGGGCGAGCTCGGAGCAACAGCTCTCGGCGCCATCTATACATTCGGTCCGACATTCCGCGCTGAGAACTCAAACACTCCGCGCCACTTGGCAGAGTTCTGGATGGTGGAGCCTGAGGTGGCTTTCATCGACCTTGACGGACTTATGGACCTCGAGGAAGACTTCATCAAGTACTGCATCCGCTGGGCACTCGAGAACTGCAAGGAAGACCTGGAGTTCCTCAACAAGATGATTGACAAGGGGCTTATCGCACGCCTTGAGAGTGTGCTCAACTCAGACTTCGTACGTCTGCCTTACACCGAGGGCATCCGCATCCTGCAGGAGGCCATCCAGAACGGCAAGAAGTTCGAGTTCCCGTGCGAGTGGGGTGACGACCTCGCTTCAGAGCACGAGCGTTTCCTCGTGGAGGAGCACTTCAAGAAGCCGGTTATCATGACCAACTATCCGAAGGCCATCAAGGCATTCTATATGAAGATAGACGCAGAGGAGTCTGGCTTCGGCGGCAAGAGCGGCAAGACCGTTCAGGGCACCGACGTGCTGTTCCCGCAGATCGGCGAGATTATCGGTGGTTCTGTCCGTGAGGAGAACTACGATAAGCTGATGAACGAGATTGAGGAGCGCCACATCCCGATGAAGGATATGACATGGTATCTCGACACCCGCAAGTACGGATCATGCCCTCACGGCGGATTCGGTCTCGGCTTCGAGCGCCTCATCCTCTTCGTGACCGGTATGCAGAACATCCGCGACGTCATCCCCTTCCCGCGTACACCGAAGAGCGCAGAGTTCTAAAAAGTCGGCTAACGACATACACAAGGCGGGCTGTAAGCCCAATAATCGCATAGCACAAGCTATATTGGTTATTGGGTTTACAGCCCGCTTTCTTTTAATAAATGATTAAACAGGAATTTATCAGTGAGACTGTCTGCTGTAGTAGGCAGGGCTTTGACAAAAACCTTTCTCCACAGTCCGCTTATGCTTTTCGAGCCTTCGGCAATTCCTTTATGGTATATATGGTCTTAT
>OIYH01001873.1_pt1 | contig 11523 bp, 10 predicted proteins | sample 1587911 | NCBI WGS metagenome assembly OIYH01 (sample SAMN03283252) | human gut metagenome | biome: human-associated habitat; material: feces | host: Homo sapiens | place: USA | collected 2013
ACAAAAGACTTTGAAAAATCGAAAATTTTAAGTATTACACCTCATGATTATCTGACTATAAATAAATGATAATCTGGTTGATATAATGTTTTGGAATTGACATAAGTATACTGCTTATGTATATATTCAAACTGGCATCCCTCTCCGTCTTAAAACAACGGAGTCTTGGATGTCTTTTTTAAAGAGACAAAATTATTAATACATTGTAGAGTTTGAATGATATTAAGGCAATTTGCCTTAATTTTTTTATGGACTGTTTTTAGTGCTTTTTTTGATATATAAAGGTTGTTCACATATTTTTGCTCATTTTTTATGAGCATTAAGTGAATATTGTTCGCACATTTTTCTAGCATTTTTGTTTGTCTGACGTGATATAATGCTAATGTAGAGGAATTGTAAGGATTGCACACATTTATTCCACAATTTTTTTACGAAAGATAAGTAGGTTAATCTGCAACCTTCCCTGTTGTTGCCCTGCTTATCTTTTTTATTTTGGAAGGAGGTATTAGTATAATGACCTACGATGATTATGATATGATGTATGACAGACTGATGTATTTAAAAAAGAATCAAAACCATTTATCACTGAATGAACGTACAAAAAAGGTTATTGAAGAAATTGGAGAACACCCTGATGCATTAGAAATGTACAAGGGTGTTTTTTTAACACCAGATCAAGTGAAAAATCTACAACGCTTTGGTATCAATGGAAAGCAGGCATCTCAGTATATTCTAAATCAATGTGAATTGCGTACAAAGAATTCGCTTGAATTGACATATCGCTATTATGGTTACGTTAGACCAATCACACCAGCAATTTTAAATCAGGTGATTGATGATGTAGCTACACGTGTTCAACTTGAAAATGAATATGCGAGAACAGTGAATGCTCCATCTCCGCAGGACGAAAAAGAAGATCAGCTTGCTCTAAATGAATTAGGCCAGTTTGAACGCTAAAGATGATTATGGAATTATATAAGACGTTTTCAAAAACACCTTTGGACAGATACGAAGATTATCTATCCATGATACGCAATGGTGATTATAGAAAAATCAAAGTTGACAATGTGAGAGATGTCAAGCTGTATCGTTACGAACACACGATAACAAGAAATATGACGAATGTTGAACTTCCATTACAGAATGGAATATACAATTTCATCAATGAAAATGAATCTTTCCGTCATTTTTATGGATCTATTTTGAATGAGAAAATCATGGATGTATATTTTGATCAGGAACAGATTAATCGTGTAGACGAGCTGATTATGGCGGAATACAGTAAAACGGAAATTTTGAGTAAGCAGGCTTTTCATTATTCGATACAACATCAGGAAATCAACGAACAACTTAAAAATGCAGATGAGATCGAGTCTTATCGTATCTGGGATGATGTGATTAATAACATTTACGATGATGTCGATCTAGAATGTTTTGCAAAGGACGAAGAAGAAGTTGTAGAAGAAAGACTATTTGAAGATTGCTATGAAATATGATGTGTGCAATATTTGTAGAACGATTCTTTTATTGAATCAGAAAAAAATATAAGGAGGCTCTATCATGAGTGTTAAATTTTATACAAAAGACGAAAAAAATGAATTAAGAGATTTAGCTGTAAATATCAGACAATTGTCTGTGGCAGAAATTGCTGACAATGTTTATGGCTTGACATTATATTCAAAGAAAAATAATGCAAGATACCTTGTATGCTATGAACATCCATCATTGATCTTTGATTTGCAGAAAAACTTAGTATTTTACAATGCAAAAACTACAAACGGGATGAACTGCTATGACTTTGTGCAGTTTTATGAAAACTGTAGTTTTATGGATGCCAGAGAAAAAGTAAATCAATATTATATGGAAAGGGATCCACGTTATCTTGTTCTATACGAATATTCTCATACAAAAAATGCAGTGTACAAGCATACAGGTGTTAGTTTACCTGATAAAGAAAATGGTAACTTCAACGAGATGAAGGATTATTTTACAAATACAATGGCATTTGAAGATAATGTAGTAGATAAACTGATTTTAAATCAAACACTTTATATGAGCAAAAATATGCATAATGCAGTATTTGTTGGATTTGATGAAAAAAATGATCCTGCCTTTGCATTAGAATATGGAATTAAAGATACACCATATAAACATGAAGTTGCAGGTTCATACACAGCAATCGGATGGAAACAGATTCAAGACCATGCAAGTGATATTATAATCTTTGATTCGCCTATGAATGCGTTGGCTTATTTAAGTATTGATACAGAAGCAAGTGTGATTGCTTCAAAAGACATTACCACTTTATATAATATGGTTAAATATTATCAGGAAAACAGCGATAAATATGAATTCATGAAAGATGTAAAGAATATCACCTATATTCTTGAAAACTCACCAAAATCGGATTTGGTTGTGAATCGAATCAAGGAAACAGCTACAGATGAGCGATTTAAAAATATGAAACAAGTGGAACCAGATGAATTAAAAAGAACATATATTCAAACGATGAATGCAAATGGGGAATACCAGTATACTGTTTCAGAAAATGATTATGACGAGGTCGAATATAAAGATATCCGTTCATTTATTGATGCGATGGATGAGGTAACAGGCAAGTTACAGGACCAACATTTAGAAGAAGAAAGAACCGTAGAATAGTTAAGGCAAATTGCCTTAACTATTTTTGTTTAGAAAGGATGATTAGTTTATGACTCGTATTTTAAAGAGAGGTCAACAAACATATTTCAAAGAAGATGTTGTAACCTGCTTGGCTGATGAAACCATGCAAAAAGTATTCACACAAAGTGAATATGGAAATCGTATGGTATTCATGGAAGAATTGCAGGAAGAAGCAAAAGAAAGATTCAATATGGATTTTACGGATGAAGATTATGAATATTTTAAATCACTGATTGCAAAGGATGAATATCTTCTTTCTTTAGATGATAATGCAGGCATTTTGGAATCGAAGGCATTAGATATAGTAGTAGGTTATGGAAGAGTAAAAGGCGGAGTTTCAGGTTTGTGGGAAAATGAACAAGCGGAATATGATCAAAAGGAACAGCTATATAATGAACTTTTAAAAAAACATCCAATGAAATATGATGCAAAGGCGGAATGTCTATGGCTTCCAGATGGAGCAAAGGTGAGCAACGTGTTATCACCTTTACAGGCGGAATATTATCATGACAATTATCTGTACCATGAAGTATTTGAACGTATAGCACAAATGGAATTTGAAAATAACTTAAAGAACGAAGTGCTTGACCAGAACAACGAATACAAATATCAAATGCTTTCAAGATTACAATGTGATTGTCAGTATTTTTTAGGAAATGGAAATTGTCATGAAAAACATTTGTGGGCAAACAATCTTGATAATCATATATTGGCCATGAAAATGATCTATGAAAGCTTTAGCGAGCAGGACAAGCCTGTATGGATAAACAATGAAATGATTGATCTTTACAAAGACCAGATGTGGACAGCTACTCTTTCAAAACAGGCGAACAGTCTATGTGACAGATTGATGGAATGCTTTGAAGATATGGATCCGTATGAAGCCATGGATTGCAGAGATATAGATATGGATACACAAAAACACACTGTATATGAAGCTTTAGTTACAGGAAAGACAGACGATATCATCACGAATCTTGAAGATTATAAAAGTGCTTGTGCCAGTGGCGATTTGGAACAGTATGATAAAATTCAAAAACTGTTGGATGATGTTCTGCAATTTGAAAAAAATGTAAATTCAAACTACGTTAAACGATATGATCCACACTACGCAATCTCCATCAGTGCTGTTCGTGATTTGTTGGTAAAAGGAACAGTGATTCAATGTAACCATATGCGGGATCCTTCTCATCCTGTACCTGACGGAACACGTGGTGTTGTCGAAAAGGTGGATGATGCTGGACTTGTGCATGTGAAATGGGAAAATGGTTCTGGTTTGAATCTAGATCCATTAGTAGATGATTTTGAAGTGATTGAGAATGAACTTGATCTAGGTGAAAATCAACAGGAAGATGATTTGGAATTATAGTTAAGGCAATTTGCCTTAACTGTTTTTATTTAGAAAGGATAGATTAACTTTATGAGCAGATGGGATATTTTATTAGATAGAACGAATCAGGCTAAAATTAAGACGGATTATGTGAACGAGGTAAACAAAGAAAATGAAAAAAAATATTGGAAAGAAAGATGTGACAAGGCTCAGGATAAATTTTTCGATATGATCAAGGCTGAAGAATTGAAAGAAATTTTTGATTTATTCGAAGCTTTAGGAAAACCACATTATTATTGGAAACATTCGCTTGGTCATTATCCAACTGAAAATATGCCACAATGGAAAGATGTTTGTCCAGATTCGAGATGGGAAGGTGGACCTGATTATACGGAAGATCGAGACTTGGACCGAATCGGTATTGGAACAAGAAATGCCAGTGGTCGCATGGCTTCCATGCCATGTTTACGCATGAGAATCGACGATCCAGAGTGGGGAATGAAATGGAATTATTTATCTGTAGAAATGTATTTGAATAAGGAAAATCATATCATATCTCATCAGAGTATATATTCAAATCATAATGGAGATGGAATGGTCGAATTTAATGCAATTGACGAGAATAAGCGTACTGGAATTATTTATGAGCACTTTGTTAAAGCGTATCCAGAATTTATTAAAAATTTTGAACGGATAGCTGAAAATGAAATTCAGAAAAAGGAAATGTCCCTAGAAAATGTTGAATTGCCAATATTGCATTCAGAAAAGGATATTCCAGAAGATGTGTTGAGTACATTTGAAACATACTGTATCAAAGATGGCGTTTCCTATGCAATGAATGAAACTAAAGATGAGCTGTACGCAATCAATTCAAATCTTTCTGATCACGATATAAATACACTTTTAAAGAGTGCAATCAATAAACATGAATTTGATGCAGGTGACCAAGTTTATCTGTACGCAGACGATGACGAGTTGCATTATCATCTGGAAGAACTGTTTGACCAGTATTTGGATGCTCCAGAGGATTTTGATTTTGTGAGCGAAGAATTTGAAAATGGTTTAGAACAATATCAGGATGAGATTGGAAGGAATGAAATGGAATTATAGTTAAGGCAAATTGCCTTAACTATTTTTGTTTAGAAAGGAAAATGGTATATGGCTCGTATTTTAAAAAGAAGTCAAAAAGGCAAAGAATCAGCTGTGCCTATAGAAAATGAATATAAGTCTTTTCTGGAATTAAAGGCACATTTAATGATGCTAAAAAATGGACTTCCCTATTTTGAAGAAAGCATACATTCAGTTATGGAAATATTAAATATAAAGAGAAATCTTTTAAGCGAACATAAAGATGATGTATATCGCTTAGGCAGCACTTATCAAACAAGTCCGTTTGAATTAGTTGATACAGTTCCTATAAAAAAAGCATTGGATGCGGATCAAATGGAACTTCATTCTTTAAAGAAAGAAATAAGAGAGTGTTCAATCAAATTGGATAAGTACAGGTATCAGTGGCAAACCGTCATCAAATCACCGAAGGAAATAATTCAAGATTTCTTCTTACGTGATTCGGATACAAAGAAAATATTTGATGATTATATAGATAAACTACAAGAAAGATTAGATCACCTAAAACTTTTTGAAAATGGATATTACCTTGAGAGTTGCCGATTAAATTGTTTTTTTAAAGATATGAATTATTACAAGGAGCATTACGAAAAAGATCTTGTTGAGTATAAAGATAAAATCAAAATGTATGAGCGGATCTGCGAACCTGAGAGTCGACTTGTTGATTGTAATAAGTATCTAGGTATGGAATATCAAAATATATCTGTAGACAGCATCAAAAAGATGGCAGCGGATTACGAAAACATCTTAAATGAACGTATTTCTCAGGTAGATGAAAAAATCAAGGAAATTGAAAAGACAAGTGGTTTATGCATAGACAATGTAGATATGATTTCTGATTCTAAGATTCAACCACAAAAAAATGAGATAGATGAAAATAGAAAAGATGCAATTTTACACTGTATGGCAGATGAAACATTAGAGTATGTTTATAACAGGACAGCTACTGGTTTTTATTATGTTAGTACAGATGATATTCGTTTCAATGCAGATGAACGATTTGGTATTACATTATCGAATGAAGATTTAAGTAAGATTTACGATTATATGAATTGGGATTTCTATGCACTCGATTCAGAATGCGAGTGGGATGAAGATGAGCAGGGTGAATACTTCGGTATTGCAGTTGGATCCGATCGTGTCAATGGCGGTTACGAATTTGATGATTACTGTAATTTAGAAGAAGAAAGATATGAGCTTCGTCAAACTTTGTTTGATGAGATGTGCGTACAGCATCCTATTGAATATGATGCGGATAAAGAACGTCTTACATTACCGGATGGCAGAGTGATTAATAATATGCTGTCACGGGAACAGGCTGTAAAACATTATGAAGATTACATCTACAATGAAGTCAACCAAAATCAGGAAGTCAAGGAAATGACAGAAATGTTATATGGGGATGAATTGGAAAAGGACGATTTAGAAGAATGTTTGTAAACTCTTAAGGTTCAAAGACTTGAGAGTTTTTTTTGTTAAGGCATTTTGCCTTAATTTTGAAAGGAGTTAATTATGGCAAGAAACTGGAAGAAAATGTCTAAAGAAGATGAAGATAAAAAAAGGCAGGAAACAATAGATAAGGCTATTGAAACGATGAATAAAGGGGTTTATGAATACCTTGATTCAGATAGATTCAAAACTCTTTTAGATACAATGTCAAAGTTTCATGATTACAGTCTGAACAACACTTTACTGATACTAGGACAAAATCCTCGTGCCACTCAGCTTGCAAGCTATACCAAATGGCAGAAGGATTTTAATCGTCAGGTCAAAAGAGGTGAAAAAGGCTTGATGATTTGGATGCCTGTCGAAATCAAAGTAAAAGAAAAACAATATGTTCTAGATGAAAATGGAAATCGTATACTAGGTGATGACGGAAAATTTAAAAGGGAAGAGGTTGTAGTAAAAAAACATACATTTAAAATTGGATATACATTCGATGTGTCTCAAACAGAGCAGATTGAAGGAAAAGAAGTGGTTGAATTAAGTCCAGTGAAGGAACTAGAGGGTGATGTAAAGGATTATCAAGCTTTGACAAAAGCTTTGATGGAGATCAGCCCAGTGCCTATAACGATCGAAGCTTTCGAAAGTTCGGCAAAAGGATGTTATTATCCTTTGACAAACGAAATCAAGGTTCAACCAGGTATGAGTGAGGTCCAGACAATCAAGACTATGATTCATGAAATTGCCCATTCGATTGTTCACAGCAATGAAAATCTAGATCATCTTAAGAAAGATGAAAACATTGAATTCAGTAAAAGTGAAAAAGAAGTGCTGGCAGAATCCATTGCATATATCATTTCAAGCCATCTAGGCATTGATACATCGGATTACTCATTTCCGTATGTAGCTACATGGGGACTTTCGACTGAGCCATCAGACTTGGAGAATGTAAAGCAAAATTTGAAATACATTAAAAGTACTTCAATGTATTTAACGTCAAAACTTGATACATACATGGAACAATTACAGGCACAACAAAATCAAAATAAGGATAAGGTTCAGATTGCAATTAACTGGTCTGAAAATGGGACTGTTGCCCAATACTCAGAAGAAAGCAATATTGCACCAGAAGATAAACTTTCTTTTGCAGAAGCAAATGAATTACTAAAAAGAATGAACAATCATCTCAAGGATACTATGCTTGGATATGACAAAACCGATTATGAAATCACTCTTTACAAGGAAAACGAAGATGAACCATATGTTTATTCTGGACGATATGATATAGGAAGTGAAAACGGAGATATCATTGATACGATCAGTGATTATTTGGATTGGAAAATTGAACATGAAAGCGATCAGAATGCATTGCTTTTTAAAAATGATTTTATTCCCGATGCTGAAGCAGGACGTAAATTGTCGGTGGAGGAAGCCAAACGTGTCGACAATATTTTTGATGAAATGCTAAAAAGGGAATTGAAATATAAGACAATCAATTTCACAAGAGAACATTTTGAAACAGTGGATACAGCACGTGATGTCATGCGGGTAGAAGAAAAAATGGATGAGCTGTACAACAATGGTGATATATCAGGAAAAACTCATGATGAAGTGTTAAATCATCTTTCTGAAGTTGAAGAAGCTTTATATGAACGAATCAAAGATAATATGGAAAACAACTTTCTATTTAAAACTCAGGTTGAAAATGCAGTCAATGCAGACGGTGAGTATGGATATAAACGAGCACTTTACAATCAAGATGATGTGTACAAGGATGTTGTGAAAGATGTACTGGAAATTGATGATTTACAAAAGGATGAAGATGAAATGGAATTATAGTTAAGGCAATTTGCCTTAAGGATGGAGGTAGATAAAATGAATCATATTACATTCAAAGATAAAGAAGGATTTGATATTAATGTTCTTGCATTTGATGGAGAATCGAATTTTGCAATTTTAGATCGAACTTCTACAGGCAGTCCAACACCTTATGTTGTGGTAAAAGGATTGGATGTGGAATTGGCATCATGGTCCTATTCAGAAGGGTATTTTGATAATTATGATGATTGCGTAAGAAAATACAAATCTTCTGTACTCGAACATACTAAATCAGATATACCAATGAAAGCTATGTTTGCATATTTATTGCGTAGAGATATTGAACCTATGCTTACACGCACTTTAACAGATGATGAAGTGTGGCAGGCATTTGACAGCTTTATGCAGAATGATGATTTTGCTTCTTTGTTAGATCGTGAAATTGTGCCGATGGCATTGGATATAATTGAAGAAAATGAGCGGAGAGAAAATTTAAAGATACAAGATATTATTGATGCTCCATTGAAATGGGACAGTAAAACGAAACCAGATGGAGTTTTTATTGGTATGACAGTATCTGATTTTGTTTTTAGTCATGGACTTTACCAAAATATGAAATTAAATGATTTCAATGAGTTGCTTGCAAAAGAAGGCTTTTCGACTTTTCCTAACAAGCAGTACCCATTCACAAATCTTGAACGTATGATTAGTGACGAGGAATTTAAACTAGATGTTCTTAATATTAGTGATAATTTAAATAAAATTTATGATGAAACGGACTTTGTTTATGAAAAAGGGATTGAAGAATCGGATGTTGCAGAAGTAGTTTTTGATGGTATCTGTGATGATTACGAACTTTCAAGACTTGTCAATAAATGTGAAGGAAAAGATCAATTGAAAGATTTTGTCGCACATTGTGAGGATATTCAAGGTCTGTTTGTTAATGCTGTTGAAATGGATATACAGGAAATGGAGATTTAAGGCAGATTGCCTTAATTTTAAAGATAAGGAGAATAAAGATGGATTTACTACTACACTTCAAGGTAAACGAAGGTGATGAAAATAATATCAACATACAGGAATATATGCTGTATGGAGATGTCGAAACCAAATCCGAAAAATGCTTGGTAGATGAAGGGGACGAGGTGGTGTTAACAGAATTTCCAGTCCCTGAATTTAAAAACTGCACATTGATGAAAAAAGGTGACGAAGGTTTTTACGAATATAAAGATTATCGTCAGGGCGAAAATGCAGAACTTGCAGGTGGATATGCAGTATCAGGTATTTTACAGCAGAACAAACGTTTTGATTTTAATTATGTGAGTGATCAGATCAATGGAATTGTTCAGGATCCATTTTACAAAGTTGAAACAATGGGTGATTATCAAATTCCTATGCGAGTACTGGATGCATACAATGATTTGTATGTGGCGACACTTGCAACAACTGAATATATATACTATTTACATGATAGTGATGATGTGTTAATGGTTGGCTTAAAAAATCGTCAAACTATTGCTAGAGGTGAATTTGCAATGGATTCTTATCAGGAGTCCTTTGAAAACATCTATTACGGAAACAGCTATGAGGAAGAAATCTGGATGGATGAGTATGAGAAGGAAGCAAAAACACAAGAGATAGAAAGTAATGAGTTGGAGTTTTAAGGCAGATTGCCTTAAAAAAGGAGTGATGTTGCACATGAACGAGTACGAAAAATATCAATTACAGTGGTTAATGGAGCATGGGTATTCATTAGCAGATTTTGTGAAAGCTTTGATTCCTCATGTGAATGAGGTGTCAAGCATAGAACCAGATGCGAATATTGCATATTGTCTCAAAGAAGGTTTTTATGATTTTAAAAATGAAGGGTTCAATGGTGATATTTGGTTAAGTGAAGAAGAATGGAAACAGAATCTAAATAGGGGTAATGAATACAACTTAACAAATGATGGAATGTCAAAAGTAAAGCTTTTTATTGAACAATGCAAAGTTAAGCAGGAAAGTATCTTAAAAGCCGGACTGGACACCGCAAAAGGAACTACACTACCAAGTATAGAAGATATTCTATGCAATGTTGAGGATATGGTTGACAAAAATGGTGAATACACAAATGCTTGGAGTATTTCGGATAATTATTTAAGTGATCCATTAGAATTGCACAAAGACGAAGATTTTGTAATTATTTCAAATGAACGAACAAAAGATAATCCAATGAATGAGCATTTGATTGTAAAAGAAGTACCAACCGAAGCAAGAAATGTAACTGTCGATTATAACGATGCTTTTTTTATCAATCAGGATAATGCAACTGTTACTTGGATTTATTATAATCCGGACAGTGCAGCCGGAGGACAGTATGTCACAAATATACTGAATTTTGATGAAATCACAGAGATAGCAAAAGACAGTCAGACATCTAATGAGTTTTTTGATAGGCTTGGAAGAATCGCCAATCAGACACTTGCCGATGTCGGAACTGAATGGTTTTTGGAAGCAGAAATTCGTTTTTTAGAAAAGCCGGATTTTACAGATTGCACGCAGGATACAATGCAGAGCCTTATTTCGGAAGCAGAAAAATCTTCAGTCATAGAAGTTCAGACCAATATGGGCAGTATGCCGATTGAAGATTATCGAGAGATAGTAGCTTCGCAGTCAGGTTTTGACAGCTATGATGAGATGTATCATCAGGGGTATCGCATAGGAAACGGTTATGATAAAGAACCTGAGCCGGTAGTTCCTGCTTGGGAGCAGAAGAAAAAAGTCAAAGGCTTTGACTTGCACCCTGATGTATCTATGGCAGAACGCCACACCTTTAATCTCAAAGAAAATGAGGTTGAAACAGTTGGTAAAAAGGAACGCTTCCGCAGAAATGTTATGGCAATACAGCTTCTTAAAAAATGTGGATTGTCAGACTATACAAAGAATTCTCAGGCTATGGAAAGACCAGACTGGATGAAAGAATATGAGATTCTAATTGATCGTGATAATGATTATGTATTGTTGAGGGATCCCAATGAAAATGTAAATCAGGTTTGGACTGCAAGTGGTAAATTTCTTTCGACAGTGCAATTGGAAAATGAAACAGTCGATGAAGCTATGGAAGAATATTATTATAACATCAC
>OIYH01001874.1_pt1 | contig 11516 bp, 11 predicted proteins | sample 1587911 | NCBI WGS metagenome assembly OIYH01 (sample SAMN03283252) | human gut metagenome | biome: human-associated habitat; material: feces | host: Homo sapiens | place: USA | collected 2013
CTACACCTTCAATGATAGCCTTGGTATCAAGACCTTTGACCTCTGCGTATGTATCCAACTCATTGAAGTAGCTTACACGCAAAGCCAGATAGGTATTGGCGAAGAGCTTGACTGCCTCGGCTTCCTTCATACCCATAAAGAGGGTATCGATGTTCTCCTTGATGGCACCTTCCTGGAGCAAAGCGGCGAATGTCTTGGCTGCTTCCTTCAACATCTCGACATTGGTTACTGACTTGATAGCCTCGTTCTCCTCTTCGAACTCAGGGCGCTCGATAATCTTTGGATAGCCTACGATGATACGGCTTGGGTAAAGGTTATCATAGAGTGCCTTGCTCTCACGAAGGAACTCTGGTGAGAAAAGGAGGTTGAACTTCTTTACGCCCTTCTTGGCATACTTCAAGTAGAGGTTGCGGGTGTAACCTACCGGGATGGTACTCTTGATGACCATCACTGCATCTGGGTTTACCTCCAGAACCAGGTCGATTACTTCTTCTACATGGGTTGTATCAAAGTAGTTCTTCACTGGGTCGTAGTTGGTTGGTGCTGCAATCACTACGAAGTCTGCATCAGCATAAGCTGATTTGCCATCGAGAGTTGCAGTCAAGTTCAATGGCTTCTCTGCCAAATACTTCTCAATATAATCGTCCTGGATTGGAGAAATCTTATTATTGAGTTTCTCCACCTTTTCTGGGATTACATCTACTGCTGTTACATGATGGTGCTGAGATAACAGGGTTGCTATACTCAGACCTACGTAGCCGGTGCCGGCTACTGCTACTTTTATATTCTTAAAATCATTCATAATGATATTGTATTTTTTATTATATTCTTATTTTTTTCGACAATCTACCCGTCCTTCCTTACCGTTAAAGAAGTCATCTTTTCGAATCCCTCCGTCTCCCTTTAGCCAAAGGGAGCTCCACCTTTCTCACCAAGCCTCTCTTCCCTCAGGGACGAGAGGATGTAGCTGGCTACGCTATAGCTCTGCCAGAGTTTTTGTATCGGCAGCGAAGCCTGTGCCCTAAAGGGCTGCCGATGAGTGCCTACGCAACAGAGTTGCGATTGTTTGTCGGCTAGCGCATCATCAAGATTCTATCAATCTGCCGCTCTCACGCAAACGTTTCTTGAAACCTTGCATCACTGTATCTGCCCATTCATGAAGGTTTTCTTTCATCAACAGCTTTTGCTTTTCATCAAAACTAGAATAGGCAATCTGTTGCTCCATACATGTCTGAGCCGTTTCCTTAGCTAAGTCCAGTGTACGTTCTGTCACTTTACCATTGGTAAGTTTCTCGCCTAATTGGGCGTAGAAGTAGCCTTCACAAAAGGCTATACAATATTCTTTTGCTGTCATAACGCTTATATTATTATATATATTGCATCAATCAATGCACTTAGAAAATAAGTTAATATAGGAAAACATACGATAAAACAAGTAATCGATTTCGTCTGAATTCTCTATGGCAATTTTTCCTTTTTCATAATGACGAATCTGAAAATCATTCCCTATCTTTGTCAAAGCAAGACATTCATTGTTCAGCAACAGTCTGAAATTAGCATCATTGCCAGACAATTTATCTAGAACTCTATCAACCGACTTTCTTTTATCAACTTTTCCGTCTTCAAGAAAATAGGTCTTAGAACGTTCAAATGCATCCCAAAGTTTATCCAACGCCAATTTTCTATCCTCTAATTTTGGCAATCGTATTTTGCCAGCAGCATCAGAGACAAGCCTATTTAATTCTGGGTCTTTGGTATTCACCACTCGATGAATGATAAGATTAAGAGGCAACGGGACTACTCGCTCTATCTGCCCAATGTCTGTCAACGTATAATTTAAGCCATTGCGTTCGAACAACTCATTGATTTTCTCTTGGAATACTTTTCTGTTAGCTCCCCTATCATCTATACAGTAATGATAATGTTTGAAAAATGTATGGTAATTTCCAATTTGCCTCACATCTTTTATATTATGATGAATATACTCTACCAAGTCTAATACTGCATAGGTATTGATGTCTTGTGCTTTAATGTCGATGCCAAATGGTGAAACGATTGGTTCTGTCAAGCGATTAAGCCCCATACCTAAATTCGGAATAATAGACTTGATACCATCACCCAATGCTGCTTCATCACATCCGCAAATTTCTCCTGAGTCATAACATCTTTCAGGAAAAGAAGCATCCAAAGATGAGTTGGCGATAAATTCATTTATTATCAAGACTATGCCGTTCCATATAGCCACATTGATTTCTGTCAATGTACGAGGTGGCATTCCCTGTTCATTATCTGAGAAATATTTCATTTGTTTTATCTCCTCATTAACTTTGCTGCAAATTCCAAGAAATCTGCAACATTCTTGAAATCATCAAACTGCTGGCAATATAGGATTGCATAAGGTTCAGGGAACCTACTGCGTATATCAGCCTTTATCATACTTGCTAAAGCCTCCTTTGTGTAGGCTTTCAGCAATTCGTTGTATTGCTGTTGTCGATTTTTATTTTCAATTTGTAATTTTATAAGCAAATAAAGTTGTCATCGTCAAATCTCATTGTTTTTGCTGACAGATAGGTCTTTTTAAACTTCTTTGACGTAAGGAAAGCCTTGACGTTTTTGCTTACAAATGCAAAACTCTCGAATTCATCACTATAAACCATGAGGTAGAGTAAACCTAACTGATGCTCTGAAAAATGAGACAAGAAAACGTTTAAATAAAACTTTTGGTCTTCTTCATTTTCCAACTTTAGGATGTATTGCATTATCATACAAGACATTCTGAAGTAAGAAATAAGACGCAAACGATGACCATCGAATATGCGGAGTTTCTTTCCTTGATAATCTTTCAGGTATTTTGGATAAGATATTTCTCCATTTATTATTTGTTGTTGAATATGTAATAATTCATGATTCAGTTTCAAGACATGAGGCTTTACTGCTTCTACTACTTCACTCCCCAAACGATAAGTTGAACTTTCACTCACACCATTCAAAAATATAGAGAATGTCAACATATATTCTTCATTATTGCGTTTCTCCGTATCTTGAATATCATGCAAATAATTTCCTTTTCGTATAATATAATAAAGAGCCTTGTATTCGTAAAACATATAGTGGAACGCTTGTTTACCGCACCCTATACCCTCTATGCTACAATTTTCTTCTTGACGTATCAGCATATCCAAATAGGAAAAGAGATTATTTTCAAATCGCTCTTGAAACAAATCTTTCTTCTGCTTTTTGTTATAAGTATATTGTACCCAGAAGGCAAGAAAGGTGATGTAGGCGGAGCAGACTGCTATAAATGGTGCTGTAATACCACCTATGGTGTCTCCTATTTGACCAGTCTCAGTGAAGTCAAACCAACCATGATTCCGTGTAAGAATATAAGGCAATGTCAGTATTAAGACAAAGCCAAACAGAATCATCATGGTAGCTCCTATAAAAACCTTATTCTCGCGCTCTATTCGTTTCATGTGGTATAAATTTGTTATTGGATGTTATACAGGGCGTGATGCTAGAAAAATTATGTCCATCATACATTTTGAAACAAATGGATTTTCTGCCAATTATAGCCATTAATATAAAATGAAGGATAGCCAATTGATTCTTATTATATGATTCTTTAATAGATTTTAAATCCTGTATTGATGGAGAAGGATAATCTTCTGGATGCGTATGCCATTCTCCTATATATACTCTCGTTTGGTTGGATTTATTAAACTCTTCTACGATGAGCTTGTTAGCTTTTCCTGCATCAAGGTGACATGAGCATTTGAGAGCGGATTTCTTGTCACAACATGAATCTGATATAGAATTGATTCGTATCTTATCATCTGAGATTTGGGAGCCGAATAGTATACCACAGTCTTCATTCTTGTCGAACTGTCTTTTGGCATTCAGCATTTCCAAGACTTACATATTGCTTGTTTGAAACCAAGCATCAAGTAACCAAAAATCCCAAGTCTTTTCCATTTTGAAGCAAATATTTTAGGACCATAATTCTCATAAAACTCAACAATATCTTTCATGGGGATTTTTGCAGAAACCCCTAAAGCAATAATGCCACCAGTGAAGTACCACAAATCAAATCAAAATGGTCTGAAAGTCTCGTATTGAAACTTTCTTCAAATTTTGCAAGAACTTGGGCGGAATACAATCCTTTGATCCCACCGCCATCTATGCATAATATCTTAAATTTCTTCTTTTCTTCCATAATTTTCACTTTTATATCACCTCACTCACGCTCACCTCATCCATAATCTTGCGCCACAAGTCCTTGGTCATGGCGATTTGTGACAGCATGATTGTTGTCTGATGTATGGGAAATATAGGTGATATATGAATCTTTAGAACAGATAATCATATTGCGACAAGAGTCTTTGATAATCATTCTCATATCTGGTCTTATCGTTAGGACTAATATGAGGACTTTTGATAATCTGTTCCATTTCTTGGAGTACCTTGCCTCCTTCACGCATGATGGGGTCGAGGTGTTCCTTAAACTGTTCTATGAATGGAGAATAATAGTAGCCAATCTCCTCAATGATGAAGGAATAGATGTTCCATGTGTCATTGAGGGTGATTCGGTTGTGTGCCACCTCATCCAAGGCGTACTTTCTCAGATAGTCGATGTTTTCTGCCTGCAACGCCACTTCTTTGTCGTCTTTCACAGGATGGAAATAGCGGTCTATCAGTACTTGCCGCTCCTGCAGATTGCGCTTGTAGAAGATTTCCCCGTGATGGGACTTATCTTGCTCCACTTCCTCAAAATGCTCGGCATGAATACCGCTGATGGCTACGCTCAGTCCACCTACGTCCATCACCAAGCGGCGGTCTCGGTCGATGCGGATGATGTATCCTTCCAGTCCAGCCATCTCACCCGTGGAAATACGGAGGAGGATGCGATTGCGAGCATAATAATGGTAAGGGTGAAGCAGGAAACGGATGCGCTCAGGTGAAATCTCCGCAACACGCATGAAGGGTTGCATCTGTGTATCGGGTATCTCAGCTACCTTGCCTGTGCTACAATTTTTGCATAGACGAGCGTGTGTAAACTTCTGGTCGAGATAGGCTTGTATCTCTTCGGGATAACCTTGAAAGAATACCAGGCCACTGACGGTCGGCACTTCCTGGTGCTGCACCTTTTGCTTGCCAAGTTTTCTGAAATAGCGAACTGTCTTATGCACAAAATAGGTCCTGCCGTCATTCTCTAATAGCACTTCCAACTTCCTCACTTTACTGTTATGAACGAAGATGTAAGACCATGTTGTTCCGTCCGATTGACGACACTTCTTTATTGCAGGACCAGTCTTAGCGTCTGGCTCTGTAACGTGGCTGCCCTTTGGAGAAACAAGTTTCTCGTCGGCTGTAGAAAAAGAACTCGTACCATCCGGTTTCATAAATTCTGCTCTACTTTATGTCCTCAGCTACAACCATATATAATGGTTGTGAAAGCCGAGTCAATTTGTTATTGTCGTGCATGATCTTAATCGTATATATGAGTGCTTGGCATGCAGCCTCTGCACATGTATCTTTATCTTACATTTATTGCAAACTCTTATGGTAAGAGATACAAATTGATGCAAAGGTACGAAAAATAGTTGGAGTACGTGTCAGATTTTATCATTTTCTGTATGTCACTCCCCAAATTTAACACAATTGTTTAGCAAATAAGTATATCTAGGAAATATCTTAGATTAGACATACTTCGATATTTATAATAATGTATTCCTGCCTTATTCTTTTTACTATATTCCGAATTCCTTAATTCTTTGTTTTTCTTTCAATGAGCAAACAAGTAGCTGTCCATTCTTTTCGGCTACGATATAGGCATCCAAGCCTTGAACTACCACCTTGCTCTCTTCTGCCAACACAATTCCCTTCATAATTTACTAATTTCTGTTTAAGTGACCATAATTGTTGCTCATCAAAAATTAAAATTCAGCTTTTTACAAATAAGTTCCTTCAGAAAAGCAGCAGAAGTATACGATGCATATTCTTGGAAATCATCAGCCTTAGCAACATCAGCAAAATCTGATACAGACTTAAATGCCGCACAAAATTTAGGACGTGGATAGACGCCATTAGATACCGCATAAAACATACCATAGCTTTCCATTTCTATTCCGATTATCTTTCTTGCATGTTCTTTAATCGCATCTATCTCCTCCATTCGAGCTGTTACTGCAGGGACCGAAGCCATGGGACCGATATGGACTTGCAAATGAGTTTTTGGCTTTCCGTTGTTTGTTGGATAATTATTTTCTATATTATTGAATAAATTCTTATCAGCCTTCATTTGCATACAAATGTTTTTCAATTCAGTATCAATTGCCAACGGACGATAATCGGGCTCAAATTTACGTAGACCTTGACCATCTGTTTTAATTTTTCCACTTGCACCATCCCATACCTCAGAACAAATCAAAATATCACCATAACTTTCATCTTCTTGATTTATACCAGCAGCAATCCCTGTCATAAAAATGTAACGAGGAGCAAAATTATAAATGACTTTTGTTGTTAATGTTGCAGAACTAACACCAGCCATTTGAGACATAAAAGCAGTAACTATCGAAATGTCATGACCATTAACATCTTTGACGGTTGTCTCATAATAAGTATTTGTTTTGTCATCTTCCATCTCTATCAGTTTCCAATTATCTCCAAAAACTTTCTGAACCTGAGTATTCTCTGGTTCTTGCAAAGCATTTATGATTGCTACATCATACTTATATTGTCGTTTTTCTTTTGTCATTTTTCTTTTATATTTTATGAGAAATTTAATTTTATTTTTCAAAGGAGTTTTCCAAGTGTCATCATTAAGTTCATACTTCAAAAGTTGCAAAGAGAATTTATCAAATGAAACTTGATATTGTTTTATATCCTCCAAACATGTTAAACCTATAAGTGCCATCGGACAGAACAACTCTTCATCTTGATGTATCAGTTCCATAAGGGTTATGGCATTCTGCGGATTAGAATCTCTCCCCCATTCATTAGGAATGTTCAAATCCAAAATAACCAAATCGTATAAATGTTCTCCCATCTCCTTGATTGCTTTTCTCAAGTCATTAACAATGACTGGTTCTGTACTTATACCACTATTTTTTACCAACTCTTGAATAGCAGTTATCTTCTCCGGCGTATCATCAACTATTAATATGGATAACATAATCAATAATTTTATTCAATGACTCTTTCCAATCCTCCATGTACGAACAATACTTAACACACCCCAAATAATTGTCGCCACATAACCTTTTCAAACGTCTTTCTACCACATCCAAAGTCTCCCCATCGAAAGTTTCGTATTGCGTAACTATTGCTATTTTTACTAACTTTCCCTCATCATAAACTTCATTTACTATCATCTCCCCACCATTTTTGAGAGAATCTCCTTGAATTGAGACCGACTCACTATCATATGTAGGAAGAGTCATATCAATAAGCAATAAGTCATAATTTCCATAAAGAGAATTCATAACTCCTTCCTTATATGACTTTACTGTATCCACAAGAATATCAGAGAAACAGCTTTCAATGTTAGACTTGACATCCTCACATTTATATTTGTCATCTTCTATCAACAAAATCTTCATGCTCTGATTGATTTTAAATTTATAAAAATATTTGCAACAAAATTTGAATCAACAATACTATTGAAATAGTTATTAGTACCTGGAAGTAAATACGTAACAATATTACTTATCTTTACAAATCCCGAGCAGTTTTCTCTTTGTCCCATCCCTGATAATAACATATTTTTTTCTTTTTCCTTGAAATTGTCTATAATATTTTGGACTTCCGGTATATCTTCTTCACGCAATTTATTGGAAACCTCTATTGATATATTTTCGTCAATTTCCTTTATTACGACTTTGCAATTCAAAGGTTTCTGAATCGACTTACAATAGGACGTTACATTATTAAATAAGTCATGAAACAAATCATTTAATTTATCAAAATACACCCCTTTCAACATTGACTTGCTAGCTATTTCCATGTTGACACGCAAAGGAGATGTGTTGATACGATTATGCATTCTCAGACAGGCATCTACAACATTTTTTATGTCAAAAGAAAAATCAGTCTTATCATTCTTAACAAACCAAGACTTTACTATATCCATATCATGCTGAAAATCAGTCTTACAACTTCTTATTGCTGTCTGAAAATGAGTCAGACGATATTCATTACCTAATTCATCGCTAATATCCTTTTCCAAATTGGTCAACATTTTGCAAATATCCACTTGCATATCATCAATAATATGCTTCACTTCCACCAATCTCCTATCAGTGATATTCCACAATGTTTCAAAGATTAAATTTACAAAACCTGCAAAATTTAAGCCTGCACTTTTATCAAAAACACATTCAATATAAGAAACTATCTTATCTTTGGAAAAATCAAATGCAGCTTTTTTATCAGTATTAACCAATTCGGTTTTAATTTGTATAACTTCATTTTTTAGGCGAAATATATAAGCGTCGAGCTCTTTTGAGAATTTTTTTAATTTCTGTCTTACAAAATACAGCGTGCGTTCATCATGCAAACAGATATCATTTGTCCAATACTCGTCATCTTTATATAAATTATTATCTCCTATATTGGTAACTAAATTATGAGCTTGAAATTGATGACGCAATTGATTGATTAATGTACCATGTCTAATTCGAGTGCTCAAAAAGAAATCCAAGCCATATTTAGGGTCATTAAGGAAGCGATTTCTAATACATAAGAACAACTTCTCGCATAGGGAATATTTATAATTTATTGTTGCAGAGTTATCTACAGGAACATAAAAATTGATGTTTAATCCTTCCTTGGCCATTAACTTAATCAAAGAATCTAAAGAATTGTAATACTTCATTGACTCATCAGTATTCTGAAACAAATCAAACAAGACCTTCTCTTCGTTAAGACCTTCTGCTATAATCTTATTAACATCAACATAGATTTTACTTTCATCTATTTTCTTGGTTAAACTACGAATAGAAAGTTCTCTGTATATTTGAGTTATCTCATCTTTAAATATAGTATTATCAGTATTATCAAACAACAACGAGCAAATTTTCATACGCTCTTCCAATACATCATTTAGTGTATCATATCGTTGAACATACAAAGAAAGAACTTTTGTATCAACGACATTAGCCAAGAAATATATTAAAAGTTTATTTTTAGAAATATTCAATTCGGATGCATGCTTAACTCCATACAACGACAAAACTTTCTTATAAGGCAGATATCGCTTATAGTCTTCAAATCCTATCATTGTATAGAAAACAGACAACTCTAGGGGTATTTCGTTTTTCAAATCATAATCATCTTCAAAGATTTCCTTCAATTCATTTTTATTAAATTGAATATTGAGTTTTGTATCATTAACTTTATTTACAACAAAGAAGCTAACAGCTTTACACAACTTACCTTCATCTAAAAGTCTTTTAAATAAAAATGAGCATACTTGATCTTTCAAAAAGACAGCTACTTTCCCTGCTTCCAATAAGTCAAACAATCCATCAAATACTTCTGCTTTTGTTAGCAATTCCGGCTTTAGCAATAACTCCATCAACTCTTTGTCTGTTTCATAATTACGTATATCAACATCTAAGACAGAATTCTTACTCACATTCTTTCCTCTTACGCTTCTTCCATAAGAAAAATATTCAAATTTATCAAACATATGAAATATGTCATTCGTTTCATATGCATTGATGATATTCCACAAATGAGCAATTCCATAAATAGAATAACATGAATAACAAATTGTCTTCATATTACGATAATATAAAGTCTGTCGATTATCAGCCTTTGTAAGATATCTATAATAGTAGATTAACAACTTATCATAAATAGACGAATTATCATCAATTGCCAGAGGACATGGAACATCTAATAAAATCAAACTTTTTACATATAAGTCTAATAGTGCTGTATCCCATGGTTTTTTATTTCCATACTCGGGATATATGTCCATAACAGCTTGATAATTGCCAGAATAATAATTTCGTATTATACCTTCTCTTTCAACATCTCCATTGGTCATCTCATAAGAAATTAGGCCATGCTTCATTAAAAATGTCGATAATCTTTTATCTCTGATATGTTCATAAACATGAAGAACATTTGTTTGAAAGGTTTTATTTGACATCATTTCGTCATCTACTACGTTCAACGCAATCACAAAATTATCATACAAATCCAGCAATGAAGAATTCAAGTCCCATTTTACCCAATTAGAAAATTCATATGGGTAAAATGCCATGCAATGGCTAACGATATAACCAAATGTATCTTTATTAGCAGATGCTTTTAATTTTTCATAATGTAATCTAATATCAGACTCAAAACTATATTCTATAGAAGATGTCAGATAAGAAATATATGCCATGTAAGAACAAAAGTTACCTGATTCCTTGTAAAGTTTATTATACAATCGAGTACATGTCCCTAACCCAGAGTTCAGTCTCTCCAGTTTGATATCTTGCTCCAACGTCCATGTAGAATAAGATATAGCTTTAATCTCTTGCAAATATTGCTTTGCTTCATCATATTGACCTAGCAATAAAGAAGTCTCATATTTTTCCCGATTTTCTATATATTTGTTTATGTATTTTGAATTTTGTTTAAAAATAAAAGCTAACATTCCAACATATTCCCCATAAGGCTTCCCCAATATGAACCCACTACTATTTATAGAATGATAATTCTTACGACGCAAAAAAGACAAACTCAACAAGCCTTTAAAAGTTGTAGGGGTTTTAGCCTCAATTTTACACAATTTAGCATAATCATTATCTTGCAGGATTTTACGAACAAGCTGTATTTTGTCTATGCTGGAATTATAGAACAAAGATGTATATTTAAAATCAGCCATATATTATTATATCAAGTTTAATGTATTATTATATCAAGTTTAATGTAAGGTAAATCACCGTTAGAACGTAACTACTGATTTCAGTAGTTAGCACATCCAACATTTTTCCCCCAAAAGCATATTATTAATTGGTATTGCCAAAGCTACCAATTAGGCAGCCTTGACATTCACCTTTTTGTTCGAGTTATAATTACATGGGATTAGGGACATGATAAGATTTTCGAAAACCTACCCGTCCTTCCTTACCGTTAAAGAAGGAGTCCTTCTAAAATCATCCCGTTCTTCTTTACCATTAAAGAAGGCTCCACCTCTCATCTCGGTCTTCTCTCCTCAGGCGAGAAGAAGGAAACCGCCCTCCGGTGCTCGGAACCGCTACGCTATAAAGTTGGCGGACCAAAGCGGTCTACGCCATGTTGTGCGGGATGGGACCGCCGGGGGTGGAATGGGGACCGCATGGGGACAGATTCCAACAAAGGTTCGACTGGTTGTGCGGGAAGGGAGCGTAGAGGGAGTGTTTAAATTTGTGAAAGGGTTTTAACTGCCGGATATAGCTCCGCTTCCCCTGAGAAGATGACTCTTCCCGAGTTATGAGGGTTGTGATATGTATCACAGCATTGAAAAACCAATAGAC